>Ga0265594_1002822_pt1 | contig 11992 bp, 10 predicted proteins | sample saktaG_11_FD_190147 | JGI IMG/M metagenome (GOLD analysis project Ga0265594, IMG submission 190147) | Saline water microbial communities from Sakinaw Lake, British Columbia, Canada - sak_2011_5_24_80m | ecosystem: Environmental > Aquatic > Non-marine Saline and Alkaline > Saline ... | reverse complement strand
TCGGATGTTATAAATAAGATGGCTCTTAAATGTTCTGCCACAATCCGAAATGCTCTTTTATTCTGCTCATATTTGATATTAGCAAGTTCTTCTATCTTCTTGATAACTCCGACAAACAAGTCAGTTTCATAAGCAGACCCCTTGTTTTGAAGAAGTGTAAGCAATCTTTCAAAACCAATTCCAGTATCCACGTTCTGTAATGCCATTTTTTCGAATTTACCTTCAATCGTTTTATTGTATTCCATAAAAACCAGGTTCCATATTTCAACAAAACGTCCGCAATCACAATTAGGCCCGCAATCTTTGTCTTTTTCGCACGGAGTCTGCGTAATATCATAAAAAATCTCTGAACATGGACCGCAGGGACCTGTTTTGCCAACCGGTCCCCAGAAGTTGTCTTCTACTCCAAACTCGAAAATCCTTTGTTCTAAAATACCTTTGTCCAGCCAAATCTTTTTTGATTCTATATCTTTTGAAATAGCCTCTTTTCCCTTAAAAATCGTAACCCATAATCTTTGTTTGGGTATTTTGCAAACTTCAGTCAAAAAGATTAATGCCCAATCAATTGTTTGTTCTTTGAAATAATCATTAAAAGACCAATTGCCCAACATTTCGAAAAAAGTATGATGTGTATTGTCACCAACTTCTTCAATATCATTCACACGAACACATTTTTGAACTGAGCACGCTCTTTTATATGGCGGAATAACTTCTCCGGAAAGATATGGCGCAAATTGTTGCATTCCTGCTGAAATAAAAAGACAAGTCGGATCAGCAGGTAAAAGGGAACTTGAGTCAACTATTTTATGACCTTTTTCTTTAAAAAACATTAAAAAATTTTCGCGGAGCTCAGATGCCTTCATTTTTCATTTATTATTTCTTCATCTTCGGTATCTTTCCGTCTCTCTTCAAGCTTAGACAAACTTATTTTAAGTTTAAGAAGCCGTTCTTTTAAACGGAAAGTTTCCATTCTTAATTGATTAATATTGTTTTCGTTCTCTAAAATTTCTGCTTCAACTTCTTTTCTCTCCTGAAGCCTATCTTCTATTTCCTGCCCCAACTTTATCAATTCTCCGGAAAGGTCTTCTAGTTTTTTAAAAGATTCGTCTGGTTTCTTGCCAAAAATAACCATAGTTTAAAATAAAAATATTTAATGTTTAATTTTAACAAAAAACAGGGCCTATGGCAAACATTGTGTCATAATTGCTTTTTCGCTAAAACATTTAAAAAAGTTTTAGATTGCTGACTTCTTCATCAATGCCCTTATTTGCTAAGATGTCCGCCTCTTTATTTTTTTCACGAGAGATAAATTTTATTTTAAAGCTTTTAAAATCCAAGCGAAGGTTCCATGCTTCCAAAAACAATGGCTGAAGTTTTTCATCCAAAATCTTATACTCCCCTTTAAGTTGTTTTACCATTAATTGAGAATCCGCGCGGATTTCAACCTCTGTGGCTTTTGCCATTTTTTTCCCAGAAAGTTTTTTAAACATTTTCAAAGCAAAAATCAACGCTTGATATTCTGCTTCATTATTAGTAGTTTTTCCTAAAAATTTTGAATATTTTTTAATTGGCTGACTCTTTTCATTACATATCACTACCCCTGCTCCAGCTAGCCCAGGGTTGCCCCTTGAGGCTCCATCAGTGAAAATGATAATTTTTTTCATAATTTTTACCCAATAGGGTTTATCAAGTTTTCAATTAAACATTTTTTAAACTCATCTAAGTTCTCATTTTTGAGCCCAAACCCAGACGCCTTAGGATGGCCTCCATAATTTTTTACAAGGTGAGAGCAAGAAGACATTAGTTTAACACTATCGATATCTTCTGTAGACCTTACTGATCCCTGACTTTCTTTTTCATATTGGCTGTAAATAAAAACTGGCTTATCATATTTTCTGCTAAGAAAAGAAGCTACTGAACCCAACATAAAAAGTTCATAATCCTTGCTTCCGCTAAAAATAATTAGATCATTCATATCCGCATTCTGTTCCACTGAATCAATAATGTCTCGCACTTTCTGTTTTTTTTGTTTAGCCCTTTCTATTAAAGTGTTGGAAAGGACTTCTATCTCCTGCGCATTATTGGAAGTTAAAAGCACAAACGCTTCATTTTCTGCATGCTCCCCAACAGCAGCTGAAAGCGGCGCAATAACTTTGTCAATAATTTCTTCCTGGTCATATATCTCGCATTCAGCCACATCCATTAATATTCTTAAACCAATTCTTTTTGTGAGTGGCAAAACAATTAGTCCTTGTTCAATAATTTTCTCATTATCATAATTTATCGGCACTCTATCAAAAAAAGTTCCTATCATTGCTAATTCAAGCAATGTTTCTGGCATAAATTCTTTTTGCGCCATATTTAAGATTTTTTTGGCTAAATAGTAAGACAGGCCAGAAGCGCACATCTCTTTAAAAGGATAATCGTCTCCTTCTTGTTTTGGATTGATAATAATCAAGTCATCAAGTAGTTTCTGTAATGCCACATGATGGTCAACAACAACAACTGAAAAACCTGCTTTTTGCGCGATATCTATAGTTTCCATATTATTAGTCCCGCAATCAAAAACAACTAATAAGGCTGGTGGTTTATCTTTAAAAAAATCTAAGCATTTTATGCTTAAGCCATAGCCGTATTTTTTTCTATTAGCAAAAAAAACAGCAGATAGTGGCTCGCCCAATATCTCTAATACTTGCTTGAAAATTACAACAGAAATAATACCGTCTAAATCGCCATCACCAAAAACAATGATTTTCTCTTTATCCCTTACTGCCCTTAAAATGCGTTTCGCAGCAGACGTTAATCCTTTTATTTCTTTATCCATGGTAATAAATATTATTACTCTTGTACCAAAATTGCCTGAATTCCTGGCAAGGTTCCATTGCCTAAATATTCTAGCATAGCGCTCCCGCCAGTAGAAATATGACTAAACTTATGTAAAAGTCCTTCATTTTTTAAAAATGCAATTGTGTCCCCGCCGCCAATAATAGAGAAAACATTTGCATTTAAAATTGCATTAGCAACTTCTAATGTCCCCATCTTAAATCTTTCATCTTGTGTCAACCCCAATGGTCCAGCCCAGACAACAACTTTCGCTTTCTTGATTATACTTGAAAATAATTCTATTGTTTCTGGTCCAATATCAAAAACTTTTGTATAGTCATCAGTATCATTTACTCGACATAATTTAACACTGTCATTTAATACAGCTAAGTCCAATGGTAATTTTATCTTAGAACTGAAAACATCAATTTTTTGAAAAAATAGTTTAAGTTCCGAAGGAGAACTCTGTTTTTTTTCTTCTAAAAAAGCATTAGCAACTTTCCCACCAATTAAAAGCGTTTCAACCTTATTTAAAAGACCTGCTATTGGCAATATCTTTGCCTTTAATTTAGCTCCTCCAATAATAACTACAAACCCCTGCTTTTTTTCTTTTAAAATCTTATCCAAAACCTGTATTTCTTTTTCAAATAAAAACCCTATCCCGCTTGGCAAGAAACGTGGGACACTGACGATAGAAGCATGTTTTCTATGGGAAGCACTAAATGCGTTATTAATAAAAATATCGCCTAATTTCGCTAATTTTTGAGCAAAATCCAAATCATTATCTTTTTCTCCGCCATGAAAACGCAAATTCTCTAACAACAATACTTCTGAATTTTGCATTTCTCTTTTAATCCATTGCTCAATGTCATTACCAATACAATCATCCGCCTTAACAACTGAATAGCTCAAATACTCTGTTAGTTTCTCTTGAACTAAAGAAAGAGAGAGTCTTTTATCGGCTATGCTATTCGGATTTCCAAAATGTGACATTAAAATTACCTTGGCGTTGTTCTGGACTAAATAGTCAATAGTTGGAATGGACCTTTCTATGCGTAAAGCATCTAAGATATGTCCATTTTTGTCCAGCGGTACATTAAAATCACACCTCACTAAAATTCTTTTCCCCTTAACATCAAAGTTATTTACTATTTTCACGTTTAGATTGCTCTTGTTTTTTTGTTTCTAGCGCTTTTGTAAGCGCTTTTTGAATACCAGTAATATCGACATTTCCCTTACTCTTTTTCTGGTTGAATTTATTATTTTCTTTATTAATTTTTTTTGAACCAAAAGATATTATCTTTTTCTGGACTGCGTCTTTTAACGAGATATTATCATCTTTTTTTTTCTTTTCTTCCTTTTTTGCAAAAACAGGAACCGATATTTCTCCTTTTTGAACCTTTTTTAGACATGTTTTGCAATAAATAGGCCTATTAGCTTCTGGCTCAAATGGCACTTTGGTTTCTTTACCACATATCGAACATTTTGCGTCGTATAGCGTTCCAGAAGCTAAGGCAGAACTTGGGCCATCTAAAAACCCTAACCACTTCTCAATTTTCTGTTCAACTTCTTGTCTTGGCGTAGCGTATCTTTCTTGAGAAATCTTAATAATTTTTTCCTTATAGCTCTCCCCTATTTGTTCGATAGGAGGCAACGTCTGGGCAGAAAATGGACGCCCAGCAATACCATTAATCATTAATTTAACATAAATATTATATTTCGATAAATTAACAAAATCCTGGGCATAAAACTCTGGGCTAAATTCTTTTTCAAGAGCCTCAGCGTCCTCTGCTCCTACACGAAAAGAAACAAGGGTCCCAACATTGCCAAAAACAGCATCACGTACCTCATCTTCCATTTGAGCAATATATTGATGCCCAAGTGTTAAACAAAAACGATATTTTCTTGCTTCTGATAAAATACTTGTAAAAGATCTTGTTGCAAAGTGCTGAAACTCATCAACATATAGGAAAAAATCTTTTCTTTCTTCTTCAGGTGTGTCTACCCGCGACATGGCGGCTAACTGTAGCTTAGTAATTAACAAACCGCCTAAAAGAAGAGAAGTATCTTCCCCAATCTTGCCCTTAGAAAGATTAACAATTAGGATTTTCTGTTCATCCATCACCTCTCTCATATTTATCTTTGTCTTCACCTGACCAATAATATTTCTAATCAATGGCGCTGATATAAACTGGCCAATTTTGTTCTGAATGGCAGCTGTAGCTTCTACTTCATATCTTTGGCTATAGCGGGCAAATTCTTTAAGCCAAAAGGATTTAATAACTGGGTCCGTGATTTTTCCGACTACTTTTTCCCGATAATCAGAATCCCCCAACATTCGATTAATGCCTAAAAGTGTCGAGCCAGGATACTCCAATAGGGCAAGCATAGAGTTATTAAGAATATATTCCATTCTGGCTGACCAAACATCTGGCCAAATTTTCTTAAAAACACCTAAAAGTCCTGAAGCAACTAAATGCCGATGCTCTACATCAACTTTTTCCATCACATTAAAGGCAATAGGATAATTAATATCGCCAGGATCGAAATAGATTACATCGTTGATACGTTCAGATGGAACAAAATCCAGTAAACGTTCTGCGGCCTCACCATGCGGGTCAATAAAACAAGTTCCTCTGCCCTCTTGAATATCTTGAATAGCCATATTTTGCATCATAGCAGTCTTGCCCATTCCTGTTTTACCAATAACATAAAAATGTTTTCGTCTATCATCTGTTCTTATGCCAAACTTCTTTTCCTGATTTCGAAAAGTAGTATTTGCAAAAAAATTAATGTCTGTTTTAGCCATATATGTTAATTAAAAAATTATTCTGTGGGCAAATTAGACGGCGCTTCTCCTTTTCTTGATTCTAATCTCGGAACAAATGGAGCAGGAGCTACTGTTCTGCCAGTAAAGTGGAAAAGCGTAGCCAGCTCCTCAACACTTAAAACTGATGTGCCTTCAGTATTGGGAGAAGACATGGACTGCATCCTTGTCTTATAATTCTCCATTGCCCTTCTTTTTTTAACAAATTTTCTTCTTTCATCCAAAAACCAAAAAAATGGTGACTTTACTTTGGTTGTTGATTTGCTAAAAACACCAAAACGATTAAGATTACCAGTGCCAAAGCTAAACAAAAAACTCAGTGGCAGGCCCAAATGCGGTTTAAACCACGCTTCTCTTTTAGCTAAATACATTACTCTAATAGTTGTGCTAAAGCCATTTTTAGCAATTTTATTCTCAATTGCTTTAACAATCTCTTTTTCTCCTGGAGTAAGCATCATTTCAGGATAAGGCATATCTTTTTTCGGTTCTTCTTTTTCTTCAGATGCTCCCCTAAGAATAAAATCAATAGCATCTAGAATCAAAGGTCTTGGAGAAGATGGCTTTCCTGGTCTTTTAACCAAACCATTCCTTATCGCTTTTCCCTGGTCAACCCAATCTGTTTTGTCTCCAAAGGGCACAGTAATCAAGATTTGAATCCAGACCTGTTCCCCTTTTTCTAGGGCAGAAAGCGCTTCTAAAAGTCTCGACATTGGGTCAACTATTTTCTCCTCTTTTCTCTCCGATTCTGTTTCAAAGTCCCTATACGTTTTAATGGGATATGGGTCTGGTTTGAAAAGAACCAACTCCCTGCAATCTATATTCCATTCTTTATTTGGGATATCGCGAGGAACAGTATCTACATAATCATCAACTTCCGATATTTCAATTTCTGGGTATTGCGAATAAAAAGCTGTTTCTACAGTATCCCGATAATTCGCATCAGTCCTTACGTAAAAATGAGTTTCTTTGTTAAAATTAGCAATTTCCAAAGATAAGACCGGAAACAAAACACTATCTCCTTCAACCCATTTTTCACGCCAAGGCCCAGGAGCAACATCCCAAAGCACTGGAGAGGCAAGAGAGTCCAATACATGCTCCATAGCCCTTATTGGCTTTAGAATCTCAACTGGCAATTTGATTTCCAGTAAAACATATTTTCTTTTCTTGTATCTCGAAACCCTGCGCCACCAAAGCCATGAAGAAACAAGACGCGGAGACAAAAATAATGGAGGCAAAGTCCACCACCATGCCCTAAAAGCTGGGAAAGCAATTTCTTCTAAAAAACTAAAAAGCAATTCAAATCCTCCTAAAAAAAGTTTAATGCTATTCGACATCGCTTTACTCTCCTATTATTTTAAAAACAATTTTCTTGTAATCTATAATTTCCTTCCTTGTCTTTAATAAAAACCTTATCATCTCTTAAGTTTAGTAAAATTGTATTTTTTTTGACCAATCTTTGCTCTAAAGTTTTTTCTAAAATTTCCTCTCGGCAAAGAGATTTTTCAGATTTTTTCAAGATATCAACAATTACCTGTTTTACTGCACCAGGTGTATAACCCCAATCACTTAGCCCATAAATGCCCCTTCCTATCAAAATAAATCTCTGTTCTTTAATCAACTCATTATGAACTGTCTGGAAATTTGTTTTTTTACTTGCCTGTAAAAAATCATCTTGGTCAATCAATTTGGCTATTTCGGTAAAATGAAGCGGTTTATTCTGTTTTTGCAAAATGATTAAAATCTTATCTTTGATTCCTCTGGGATTAATCTCTGGCCAGATATCCAGCCCCCATTTTTCATAAGGTCCTTTTGCAATTCTCTTAGAAACCTCTAAAAAAGCCAAAAGGGTTGTTGGCTCAACATTAGTTAATCTTTCCAAATTGCCAATGTCCTGCGCTTCCTTTTTTTCTTTAATTTGTTTTAAAACACTGGCAATAACATTTTCGGCTAAATCAATGGCCTTTTTATCATTTGTCCAAAGACTATGAAAATTATCTGTTTCCCGAAAACGCTCAAAGTCATTTGCTAAAAATAGCAAAAAGAAAAGTTCATTTCGGAAATCCCCTGCGCCTAAAACATCTAAAAAAACATTCTCCCTTCTTAATTTGCCGCAAGAATCAAGTTGATTATTAAAAAACATTAAAACCGACTGAAATTTTTTCAGCTTATGCCGGATGCGCAAAAGCGTTGCCTTTTCAATTTGACGCACTCTCTCTCGAGTAACGCCAAAATCCTTTCCAATATTTTGCAAGCTTTCTTTATGATTTTGACCGAGTCCAAATCTTCGCGAAACAACTACCTTTGCTCTTTCTGGCAAGTCATAAAGAATATCTTGGCTAATTTCTCTATAATCGAAAACCATTTATCTATTTAAACATTTTTAAAAACAATTGTCAAAATTATCCATACTTTGGCCAACAACATTTTTTATATTTTTTGCCTGAGCCGCATGGGCATGGCTGGTTCCTCTCTGGTTTTGCAACCTTTCTATTTTGAGATATTCTTTGCGCAGGTTGAGTTTTTCCTGGTTCTTTTCCTGGGCTTTTAAATTTTAGAACAGCGTTTGCAAATTCCGCTTCTGACTCGGTAATCATTTCTTGAAAAATCCTATACCCCTGTTTTTTATACTCAAGAAATGGGTCTATATTAGCATACGCCTTAAGTCGTGATGAATCTTTTATCCACGCCATATCTTCTAAATGTCTCATCCAATAATTGTCTAAAATCCTTAAGAAAAAGAATTTGCATGCTTGTATGAATTTATCTCCAATTTCCTGCTCTTTTTTTGTAAAATCATTCTCATTAAATCCCTGCCGCGTCCATATCAAGATTACTTCTTGTTTTAAATCCTGTTCAGACATTTTTAAAATCTTCCTTCTTTTTTCATAGAAAACATCCCTATGTTTTGCCATAACATCGTCATATTTTAAGAGATTTTTCCTTACATCAAAATGAAAGCCCTCTATTTTTGATTGAGCTGACTCTACAGCGCGCGAAATAAGCCCTGCTTCGATTGGCTGGTCTTCGGGAATCTTTAGTTTTTCCATTAATGATTTAATTTTTTCTCCGCCAAAGATCCTGAGTAAATCATCCTCAAGAGAAAGAAAAAACTGGGAAGAGCCATTGTCTCCTTGTCTGCCGGTTCGTCCACGCAATTGATTGTCAACCCGCCTCGCCTCATGTCTTTCCGTACCAATTACATATAGGCCACCAAGCTGTTTTACTTTATTCTGATTTTCTTGCCATTCCTTTTTCGCGATATCGTTGTCAGGAGGATAACCCCCAAGAACTATATCTACCCCTCTGCCGGCCATATTTGTTGCCACAGTCACAGCATCTATCTCTCCTGCCTTAGCAATAATTTGACCTTCTTGTTCATGATGTTTGGCGTTCAAAACCTTACAATCAATACCCTGTACTTCCAGCAACCTGGCTAAATATTCATTTTTTTCAATCGACCTTGTTCCAATCAAAATGGGTTGGCCTTTTTTATGCCTTTCTTCTATTTCCGCAATAATAGCGTTTAACTTTCCTTTTTCTGTTTTAAAAACCTTATCAGCAATATCCTTTCTAATCATAGGCATATTTGTGGGAACAGAAATTACATCTAAGCCATAAACCTTATCAAACTCTTCAGCGGATGTGAGCGCTGTACCTGTCATCCCTGCTATCTTCTTATAAATCCGAAAAAGGTTCTGAAAGGTAATAGTTGCCAAAGTCCTTGACTCCGGATTTACCTGAACTTTTTCTTTTGCCTCAACTGCTTGATGCAATCCACCAGACCATCTTCTCCCTGGCATTAATCTGCCTGTAAACTCATCAACAATAATCACATTGCCGTCTTTAACAACATAATCAATGTCTTTCTTAAAAATAATATGAGCCCGAAGCGCCTGTTCTAGATGATGAAGGTTATCTATTCCTTCTTGCGTATAAATATTGTCAATGCCCAAAAAATTTTCAACCGATCTAATACCCTGCTCAGTCAAAGTAGCCAATTTCTTTTCCTCGTCAATTTCATAGTCCCGCTCTTTTTTCAATTGCGGGATAATCTGGGAAAATCTTTGGTATAGCTCTGAGGCATCAACATCTGGCGCTGAAATAATTAAAGGAGTTCTTGCCTCATCGATTAAAATCGAATCAATTTCATCTAATATTGCAAAGTTAAACCCTCTTTGAACCATTTGTTCTGGGTTATGAACCATGTTATCTCTAAGATAATCAAAGCCAAACTCATTATTTGTCCCGTATGTTATATCCGCACTATATGCCTCTTTTCTTGAACAGGGCCGTAAATAACTTTTAACTATCTTAAATCCGCCTAAAACATCTCTTTTTTTATCTCTCTCATTATCCTCTTTTTCATTAACCTGACCTTGTTCCTCATATTCCGGGTCATATACATAAGCCGTATCATGCGCTATACACCCGACAGACAAACCAAGCGCATAATATATCTGCCCCATCCAAACTGCATCTCTTTTTGCTAAATAATCATTAACTGTTATAACATGAACTCCTTTGCCGCTAAGAGCGTTTAAATAAACTGGTAATGTGGCAGCCAATGTTTTCCCCTCTCCTGTTTTCATTTCCGCAATTTTGCCCTGATGAAGAATAATTCCGCCAAGTAGCTGCACATCAAAATGTCGCTGACCCAGCATTCTTTTCGCGGTTTCCCTTACCAAAGCAAACGACTGAACAAGCAGATCGTCTAAACTTTGCTCTTCTGCCAATCTTTTTTTGAATTCAATTGTTTTGGCCTTAAGTTCAGTATCAGAAAACATCTGGAATTGCGGTTCCAGGCTATTAATTTTTTCCTTTGTTAGAGCAATGCTTTTTAAATACTTTTCATTGCTGTCTCCAAAAATTTTAGATAGCAAAGACATTGTAAATCTCTAATTTACCTAATAAATAAGCTTAGTCCTGAACTCGCGCTCTTTCATTGAGTTCTTTTATCTCTCTCTGAAGTTTAGTCCTAGCTTCAGTAATAGCTCTTCTTAAGTTTTTCTCAGTTGCTTCAACCCTTACACTTTGTCCTCGCAATCTCATTTGCACCTCAGCGCGAAAAACATCCCCTGTTTTTTGGTCAGTTGTTATCTTCCCTATCTCCACCCATAAGTCAACTCTATTATCTTGTCTGCCGGAAGGCAAAACATCTTTGCTTAAAAGCGTCTTATCAAATCTAGCCAATGGCTCTAACTTTTGTCTTACCCATTCTTTTATGTCCTCGGTCAAGTCAATATTTGTTCCCTTAATAACTATTTCCATATTTTTTATTTAAACTTTAGTTGTGAAAATTTATTCAAAATCCAAGATAATGAATTTCTTCCCTTAATTCAATATTAAACCTTTTTTTTACTTTTTGCTTTATTAATCGAATTAAAGCAAGAACATCTTCTGCCTTAGCATTTCCAATATTCACAATAAAATTAGCATGTTTTTCTGATATCTGAGCCCCGCCAATACTCATGCCCTTAAGTCCGCACTCATCAATTAATAAGCCAGCAGATGTGTTTGCTGGATTAATAAAAACACAGCCCGCTGATGGCAAGTTTAATGGATGCCTTTTTTCTCTACAGTCTAAATACTTATTTATCTTTTCCTGGCTTTGTTTTTTATCCCCACTAGCCAATTCAATTTCAACATCTAAAATAATCAAATTAGGATTTTGCTTGAAAATACTATTTTTCACGCCAAATTGACAATCCTTATTCTCAAGCACTATGATTTTCAATGTTTTTGAGTTAAAAGCCCTAACTCTTGCGACCACATCCCCGGTAGTACCGCTAAAAGCAGCCGCATTGCCCCTTACAGCCCCGCCAACTGTGCCTGGAATACCAGCCATCCACTCTAAACCAACTAAGGAACGCTTTAATGCAAGATTAACAATGTCTAATAACTTCCCTCCTGCTTCGGCCTTAATAGTATGTATATTGCCTTGCTTCTTATGTTTAATCACAGACATCTGGCATTTGATTATAATCCCATTGTAACCATTATCAGACACCAGTAAATTACTGCCTTTACCAAAAATAAAAAACGGCACATTTAGTTCTTTTGCCGCTTCTATGGCTTTTATAAAATCTTTTTCTGTATTTGCCTCAAAAAAATATTTTGCTGGACCTCCGATTCCAAATGTTGTGTGGTGTTTTAATAAAACATTCTCTGTCAAGCCGGGCAATCTGTTTTTTAACAACTTTGCGGTTGATAAGATTTCCGTCATTTTGACTATAACTTTAATTTTAAAAATGGGCCGAGAGAGGTTACCCCCTATACATTGTTTCGTGGGTGCTGCTCTCGACCCACTTATATTTTAGAAAAGATTGTCAATAAAAGCAAGTA
>Ga0265594_1002821_pt1 | contig 11994 bp, 9 predicted proteins | sample saktaG_11_FD_190147 | JGI IMG/M metagenome (GOLD analysis project Ga0265594, IMG submission 190147) | Saline water microbial communities from Sakinaw Lake, British Columbia, Canada - sak_2011_5_24_80m | ecosystem: Environmental > Aquatic > Non-marine Saline and Alkaline > Saline ... | reverse complement strand
GAATAATAAACAAATGCGCGAACAAACTCGAAATTCTGAAGATAAGGACCCATATCCAGTATCGTTCACCACTCCTTTTAGGATAGGTTTTTATGGCACTTTGGTGGATTCAATGAAAACATCCTTTCATTCCTGCTATTCTACCATCATTAATACCCGAAGATGCAATAGATAATAATGAATTATTATGTGTTTTATGGGTTCATATCTTTGCTTCTGTTGATTTGCCTGGCAGGAGTTGGAATGGCCGAAGAAGCACCCGGTTCCGTAGTATACGTTCAGGGTGGGGTAAGTTCTATTACTGAAGGAGCAGACGGGGAGATGATAATCACCGTTCAGGATATCATCCCGTATTTCCACTTACCCAACGGAAATGAGAGTTTTCTAATGCCGGTTGAGTTCTTGTCAGTAGATGCCTATCCTCTTAATGCTGCTGTGGTCTTTTCCGGTGCTGATGACGAATCCGTATCTCTTGTGATAATATCAAATCTGTCACTATCTGATGACAATACTGTTCTCACGCTTCATGTAATACCACAGGAATTTTACGAAGGAGAGGTTTTGAAGTCGTTCACTCGTGAAAGTAAAGATCTGGATATCACCACCACACCCACGAGATACAATACAGGTATCTACATAGAAAAGACATCACTGCCAGCAACGAATAGTGATTATGCTTGTGAGGCATGCATAGACCGGTGTATACACGGAAAGGGTTGTATTAAAGAGGGGAACTTCCAGTGTTGTGGACCGTGTGACGTGTGTTGCCAGTATGCTGGGTTTTGTAAATGACAATAATTAATGTTTAGGGCGAGTTTATCATTAATAAATGGGTGATCACCTCACAAAAAACGATGACCACACTTTCACCTTTTTAACGGGAATCTTCTGATGTCACCGGTCATTGATCGACAAATGAACGCATACACGCGTTTTTCTGAAATTATAAGGGTATTTTGGTCTAGATATCGTTTAGACCTCCTTTTATAATAGATTTTTTTTATATCCAAATCAAATCTTCGGGAAAAGACTGATAGGCATCTCTGGTCAGGATATCTGATCCCTGTCGTCTCATACCGGGAGCATGAGAAATACTCCGTACACTATCATCTGGATTATCGTCACCGGAACCCCTACTCTTGCAAATTCAAAAAATGAGAGGGTATGGCCCTGTTTTTCTGCATTCTGAATAATTATCACGTTGCTTGCAGCACCAAGAATCGTCAGGTTTCCTGCAATGGTGCTGCCAGCTGCTAATGCCATAAGTTCGACAGTCGTTCCTCCGGCTTTTAGAATCATTGGCTGGACCAGGGCAACAAAGGGAACGTTGGAGATGAACTGACTGAGAAAGACACTTGTTCCAAGAATCATCGGAACAGAACGTATCTTCTCTTCATCAAGAAATAACTGGAAAAAGCCGGTTTCCCAGACACTTGCCATCAGCACAAACATCGCAGCAAAGAAGACAAGTGTATGCCAGTCAAGAGAAAGCAGGAGACCTGTCCGGTCTTTGGTGCCCAGCATGACCGGAACAGCAGCAGATATGGCAATCAGCGGGAGTGGAATCATAATCGTTCCTCCATGGATGGATGTAATGATGTTTATGACTACAAGGAAGAGAATGACTGCCAGTGCACATTGCACGGCAAAGACCGATCGCGTATGAAAGATGGGATTTTGCTTGTGTTCAAGTGTCCGGCAGGCAAAATCACGGGGATAGAATTTTTTAAGTACAAACCAGGAAAGACCCATGCATATGAGCGTGGGGATGAACAGGTATCGTCCAAATGTGACAAATGGCGTTGCAATTCCACTGTTCACTGCGATGAGCAGGTTCTGCGGGTTGCCAATTGGGCTCATCACGCTACCGGTAGTAACTGCAATTGCAAGAGAGAGAAGCATGAGCTCTGGTGAGATACGAAACTCTTTGGCAAGCATGAGTACAAGGGGAGTCATGATAATTGCAAGGGTATCATTCATCAGAAGAGCCGAGAGAAAACCAGCTCCAAAGAGGATAAAGAAAATCAGGTGGCCGGGAGTTCTTGCATGAGAGAGGAACCGGTGTGAGAAAACAGAGAGATACCCACTCTTTGTCAGTGCTTCTCCAACGATAAACATGCCAAATAAAAAGAGCATCACGTCAGTATTAATTGCGGCAACTGCGTTAAGGATGGATATCTGCCCGGTAACGAGTACTGCGAGAGCTCCAATGAGCATAATCTGCCAGATCCTGATATTGTATCGTCCAACCTGCCGGATGGCTATAAGCAGGAATACTACCGCCAAAACAACGACTGCAAAGTACGTATAACATCTTTTTGGTGACTGGAGATAAATCCTGGTTTTTTGTTCTGTTCTGTATCCCGGATGTACCGGTTTCTCAATTTTTATGAGGATTACAGAGAACGTTTTAGTTGAAAATAAGTATAATAACCACCTGCACCACTGTATTAATAAAACAAGAAGGAAAAGAAGTCTGTTGGAGCAGATTTTCTATCAATCTGGATCTGAAGCTTTCAAATACGATTCCCGGGTTTCAGACGTTCATACCTGTAATTCTATGCATCTCAATGTGAATACTATGAAAAACGACACCGTGTATGATCTCTTACAAAAGCAGATTTCCAGAAGAGAATCCATGATAATTGCTTACTCCGGAGGAGTAGACAGTGCTCTTCTGGCAGCAGTGGCAACCAACAGGCTTGGGAGAAAGAGAGTTCATTGTATTTTTATTGACAGTCCTCTTGTTCCTCGATCAGCAGTCAGGGAAGCACAGTCCATAGCGAGTGAAATTGGGATTTCTCTTGAAATTATCAATGGAAATGCCATGGATGAACAATTCAGGAAAAATCCTCCCGATCGCTGTTATTACTGTAAAAAGAGTTATGCGCAGCTTTTACAAAAGATTGCACATGAACGCGGCTTTTCCTGTGTTGCAGACGGAGTTAATTGTTCTGATCTGGATGAGCACCGTCCGGGAATGAAAGCGAGTACAGAAGAGGGAATTGTGCATCCCTTTATAAAAGCAGGTATCACAAAAGAGGATATCAGGAATATTACCCGGGAATGCGGGTATTCATTCTGGAACAAACCTTCAGCTGCATGTCTTTCCTCACGTATTCCATACGGAGAAGAGATAACAGAAGAAAAACTTCGGATGGTGGAATCAGCTGAAGAATATCTTCACACCAGGGGTTTTGCCCAGGTTCGGGTGAGGGTGCATACAGGAATTGCCAGGATTGAGGTCGCAGGCTCTGATATACCAAATATTATTTCCATGCGGGAAGATATCATAAAAAAATATAAAGAGATCGGTTTTTTGTATAGTACTCTCGATCTTGAAGGGTATCGGAGTGGAAGCATGGATGAAGTCTTATGATTCTGAAGGATAGTTGTGGATGTTTTTTTAAAATGTCTGGTGATGTATGGTGACACAGATGTACCGTAAACAACCATGCATACGGGTGAACGACAATGGATCCAATGATATCGTTCATGAGGTAATCGAAGAGATCCCTCTGGCGTTGTTTGTTAACGGACGACATGTGATGACTGCACTGATAAGCCCGGTGGATCTGGAAGATTTTGTTACCGGATTTCTCTTTACCGAACAAATTATTAAAAATGCAGATGATATTGAGTCAATAAAGGTTGAAGAGAATCGTGTCAGTGTGATAACGAAAAATCTGTTTACACGTCTCGGACCTAAAAAGACTATCCTCTCTGGTTGTGGTGGAAGTGTCTCGTACATCGACACCGCCAAACTCCCAACCATTCGCTCGGAATTCTCTGTAACCCGAGAAAATATAATAGATACGATAAAAGATGCGTTGAATTCTGAACTTTTAACACTGACCAGGGGAATTCATATCATTGCTCTGGCAGATACAGAGAATATAATTGCCCTGTCAGAAGATATCGGGAGGCACAATGCCCTTGATCGGGTGATTGGGTATGGTTTAAGAAACGGAATCGATCTCTCCCGGACATGTGCCATTACATCCGGCCGCATTTCATCAGAAATGGTACGTAAGTGTCTTTTTGCAAATATCCCCATCATTGTATCCACAGGAGCGACTACCACACTGGCAGTGGATATTGCAGATAAGACCAGGCTTACTCTTATTGGTTTTGTAACAGGAAAAACGATGCATATCTATACCAACCCGGATAGGATAAAAGGGTTACAATAAGGCACGGTTTTACTCCCCTGATGAGGAGAATGCCCTGTATTACCGCTTAATTGGCTCTGTCCATTTTTCAAGTGATATTGCCAATCATGGTTTTACTTTTTACATCGATGTTTCCAGTTGAAACGACATTCGTTTGATGATTGAAATGATGTAACCGCAGAGGATGCTGAGAGGGGAACCATGTGTTAGATACTCTGTGAACCTCCTTCCCCTCCGGGGTTACATCATTTTAATCAAATGAATAATTATAGAGGCTGAAATAGTCTCTGCGTTTCTCTGTGTCCTCTGCGGTTTGAATTCTTTACATGATAGGGAACATTGTCAATATGAAAGTTCGAATATCCTGAAATTGCATTCTGCCTGACCATGATGGTATGGTATCACTAGTTTTTCAGACAGAGCCCTCAATTTTCTCTAAAATTACCTGCATACGATTAATGAGCAGAAAAAAGAAGGGATAGATGCTACCGTAACCTGTGTAATGATAGAATCTCTCTTATCTGGATCGTGCAATCTCCTGCACTGATGCTATCAGGGCATCTACGTCATTTGCATCAGAGTACAGATAGAGACTTGCCCGGACTGTGCCATCTGGCAGACCAAGGTGTTCCATGAGAGGCATGCAACAGTGGTGACCGGATCGCACCATGATGTCTGCATCTTCGTCAAGAATCTGGGCCACCTCATGAGGATGGAATCCGTCAACCAGAAAAGAGACGACTCCTATCCGCTGTGAGGGTTCATCACTGGCATACACCTGTACCCCTTCAATTTTCATAAGTCCCTCTATCATTCTGGTGGTCAGGTTCTCCTCGCTGTTTCTGATCCGGTCCATTCCAATCGATGTGAGATAATCGATAGCAGCTCCAAGACCTATCCCCCCACCAACATTGGGGGTACCTGCCTCATACTTCTGGTATCCCTCAGCCATAGTATACCCGTCCACGGTGACAGTCTCTATCATTCCGCCACCAAGATCTCCTGCATCAATAATTGGTTCTTTCATCCAGAGAACCCCGGTCCCGGTTGGTCCGAGCATTTTATGTCCTGAGAAACAGAGGAAGTCTGCACCTATCTCTTCGATATTGACCGGAATATGAGGGACAGATTGTGACCCGTCGATAAGGAGAAGGGACCCGTTATCCTGACAGATTCGGGCAATCTCCTGTACCGGCGTTATCACGCCGAGAGCATTTGAGGCATGGGTGACGGTTACAAGTCTTGTCGTGTCATTCACCGCTTCCTCAAGTGCTGCGAGATCAAGCGTATAATCAGGGTTGATTCCAATTATTGTGAGGTCAACTCCGTTCTCTTTTGCATGCATCCAGGGGAGAAGATTGGAGTGGTGTTCAAGGATTGTGGTGACAATGTTCTCACCCCTTTTAAAGTTTAGACCCCGGGCAACCATATTGAGAGCTTCGGTTGCGTTTTTGGTAAAGATAGTGACACCCTTTTCTCCCCCAATGAATCCTGCAACTTTCTCATGTGCATGCCAGTAGCGTTGCGTAGCAATCCGGGTTAGCCGGTGCACTCCCCGGCCGACATTAGCCCGGTAATTACGTTCAAATTCAAGCATTGCAGCAAGTACCGGTTCAGGTGAAAGACTGGTAGCGGCACTGTCCAGGTAAATCAGGTCAGTAAGGAGGGAGAAGTCACCCCTGATAGTTTCACTCGTAATGGTTTCAGATGGGATTTCAGGTGCAGCAGACGTAGCTGGAGGTATGAGGGGTGCAGGAGTAACCGGTTTATTCTGAATCGTGTGAGAAGGTTTTCTGGGTCTCTCGGTAAGGTCGATATCATGGGACTGGCAGAGTTCCTGCATCTTTGGAGGGAGATCTTTCCAGCGCCATAGTCCCCATGTTACATATTCTGGTGGCAGGCCTCTGGTATCTGCCCATCGCTCCAGAAATTCGTTCCACCTGGAAAACATCTCCGGGTGAAGACTTTTTAGCAGTTCATTCTCGCTCTCGAGCATTGCAGGGCAGAGATAACAACCGATTCGTTCAAGTCCCTTCTCATACAGCGGGTTTAACGGGATGCCAGACCACCAGATGTAGAGGAAAACTTCAAGTGCCCGCCAGTTCCTAATCGGAGAGATGTTTAATTGCAGTGGGTTTGCCGGGTTCTGGCTGGTGATATCAAGATTAGCCCTGTTCCAGGATTCATACCACCTGTTCCCCTGGATTGTGACACAAGGTCCGATATCAGCCAGATACAATTTAAGAGGGTTTAATTTGAGCAGTTTACAGCACCACCGGTGATCTTTTCCTGGTGGCCCTGCTTTCTCAACAGCTCTCCAGAAATCACCAGCCTTTCTGATGATAGGAACTCCCTGCTCTTCTATATATGCAATAGTCTCTGGAAACTCAATTCCGGTATCGATAAAAAATGCATCTGTTACTCCGGCTTTTCGGGCTAGTGCAAGGACTGCCATACTATCCTTACCGCCTGAGAATGAGACATTTACCTGCGGTCTGTCATGCATATGCTGTCTTATAGCCCGGATTGCATGCCGTTGTAGATTTTTGAGGTGATACCTGTTTTGTTGTACTACAACACTCCAGTCTGGATCTGCTGTTACCCGTGGTGCAACAGTTACCAATTCTTTGATTCGTATGTATCCGTCTTTTACCACTCCGGTACCAAACCGGTTTTTATACCTGATAATTACCGTCCCATCAGGCTCATCTGTAGTTATTTTGAACCGTTTGCCCCCAATCCTGCCTTCAGGTCGCCCTTCAGCAGAAAAGACAGAGGTCTGTAGATCAACAATCCCCCTGGTTGCTTCTGAAAGGATGAAAGGAAGACCTTCTGGTATGATATCTAATTTAAACTGTCTGCCAGCCGGATCAAATGTGAGCCACCCAAATCGTTCCCCATGGATTATCACCAGATCATTCCGGTCGAGTCCTCCTGCCTTATTCAGGAGAATGACCTTAGGAAGTGAAACATCTCCAAACCGTTCCCTGACAAGGGATATGATAAGTTCCCTGTCTGCAGTAAGTGCAGGACGGAGATCATACGGAGGCAACAGTACCATTGATCTGCCTTCAGATCCACATTCACACTGCTTTCCTATCAGAGGTACATCACAGTGGTCGCACCAGTAGAGCGTCTTTTTTACCGGAGGATCACGCATCAGATTACATTGCTTTCTGTAGAAGATAATAGATCTGTTCAGGTAAAAATGCAGATTTTTTGTTATTGTGTATTTTGATACAATTCTAATAGGAAGATGATACCAGGTTATGCATTGCTCATTCATCTGAAAAAAGGTAGTCAAATCATAGTTTACAAAATATAATTAATGGCAAAATTTGCTGGAAGTTTACCTTAATATATGTAGTGCTATTGGTGTATGCCTTCTAAATACCCGCCGTTTTACTACGATTATTCCAGTATATTATGCAGGGCACTATAAACACTGAGTAAACAATTAAAATACGTATAAAAAGTCCGAAGGGCAACGCTACTAGAGAGTATTCTATGAACTTCCTCTCACGTATGCCCTTTTATGTGGATATGACATCTGAACGTACCAATGATGAGCCGGCGCATACGAATACCCTGAAGTTCACTATGTGAAAAACGTTACGCATACATGACAACACATCGTGTAATTTTTTGAACAGGATCTCTATCTCACTTCAATACTACAGAGAATAACGATGACATCTAATACACGGCCTATCTATATGGATCATGCTGCCACCACACCAATGCGGGATGAGGTTGTGGAAGCAATGCACCCCTATCTTCATGACCAGTTTGCAAATCCCTCATCTATCTACAGAATCGCATGTGAATCGAGAAAGGTGGTTGAATCGGCACGTGAAACGGTAGCCCATGCTCTTGGTGCACAAGCTGATGAGATTTATTTTACGTCAGGGGGGACAGAGTCAGACAACTGGGCATTGAAAGGCATTGCTTTTGCGAACCAAAAGAAAGGTAACCATATCATTACCTCTGCAATTGAGCATCATGCCGTGCTCCACTCGGTTGAGTATCTGAAAAAACAGGGTTTTTCTGTTACCTATCTGCCGGTTGATGCCACCGGTCTTGTAGATCCACAAGCCGTCTTGAATGCCATTACCGATAAGACAACTCTCATCTCTGTCATGACTGCCAACAATGAGATTGGAACGATAGAGCCAATCTCAAAGATTGGTTTAATCGCCCGTGATAATGGTATACCATTTCATACTGATGCAGTACAGGCAGTCGGGCATATTCCGGTATCAGTGAAGAAAGATTCCATTGACCTGCTCTCTCTCTCTGCGCACAAGTTCAATGGGCCTAAAGGAATGGGGGCACTCTACATACGCAAAGGGACAGCGATTGACAACCTGCTTCATGGTGGCTCACAGGAAAAAAAGCACAGGGCTGGGACGGAAAATCTCGCAGGAATTGTGGGTCTTGCAACAGCACTGGATATCGCAGTCAGGTCTAAAGAGAGCGAGTCACAACAAATCCTGAAACTTCGTGATCGCCTCATTACGGGATTACTCTCTGAAGTTCCTTATTCCCGGTTAAACGGACATCCTACGATGCGATTACCTGGAAATGTAAACATCAGTTTTGAGTTTGTTGAAGGTGAATCAATACTCCTTCTCCTGGATGGAGAGAAGATATGTGCATCGACAGGCAGTGCCTGCACCTCCGGATCTCTTGAACCCTCGCATGTTCTCCTGGCCACAGGTCTTGCCCATGAGATTGCACATGGATCTCTCCGTCTGACTCTTGGGTATGGAAATACAGAAGAGGATGTTGATACGGCCATTGAGGCTGTTACCCGTGTTGTAAAAAAATTGAGAGCAATATCCCCTCTTTATCCCGTTAAGGAGAATAATAATCATGTATAATGAAAAGGTAATGGACTACTTTACCAACCCGAGGAATGTTGGTGAGATTGATTCTCCTGATGGAGTCGGTGAGGTTGGAAATCCTGCATGCGGAGATATTATGAAAATTTTTCTGCGTATTGAGAAGGATGTTATTGTAGATGTGAAATTCAAGACGTTTGGATGCGGTGCAGCTATTGCCTCAAGTAGTATGGCCACCGAGCTCGTGAAGGGAAAGACCCTCAAAGAGGCATGGGCGATCAGCAATAAGGAGGTTGTGAATGCGCTTGAAGGGCTCCCTCCTGCCAAGGTGCACTGTTCTGTCCTCGCTGAAGAAGGAATTCACAAAGCTATCAATGATTACCTAAAAAAGAATAACCGGGATCCATTTCATGAGACTGTTCACCGGCACCATGAGGAACCTGAATGAAACTGGATAAGCGATGAATCGGGATTGATATCCTGTACTCAGTGGTAAGGGGGGAATCATGCATGCTCACCGATCCTGAACTGGAGCGATACAAGCGGCAGATGCTATTATTCGGAGAAGAAGGACAGCAAACCTTAAAGGACGCATCAGTTCTTATTGCGGGAGCCGGAGGTCTTGGATCCCCGGTTGCATACTATCTTGCAGCAGCCGGGGTAGGTCACATTCGCATTGTTGATAACGATACTGTTGAAGAGTCAAATTTAAACCGGCAGATCCTCCACTGGGAGACTGACATCGGGAAACAAAAAGTTGACTCAGCACAACGAAAACTTGCCAGTCTGAACCCTGATGTCGTGATAGATGCTTGTTTTGAGACGATTAATGAGCAGAGTATCATGTCTCTCTCTGACGGAGTAGATGTAATCATTGATGCCGTAGATAACTATGACGCCAGGTATCTGCTGAACCGTGAGGCTATCAATAGACAAGTACCTTTTTTTCATGGAGCAATATCAGGGTTCCAGGGACAGGTTGTGACGGTAATCCCGGGAAAAACCGCATGTCTTCGTTGCTTGTTTCCGATTCCCCCTCCGAAAGAAGTCTTTGCTGCGGTTGGAGTAACTGCGGGAATTATCGGGGTCATCCAGGCAAATGAAGTTCTGAAGTACCTTCTGGGGGCTGGAAATCTCCTTTTAAACAAGTTGATCCTTTGGGATGGGCTCTCCTGCACACTTTCTGAGTTACCTGTTACTCATAATCCCTGTTGTGTGGACTGTTCAGGAATGAGGGATAAGAGGTAATATAATTAGGATTTCTGTCCGTCTTTTGTATCGTATGGAAGGATTGATACGAACGCGTATCCTGATTTAGTATCCGGAAGTTATAACGGGAGCTGCATAAGATCTGTATGACAAGGTGAGATTCGTTATTTTCCGTGATATCCCGGGTATGATTACTGAGATATAATTTTGATCTCGAATAAATCATTGCTTCTCTCGTAATGATTTTAGACCCATTATTATCAGGGTTTTTATGAGAAGGGGCTAAGAGGCTTACATTCTACACGTCAGAATGTCTGGTAAACCACCCAGGTTACCGATGTCCATAAACATGTAAAATCTGATGGCATGGGCAATTAACTTTTTAGAAAGTTTACTCTATTCCAATCTGATAAGATAACCAATATATGTTAATTTGGGTGATAATACAATTCAATATCGGTAATTTTTAATAATGTCATTCCAAACAATTAATATGAAACGGTACTGTGGAATTGCAATTCTGATATTCATACTCACGTGTAGTTGTTTATTTATCGGATGCACTAGTCAGCAGACAGAAGAACCGATTGCCAGTGAAGGACTTTTGGTATACTGTGGTGCAGGAATGCGTGAACCCATGGATGAGATTGCACAGATTTTTGAGGATAAGGAAGGTATACCTGTCAGATATACCTATGGTGGTTCAGCACAACTTTTAAGCCAGATTGAACTGTATCAGAACGGTGATGCATACATGCCCGGAGCTCTCTCCTATATTGAGACCGCAATGGAAAAGGGCTATGTTGATAAAACCGAAGATCTCGTGTATCATGTAATGGCCATTGCGGTTCCAAAAGGGAATCCGGCCGGAATTCAGACCATCAATGACCTTGCAAAAGAAGGTGTAAAGGTTGTTTTAGGAGATCCAGAGGGGCCTGCTATTGGAAAAAGTTCAAAGAAAGTGCTGGAAGACAATAAGTTATGGGACGCTGTTTCAGAGAATGTTATTGCATATTCTGGAACGGTAAATGAACTTCTTGTATATATCTCAATGAATCAGGCTGATGCGACTCTCATCTGGGAGGATTTGTATAACCCTGAATCGATGGATATCGTCAGCATTGCAAAAGATCAAAACAAGAAAGGAATTATGGTGGTTCCTATCGGAACTCTGACATTCTCTGAACGTCCTGAAGATGCAGAGAAATTTATTTCCTTTGTTGCTTCAGATGAAGGTAAATCAGTTTTTGCAAAACACGGATTTACAATCTATCCAGATCCAAAATATGAATGAAATCAAGGGGATAACCTTGATTCTCTCTTTTTTTGGTTGGAATTTGTAATCCGGGTACTTATTGTATTTCTGCCGGTTACAAACTGGTGTCAATAGGCAGTATTGGACACGATACATACTACAAAAAATGGCACGTGCTTACATAAGTACATGAAATTGTGTAATTTTTCTGTAAAAAATGGAGTATAAATAGATGGACAAACCGGCTCCAAACTGGATACGTCTGATAACAATAACATTCTGCGTCGTAATTGGTGCATTTATTATCTCACTGCTACTACTGGTTGTAACAAAACCATCTCCTGATGCGATCATTGACTCGATAATGACTCATGAGATACAGTTTGCAATATATCTGAGCCTTATTACATCTCTTTTATCAACTCTGCTCTGTATTCTGACAGCGGTACCAGCGGCATATGCCCTTGCAAGATATGATTTTTTTGGGAAGATAACGCTTAAAATGATTCTAGAT
>Ga0265594_1002820_pt1 | contig 11997 bp, 14 predicted proteins | sample saktaG_11_FD_190147 | JGI IMG/M metagenome (GOLD analysis project Ga0265594, IMG submission 190147) | Saline water microbial communities from Sakinaw Lake, British Columbia, Canada - sak_2011_5_24_80m | ecosystem: Environmental > Aquatic > Non-marine Saline and Alkaline > Saline ... | reverse complement strand
CGGCAACAGTAAGGCGGGTTCTTAGCGAGTACGGTGTGTGCTTGGGCAATAGAAAACAAGAACTTTGATCTTTGGTCTTTGGGTTTTGGGACATTAATAAATTTTTGTTTCTTTTGGAACAAAAATTTTAGATAGCATTATTTATAAAATAAAAGAATAATAGAACATCGCCAGATTTTCAAAATGTTAACTTTGTAATTAAGTTAGCAATTGGAAGAGAGCGGTTAAAATCTATTGCGCTCTTCTCGCTCAATAATATTGAGCATTATACGCAGAAGGTCTTTTCTTAAAATCAGGTCTTCGGAGAATTGAATAGTAGAAGAGGTTCTTATTGTCTGTTGCGAACAACTATTGGTCTTCGACAGAGTATTCGGCTACTAATGCTTGGAACGTGAACTTCAATAATGGGAACGTGAACAACAACAATAAGACGAATTCTTAACGAGTACGGTGTGTGCTTGGGAAGTTGATTTTGACCGAATTCCTATGTTTTAAAAACATTCGAATGCGATGTTTAAAGCGATAATATGCATAAATCAGTACATCTAATATTATATTATAAGATCTTTAAATTAATAAAATACTTATATGAAGTTGTAAGGAATTTTTCAAGAGAATATAAATATAGTATTGGAAAAGATATATTGACTTTTGGTTGGTTATGCATGGATTTAGCAATTAAGATTAATAACTTAGAAAAGAAAAAAAGATATCAGGAAATTAGAAAGTTAAGTACAGCTTTTGATTGCTTGAAAATTAGGATAAGAATGGCACAAGAAATAAACTTAATATCTAAAAAACAATTTTGTCATATACAAACTTATTATGGTAAGGAAATAGGGGGGATGATAGGAGGATGGTTAAAATGGAGTAAAATAAGTTTTGAAAACCATAATGAGTGAAATTTTTAATTACGAAAAAATTTATTCAGCATATCTTGAATGTAGAAAAAGAAAAAGAAAAACAATTAATGCTCTTAAATTTGAATGGGATTTAGAAAAAAATATTAATAAACTTTTGAAAGAATTAAAAGCAAGAAGATACAAGCCAGAGCGGTCAATATGTTTTGCCGTAAAAGAGCCTACTCCCAGAGAAATATTTGCCGGAAGTTTTAGGGATAGAGTAGTTCATCATTTATTAATAAAGGAAATAGAGGAAATTGGAGAAAGAGCGTTTATTTATAACACGTTTTCCTGTAGAAAAGGAAAAGGAACACATAAGGCAGTTGAAAAAATTAGAGAAGGGATAAAAAAGGTAAGTAAGAATTATAAAAAAGAGACATATTATTCCCAGCTAGATGTAGCTGGGTTTTTTATGTCTATAAACCAAAACATGCTTTATTTTATCTTTAAAAAATTGGTTCTAAAAAAGAATAAGTCTATAAAATGGCAGGAAGAATTATTATGGCTTGGCAAAATAATTATTTTTAATAAACCTACGTCTAATTATGTTATGAAAGGAGATATTTCAATTTTTTCTTTGATACCAAAAAGAAAATCTCTTTTTTGGGCAGGCGAAATGAAAGGCTTGCCTATAGGCAATTATTCCTCGCAATTTTTTGCAAATTTATATTTGAATGAGTTAGATCAGTTTGTAAAAAGAATTTTAAAAAATAAGTATTATTTCCGTTATGTTGATGATATTGTCTTATTAGCAAATGACAAAGAAAGGCTTAAATACCAAAGGGATAAAATAGATGATTTTCTAAACAGAAAATTGGATTTAAAGTTGAATAAGAAAAAGACAAAAATTCAATCAGTAAATAAAGGAATTAATTTTTTAGGATATTTTGTAAAAATAGATCATATGCTAGTAAGAAAAAGAGTGGTAGGTAATTTAAGTTTAAAATTACAAAAAATGAAAGAAAAGAGTAATTTAGGTAAAGAAGATATATCTGTAATTAATTCATATTTTGGGCATTTCAAGCATGCAAATAGTTTCCGTTTAAGAAAAAATATTTCCGAAAAGATTATAAAAAGAAGTAAAATAAAAATAATGATAAAAGAAAATTATTCTTCTTTAAGATTATAGTATCATATTTTTTAAAGACTCTGGTGATAGTAATTATAAGGTAAATATTTCAGCCGTTTTGTTTTAAGGGAGAATTTGATATAATTTATATGTATATTCGTAATTAAATTCGTTATTCGTTAATTTATATGTTTGACGTAATTACAATTGGTTCTGCTACGCGAGATGGATTTTTTGAAGGGATTGATTTTTTATCTATTGAAGGAAAATGTTTTGTAGCTAATAAGGGTATTTGTCTTCCTTTAGGAGCTAAATTAAGAATTCCAAAAATTCATTTTCTTACTGGAGGGAGTGCTACAAATACTGCAGTTAGTTTTGCTCGGCAGGGATTAAAAACTGCAATTATTTGTCGTGTTGGTGATGATATTTCAGGAAAAACAATTATTGAAGAGCAAAAAGAAGAAAAAATAGATACTCAATTTATTCAAAAAGATTATTCTGTGCCTACCGCCTATTCAGTTATCTTTTTAACTTCTTCAGGAGAAAGAACGATTCTTTCTTATAAAGGGTGTGCTGAGAATTTAACTGTTCAGGGAATTCCTTGGAAAAAAATACAAACTCGTTGGTTATGCATAGGATCTTTAGGAAAAGAAAAAAACATTTTAAAAGAGATAATTCAATTTGCTGTTTCTAAAAATATTAAATTGGCTATTAATCCTGGATGGCACGAATTGAATTGGCTAAAAGATAATCCAAAATGGATTGATAAATTTGAAATATTTATATGTAATCAAGAAGAAGCAGCATATTTTACAGGTATCCCTTATAATAAAGAAAAGAAGATTTTTAATAAATTAGATGATTTAGTAAAGGGAATAGTAGTAATGACAAAAGGGAAGAACGGTGTTAGTGTTTCTGATGGAAAAGCTTTATGGAAAGCAGGCATTTTTAATAAGAAAAAAAAGATAATAGATGAAACTGGCGCTGGTGATGCCTTTGCTTCTGGGTTTATATCAGTGCTTATTAAACAAAAAGAAATTAATGAAAAGATAATTAAAGAGGCTATACGTGTAGGAAACGCTAATGCTTGTTCAGTGGTAAAATACATTGGTACTAAACCAGGTATTCTTTATAAAAAAGATTTAAAAAAATCTCAATTTAAAAATTTAAAAATTCAAAAATATGAATAATAATTTTCTTCAACCATTTTTATATAAAGAAAGAGCTTTATTCTTAGCATATGATCATGGTTTTGAACATGGTCCTAAAGATTTAATAGGAAAAAGCATAGATCCAGAATATATTTTAGATTTAGCAGTAAAAGGAGGATATACAGGAATTATTTTACAAAAAGGAATCGCAGAAAAATATTATACAGACACTAAATATCAGAAAGAAATTCCTCTAATTTTAAAAATTAATGGTAAAACTAATATTCCACAAACTGCTGATCCTTATTCTTCAATTAATTGCTCGGTAGATTATGCAAAGAAATTAGGGGCTAAGGCAGTTGGCTATACTATTTATTTAGGTAGTAAGCAAGAAGAAAAAATGTTTTCTGATTTTGGAAAAATTCAAGAACAAGCCCATAAATTAAAAATGGCAGCAATTGCCTGGATATATCCTCGAGGTTCTTCAGTAGAAGACGAGTCTTCTACAGAAATGACAACTTATGCTGCTAGAATTGGATTAGAATTAGGAGCTGATATGATAAAAATAAAATATTGTGGTTCTGAAGAAGCATTTAAAAAAGCAGTACAATCGGCTGGAGAGACAAAAGTTATTTTATCTGGGGGTTCAAAGACAGGAGAAGAAGAATTTTTAAATACAGTGGAATTAGTTATAAAAGCTGGGGCGACAGGAATAGCTGTAGGACGTAATGTTTTTCAACATCAAGATCCATTAGCAATAACTGAAAAAATTAAGAAGATAGTATTCGATTGAAAATTGTTTAATTTAAGCTTTCTTAAAAATTAGAATGATAGTGACTAAAAATTAATAGTTTGTTTATATTTTATGTTATGATATAATAGAGGTATGGCTAAGCCCGCTGTAAAACATAATAATTATTATAAACGAGTTGTATTTTTAAAAGGAGAACAAAAAGATTTTTTAAATAAAATACAGACTCAATTAGGTTTAACATTAAAAGAATTTGCTAATCTCGCTGGGGTTCAAGTAAGATCAATAAGTGACTGGAAAAGAGAAAAATTTTCAATGTCATTACCTGCTGTTAAGAGAATGTGTCAAAGAGCGAGAATTGTTTTACCAAAGAATATTAAAATAAAAGATCCCTTTTGGTATACATTAAAAGGATCATCGATAGGGGGAATTGCGGTATACAAAAAATATGGGCATATAGGAGGAGATTCTGAATATCGTAGGAAGAAATGGTATCAATGGTGGGAAAAAGAAGGGAAATTTAGAAAACACCCAATTATCAATGTTTGTCTGCCAATAAATATTCCTAAGAAATCCTCTCGTCTTGCTGAATTTATTGGTATAATTTTAGGAGATGGTGGTGTTTCACGAAGACAAGTTACTATAACAGTTCATAGACAGGATGATAGGGATTTTGCAGTATACATAAAAGATTTGATCAGAATTCTTTTCAAAGTAGAACCTTCTTCTTGCGAGAGAGAATCTGTTGTTCATATTTTTATTTCCAGAACGAAACTTGTTCAATTTTTAACTGGTATGGGGCTATGTATTGGAAGTAAAGTAAGACATCAGGTTGATGTACCAAATTGGATAAAATCATCAGAGAAATACACAAAGGCATGCTTGAGAGGCTTATTTGATACAGATGGATGTTTTTATATAGACCGACATTTATATAAAGATAAAATTTATCTTAACTGCGCTATGAATTTTACTAATAGATCGTTACCAATTCTTTACTTTTTCAAAAGGTATTTGAAAAAACATGGATTTCGACCCACTCAAAAGACTAAATTTAGCATCTTTTTAAGGAGAGAAGATAAAATTGTTAATTATTTTCAAACCATAGGTTCATCTAATCCAAAGCATTTAGAAAAGTTTAAGCAGTATTTTAAAAATAAACATGGAGGAGTGCCGAAGTGGTCATAACGGAGCCGTTTCGAAAACGGTTAGTCCTTTTTTAGGACACGTGGGTTCGAATCCCACCTCCTCCGCATTGGAAAACCCTAGTGGTTCGAATCCAAGTCTCCCAGCGAATTAGAATCGCCAAAGAGGCGATTTTTTGGTAAAATATAGATAATATGAAAGACGAATATTTAGACATAGTTGACGAGAATGATAATGTTAAAAGCAAAGACACGAGAGAGAATATTTGGAAGAGAGGATTAGAACATAATGTAAGAGTTGTAAATATTTTTATTTTTAATTCAAAAAAAGAATTGCTTTTACCAAAAAGGTCAATGGATAGAAGAATTTTTCCAGGATGTTATGATTTTTCTTGTGGCGAACATGTTCAAGCCGGGGAAGATTATTATGATGCTGCAGTCCGAGGATTAAAAGAAGAATTAGGAATCGTAGATCAAAGATTAGTTGAACTGGGAAAAATAACTCCGAAAGAAGGTGTAAATTGTTTTATGAAAGTTTATAAACTAACCTACGACAGAGAAATAAATAACTATGATAAAAAAGGAATTGATAATCTATTTTGGTATGATCTAGCAATAATAAAAAAAATGGTTAAAGAAGATAAGAGTAAATTTAAGGAAGATTTTCCAATCGTCTTAGAGTTATTGCAACAATTAATTTAGTTTATAAAAGAAAACTCTTTTTATGCCGTCTCATTTCTCTTATTTATTATAAATTAGCTCTAACCGAGACACCTTAATTCATATAAAAAGCATCAGATTTGGTTAAAAAGGTTCCGACATCGTTCCATAGCCCCAAGTAAATTAGAATCGCTAAAAAGGGGATTTTTTGATAGAATAAGAGTAATAAAAATTATAAATTTAATATAAATTTAATGCTTTTTACGCCTAAAATTCAAAAAGCAGTTATTCAATCTGCTATTCTTCACCAAAACCAAAAAAGAAAGGGAACTCCTATACCCTATATAATTCATCCTTATTCTGTTGCCTTAATTTTATCTGATTATATAGATGATGAGGATATTATTGTTGCCGGTCTACTACACGATGTTTTAGAAGATGTTCCAAATTATTCTGGCGATGATATGAAAAAAGAATTTGGAGAAAAAGTCTATAAAATAGTTAAGGAAGTATCAGAGGATAAAGATCCAAATAATAAAGGGGAGAACAAAAAGATTACTTGGCAGAAAAGAAAAGAGGGTTATTTATCCATTCTTAAAAATGATAGTTTTGAGGCAATGATGGTGTGTTGTGCTGATAAAATTCATAATTTGCTTTCTTTAATCGAAGCATATAAAGAACAGGGTGATAATTTGTGGAATAAATTTAACGCATCAAAAGATAAACAAATGTGGTTTTATGAAGAGATTCTTAATGTCCTCAAAAATAGATTAAATAATGATATAGTAAAAGAATTAGATAAAATTTATTCTGAGGCTAAGAGATTATTTTAAAATTGTCCAGTAGTCTGAGCCAAAAAGGTTCCAACATCGTTCCATAGCCCCAGATGATTTATTATTGACCTCAAATCCATAATCTGGTATTATATAGATGATAAAGAATAGTCTTTTAGTAGGCTATTTTTTAAAACTTCAATTGTACTCTTGAAAATTAAAAAATTTTAATATAAGGAGGTGAGGGGTCATGAACATGAAGAAGGTGATCCGAATGATTTTAAGAATAATGATTGGTGTTCTTTTATTAATAACCTTTCTATTTTTGTTGAATCTTGTGTTTATAGACAAGAATAATTTAGCAATTGTACTTTCTATATGCTGGTTTCTCGTAGCCTTAATTTCTTGGACATTTCCAAATTGGCTTGATTAAAATATACTAAAAAGTAATATAAAAATAGAAAAAGAAGGAGGATATTTATAATGAAGATTGGAAAAAATGAGGTTGATAGTTTAAAAGAACGGATTAAAGAAATTCAAGATAAGTGTGAACATAGTTGGAAGATAATTAAAAAACCAAAATTAATTTTATCATGCGTTCCAGGGGTTTTTATAGGAAACAAGGCACGTTCTGATACGCCTGAGATAACATTAATTTGTACAAAATGTAGTAAACGGTTAGTGCAATCAATTACTACAAGATGTCCAAAATGTTTGAGCTTCATGATAAAAGGAGTACTGCACAGTATAGAAGATGACGGTACTTTTAGCCGTAAAAAATATTTTGGAAAAGAGTACCTTTACCATGCAATTAGACTTCATTATTGTACGAAGTGTGATTTTGTGGTCGCTTCTGACGAATGGGACCAATGATTTTTTCTTAATAATTGTATCTAATAGCGGCAATAAAGAACTATTGCCGCTATTTATTTTTCTATTAAATAGGTTCCAACATCGTTCCATAGCCCCAGCAAACTATAATCGCCAAAGAAGCGATTTTTTGATAGAATATAGATATTATGAAGATAAAAGCAATGTCCTATAATATTAAAAATGGATTTTTTGATAAAGATAAAGATAATAAGCTTAGATTAAATAAGACAAGGCAAAAATCGGCACAGAAAATCATAAAAAAAGAAAACCCAGAAATCTTAATTATTACCGAGGCTGATTTTGCAGAAAGGAAAAATAATCCGCAGGACTATAAAAAGATATTTAAATATCCCTACGGAGTTTTTGTAGATAGGCCATTGATGGATAGATATTTTGGGATAGGGATACTTTCAAAATATCCAATTATTCAATCACACAAATATGCTCCAAAAAAATCTCGATGGATAGAAGCATTAATAAAAATAAAAGACACGGCTATATATGTTAATGCTGTTCATCCAAGTCCTCTGAATACCTTTACAGAAAAGATAAATCTTTTTAAAAAAGTTCTTAAGAATAAAAAACATCCTTATATTTTAGCAGGGGATTTTAACTCTATATCTCCTGAAGATAAATATGATAAAAATAAACTATTGGAAGCTTTTATAAAAAAGTTTAATAATAGAAAAAAAGCCGAGGCAGTTGTCAATAAAATCTTTAAAAAAGAAACAATTAAATTACTTTTAAAAAAAGGACTAGTTGATACTTATAAAAAGAAAAATAAAAAATGGGATTATACTTACCATACTGAGCTATCTGGGAACAGTTATATGAGAATTGATTATATTTTTTGTTCAGATGACATTAAAGTAGTTGATTCTGGAATAATTAAAAATATTCTAACTGAAAAAGCTTCAGATCACTATCCGATTTGCGCTATTTTGGAAATCTAACAAATTTATTTAATTTATTTTTTAAACTAATCTAATGGAGTTGTATTGAGCCAAAAAGGTTCCAACATCGTTCCATAGTCCCAGCAAATTTAAAATTCAATCATAATGTAGTATAATTTAATTAACCATTAATTTATAAAAATATGAAGTTTTTTAAGAACATCAAAAACAGTATCTATAGCCCTAGTTATTATAATAGTGTCATAGCGAACCCTTTTTCTTCTTCTTTAAAATATTTTTTACTTTTTATACTACTTTTAAGTTTATTAACTACGATTATTTTATCTTTTACTACCATACCAAAAATTAAATCTTCTATTGATACGATAGGTAAAGAAATTTTACGATATTATCCTGACGAGCTTGAGATTATAATTAAAAAAGGCAAAGTTTCGACTAATGTGCAAGAACCTTATTTTATTAAAACACCTATCTCTGGTTTGGAAAACATCTTGGTTATTAATACAAAAGCCCCTTTTTCTTTAGAAAATTTCAAGGACTATAAAACTGCTTGTCTTCTAACTGAAGAAAATCTGGTTTGTTACGATGAAAACCAAACAATAAAAATTAGCCCTTTGACTAACGTACCCGATTTTAAATTGAATAAATCGATTGTTTCCTCTTTTCTTACAAAAATCCAACCATTTTTCAAATTATTTTATCCATTTTTGATTTTGGTTTTCTTTATGGTTATTTTTATTGCTTCATTGTGGCGGATGATTTATCTATTTTTTGGTGCACTTTTGATTTGGCTGGTGGCAAAGGTTAGAAAAGTTGATATTGGCTATAAAAAATCGTATCAATTAGGATTATATTTAATGACTGCGCCTTTTCTAATCAATTTTTTAATTAAGTATGTGTTAGAACCTTTTGGAGTTCCACTTAATATTCCTTATCTTTTTACCATAGTATTAGTAATTACGACTGTTCTTAATTTAAAAACTAAAACTATTGTCGAAAATCCCCAAATTTTTGCTAATTCCTCTTCTTAATTCTGGAGAAAATAGTGTCAACTTTAATTTTTATTCAAAACAGGTTTTAAGATTGTCAAGAAACTTAAGCCAAAAAGGTTTTAAAATCGTTCTGACGCTCTAATTTAACTCTTTTGGGGGGATTAATTGGGTTAAAAAGGTTCCAACATCGTTCCATACCCTTAACCAAATATTTATCCTCTGGCTAGAACTAATCCTATAACTTTTTTTGCTCCTGATTTTTTTAATATACGAGCTGCTTCTTGCATTGTTGATCCTGAGGTATAAACGTCATCAATTAAAATTATCCATTTATTTTTAATTAGATTAGGATTAGAAATTTGAAAAATATTTTTAGAGTTTTTCTTTCTATCAGAAAGATTATTAATTTTTGCTTGAGGAGTATTATTTTTAATTCTCAGGAGGACCTTAGAATGATAATTTAAAGAAAAATGGGTAGAGATAGAATTTGCTAATAATTCTGATTGATTAAATCCTCTGAGATTTTCTTTTCTTTTATGAAGTGGGATTGCGATTACTATAATATCCTTTTTATTAATTTTAGAGAAAAAATTTGTTTTTTCTAAAAATTTTATCATTAAATTAGATAAAGGTTTTTGTAAGGAAATAACGGATTGATATTTAAAAAAATGAATTGTTTTTTTAAGAATTGGATTTTGATAAAAAGAAACAATACCCAATGCAATTAAATTGGTTTTGCGAAAACAATAATGTTTTGAAAAATTTTTTAATCTTTTTTCACAAACAGGGCAGATAAAGGAAGAGTTAATTGGAATATTTTCTTGGCATTTTTTGCAAAGAGGATAAGAAAGATGAATTTCTTTTTTACAATAAAGACATTGCCAAGGGAAGAAGATATCTAAAAATAGTTTTAAAAAACGGTGGGGCATAAATATATTAAGTTTGTATTTGGCAAAACCTATACTATATTATATAATATAGTCATAATATTTCATATAGTTATTTAGTAAATTTATGGTTTTTAATTTATTTAAACAGAATATTTTTTTAGGAATAGATATTGGAACTATTTCGATTAAATTAGTTGAATTATTTAGAACTAAGAATAAAATTGAATTGACTAATTATGGTATTTTGGAAAAGTATGGACATTTAGAAAGAATCAATGATGCTATTCAAACAAACAGTTTTAAATTATTAGAAGAGAGTACTGCTTTATTACTAAAGCAATTAATTCAGAAATCAAGAACGAAGAATAAGAAAACTTATATGGCTTTGCCAAGTTTTTCTGGGTTTGTTTCTATTATGGAACTTCCAGAAATGCCAAATAAAGAACTTTCTAAAGCAGTACACTTTCAGGCAGGACAGTATATTCCAATGCCTTTGCAAGAAACAACTTTAGATTGGCAGATTATAGATAGAATAGGGGGTAAAGTCACTGTTCTTTTAATGGCTGTACCAACTGATATTGTTGAAAGATATGTTCATAGCGCTGAATTGGCTAATATTAATTTAAAAGGACTAGAATTGGAAACTGTAGCTATTGCTCGTTTATTAGGTAAAAAAGAAAAAGGCACCATAGCTTTAGTTGATATTGGAGGAAGAAGTACATCAATTAATATAATGGATAAAGGCACTTTGAGGACAAGTCATAATGTAGATACTGCTGGTGGAGATTTTACTCAAGTCATAAGTAGTGGTTTAGGAATTAATCCTTTGAGGGCAGAAGAATTAAAAAGGGCATATGGATTGAACATAAAAGCACGAGGGGAAGTTAATATTTTAAATCTTTTAATGCCATTACTGGATGTTATTAAAAGAGAAACAGAAAAATCTATTAATAATTATTTCTTAAGAACCAAAAGAAAAGCGGAAAAGGTGATTTTAACAGGAGGAGGATCTAACCTTCAAGGCTTGGAAGATTATTATTCTAAACAATTAGCCATGCCAGTCACTAAAGGAGATCCTTTTTCTTTAGGATTGATTTCTTATAATCCAAATCTTGCTCCTGTAATGAAAGACATTGGCCCAAGCTTGACTAGCGCTTGTGCTGTTGTATTTAAAGACATATAAATCTCTTGCTTGCTTTTTTAAAAAGAGGTAAAATATATACAAGAAGTATTAATTAGTAAAAAATGCAGAATATTGATCTAGAGTCATTAAAACCAAAAGAGCTTCCTCCTACTTGGCCAAAAGGACTTTTAATGTTTGTTTTGGTGGTTTTTCTTTTTGCAGTAGCTGCTTATTTTGGATTAGATTATTGGAACAAAACTAAAGAAGCGGAATTAGCTGTATTGGAAGAAGAATTCCAAAATATAAGATCTGATTTTCCTCTAGAAAAAGAACGAGAGGCTATTCTTTTTGAGAAAAAATTAAACAGTTTAAGTAATATATTAACTAACCACACATATTTTTCTCAAGCACTTACAGTTTTAGAGGAATTAACTCATCCTCAGATTTATTATACCAATTTGGATTTTTCAACAGATAATAATAAATTTACTTTAGAGGGTGTGGCTAAGAACCAGATGGTGTTTAGTGAGGCAGTAAGTGGGCTAGTGAATAATCCAGATAAAATTAAAGTAGTAGTAGTAAAAGAAATGAAAGTTGCTCAGGGTGAAAATGTTTCTTTTTCTTTGGATGTTTTTATTCAACCAAGCTTATTAAAATATCAATAAGATGACAGAGACTACAAAACAAAACTTTTCAATTTTATTAATTACTTTATTAGTAATAGGGACCATATTTTTATTTGCTCGTTTTATTA
>Ga0265594_1002817_pt1 | contig 12011 bp, 10 predicted proteins | sample saktaG_11_FD_190147 | JGI IMG/M metagenome (GOLD analysis project Ga0265594, IMG submission 190147) | Saline water microbial communities from Sakinaw Lake, British Columbia, Canada - sak_2011_5_24_80m | ecosystem: Environmental > Aquatic > Non-marine Saline and Alkaline > Saline ... | reverse complement strand
CGAGCTTGTTCTGACATCCCTTATATCCAGCGTTGTTTCCATACCGGTAATCGCATCCGGAGGGGCGGGCACGCCTGAACACCTGAGAGATCTGTTCAGGACATCGGACGCCGGCGCGGCACTTATCGCTTCAATGGTCCATTACCAGCGCTACACGGTGGCTCAGATAAAGGAATATCTCTCGAAAGAAGGTATCCCCGTCCGCGAATTCACCTGATCGACCCGCTACGGGAAAGGACTTGCTGAAATTGCCCCGCCATTTATTGGTAACTGCCTTCCTTTTGTCTTATTCAGGCAGTAGGTGCGATAATCATATTGTAACTTAGGGGTGACATAATCATATTGCAGTAACACTCTGATAAAAAACTCTTGACAAATACATTTTTTAGATTTAGTCTCCCACTCTTGCATTCAGAGAGACAGGAATGCGGGTGGGGTGTGCTATATAATTCCCTGTAATATACATAAGTTAACACTTGCTGGCGTAGCTCAATTGGTAGAGCAGCTGATTTGTAATCAGCAGGTCGCGGGTTCGAGTCCCATCGCCAGCTCCAGTTACTGTTGATTAGTGTGGAGGGGTTCCCGAGTGGTCAAAGGGAGCAGACTGTAAATCTGCCGGCGAAGCCTACGGAGGTTCAAGTCCTCCCCCCTCCACCATATTTTTGTGAATTTGAGGTTACAGGAGGCGGGAGTAGCTCAGTGGCTAGAGCGTCAGCCTTCCAAGCTGAGGGTCGCGGGTTCGAATCCCGTTTCCCGCTCCATTTTTTTGGTTTATCAGGGTGTGGAAGAGGAGTTTTGTTGGCCCACGTAGCTCAGTCGGTAGAGCACATCCTTGGTAAGGATGAGGTCACCAGTTCAATCCTGGTCGTGGGCTCCATTTTGGTGAAAGCAGGCTTATTGAAATGAGAGATATTGTTATTCTTGCATGTGGTGAGTGCAAACAGAGAAATTACACCACGACAAAGAACAAGCGAATTACGAAAAGTCGTCTTGAGATGAAGAAATATTGCAAATTCTGCCGGTGTCATACAGTGCACAAAGAGACGAAATAAAATGTCCGTTTGTGTCTCATGATATGCCGGGTGGCGGAGTTTTTCAGTGGTGTTGGTGCTGTGGTGATTCGGGAATGCCCCTTTGTGGACTTACCGGGATCTCAAAATAAGGGTGTATTGTTTGGAACAGGCCAGTAGCTCTAATGGCTAGAGCACCGGACTCCAAATCCGGGTGTTGGGGGTTCGAGTCCCTCCTGGCCTGCCATTATGTTTTGATCGGGATTGTCGTATGATGGAAAAGATTAAATTAATTATAAGCAGGACAAGACACTTCTTGAGGGAGGCAAAGGCTGAGCTGAAGAAGGTGACATGGCCAACCCCGAAGGAGGCACTTGCCGCAACCTCTGTCGTGATAGTTGTGGTTATGATAGTGTCTCTATTCTTAGGTATAGTAGATCTCGGTCTTACCAGAATAATAAGATTGGTTTTGGGTTAAAAGTATGGCTTTCAACTGGTATGTTGTTCATACGTACTCGGGTTTTGAAAACAGGGTGAAGCATTCTCTGGAGGAGAGAGTGGCCATTTCTGGTATGCAGGATTGTTTTGCCGACATACTGATACCGGAGGAAGATGTGGTTGAACTCAAAAAAGGCGAGAAGAAGACCTCGAAGAGAAAGTTTTTTCCCGGGTATATACTTGTAAATATGGAGTTGAACGATGATACGTGGCACATAGTGAAAGACACTCCCAAGGTTACTGGTTTTATAGGAATGAGGGACAGACCATCGCCTGTATCTGATGAGTCTGTCCAACTACTTAAGACCAGGATAGATGAGGGTACATTAAAACCCAGCCCGAGGTTTAAGTTTGAGTTTGGAGATCATGTGAGGATTGTGGATGGTCCTTTTGCAAATTTTGACGGGGTGGTTGATGAGGTCAAGCCGGAAAAGGGTAAATTGAGAGTTATAGTGAGTATCTTTGGCAGATCAACACCTGTGGAACTGGATTTTATACAGGTTGTCCAAAGCTAGAAAAACCGTAAGAGAATTTCGAAAAAGGAAATAAGTAAAGGGGAATCTAATGGCTAAGAAGGTTATCGCGAGTATCAAGCTTCAGGTTATGGCCGGCAAAGCCACGCCGTCGCCGCCTATTGGTCCTGCTCTGGGTCAGCACGGGGTTAATATAATGGAATTCTGTAAGGCCTATAATGCGCTTACGCAGAATCAGGAAGGTATGATAATACCTGTTGTGATAACCGTGTATGCCGATAAATCATTTACCTTTATTACCAAAACGCCGCCAACATCCGTTTTGTTAAAACAGGCGGCAAAGATTGCGAAGGGTGCAGGGGATCCCAAGAGAGAAAAGGTGGGGACAGTAACCCCTGGGCAATTAAGGGAAATAGCTGAGATAAAATATGAGGATTTGAATGCCATAGATATGGACGGGGCTATGGCTACTGTGGCCGGGACTGCAAGGTCCATGGGTATTGAAATTGCCAAATAAATCTACTTCGGGGTTTTATTGAGATGTCTAATATAGGTAAGGGATACTTGGAAGAGGGAAAAAAGGTAGAGTCCGGGAAGCGTTATTCGCTGGGAGAAGCCGTAGCTATTGCGGTAGAGACCGCAATAGCGAAATTCGACGAGACTGCCGATGTTGCCATAAAACTGGGTGTAAATCCCAAACACGCAGACCAGATGATAAGGGGGAGTGTGGTGCTCCCCAATGGCCTCGGCAAGTCCGTGAGGGTGCTTGCTTTCGCAAAAGGAGACAAGGAGAGAGAAGCCCTTGACGCCGGAGCGGACTTCGTCGGTTCGGACGATCTTATTGAAAAGATTAAGGGCGGATGGCTGGAATTTGACAGGGTTGTTGCCACCCCGGATATGATGGGCAGTGTTGGAAAAATAGCCAAGATTCTGGGACCGCGTGGTTTGATGCCCAACCCCAAGGTTGGGACTGTAACGTTTGACGTAAAAAACGCGGTCGAAGAACTTAAGGCAGGCAAGGTTGAGTTCAGGGTGGAAAAAGCGGGAATTATTCACAGCCCTGTGGGGAAGGTCTCATTCGGGGCGAATAAGTTGATGGAAAACATCCTGGCGTTGGTGGAATCCATAATGAAGCTGAAGCCTGCATCCAGCAAAGGGACGTATCTGAAAGCCATCTCTCTCTCCACTACCATGGGCCCGGGAGTTAAAATAGATCCCGTGGATGTAAGAAATATATTAAAGGCTGGATAAAAAACAAACAAGAAGTCAGAGACAGCAGGTACGGAATGTTTAAGCGAGCACTGAGTCGGCCTGCCGAGACTATGAGGAAGTTTGATCAGTATCTTTTCCTGTATAGCGGTCTGACTTTCAGAGAATCTTGATCGTTTCCGGACGACAGGGTGTTTTGAAATTCAAACATTGAAAGGAGGCCACGTATTGAATAGGAGTACTAAGGAACGTGTTGTTACCGAGCTTCATAAGAAGCTTAAGGATGTAAATCTGGCAATTCTTACGGGTTACAGCGGCATCAAGGTTAGGGATATCACCGACCTGAGAAATGAGTTGCGCAAGGCAAACAGTGAACTTAAGGTGGTAAAGAATAATCTTTTAAGTATCGCTTTGGAGGACACGGAGTTTACCCTGCTGAAGGACCATCTCAAAGGTCCCAGGGCGCTCATGATGAACTTTGGAGATGTGGTTGAGCCGGCTAGGATACTTGTTGAATTTGCCAAAAAGAATGACCGGCTTGAGATCGAAGCGGGTGTGCTGGATGGCAGGCTTTTAAGCAGGGAGCAGATAAGGGCCCTGGCCGAATTGCCGAGCAGGGATATACTTCTAGGGAAATTCCTCTCTGTCCTGGTCGGAGTACAGACTCAGTTTGTCACGGTTTTGAGCGCTATTCCCAGGGGGCTTGTGCAGGTGCTTGAGGCACATAGAGTGAAGAAAGAAGAAAATTAAACATACAGGAAAGGATGTAGCAAAAAATGGCAACAGCAAAAAAAATCACGAAAGACGATGTTATAAGTTTTATCGAAAATATGACGGTTCTCGAACTGTCGGAAATGGTTAAGGAACTGGAAGGAAAATTTGGTGTTTCCGCAGCAGCCCCGGTGGCCGCGGTAGCAGCCGGACCGACCGCAGCAGCTCCAGCGGAGGAAAAAACTGAGTTTGATGTTATACTCACGGGATTTGGCGATCAGAAGATCCAGGTCATCAAGGTTGCCAGGGCTGTAACGGGGTTGGGCCTTAAAGAGGCCAAAGACCTGGTTGAAGCTGCTCCCAAAGCGGTTAAAGAGGGTGTATCAAAGAACGAGGCTGAAGAGATAAAGTCCAAGCTGGAAGCAGTGGGCGCAAGTGTAGAAATTAAATAAACATCGGAAGCGGTTACTAAAAGCTAAAAAGGGATTCAAGATTATGGGTCCGGAAGCCAGAGGTCAGAAAGAAATTAAAGAGATTTTTTTCTATTCTGGCTTCTCTATTTATGAAAGATAAACTATCATAAGGATCAACATGGTTACTTACAGAAAGAAATTCGGCCGTATAAAGAAGGTAATTGAGATACCTGATCTCGTAGAAATTCAGACAAGGTCTTATGAAAAATTTCTCCAGGCCGATGTAAGACCTGAAGACAGGAGAAACTCCGGGCTGCAGGGGGCCTTTAAAAGCGTTTTTCCCATTGTGGACTTTGGGGGAAAATGTTCCCTGGAATTTGTCAGTTATAAAATAGGAAATGCCAGGTATGACGTCAGGGAATGTACGCAGAGGGGGATGACCTATAATGCTCCTCTGAGGGTTGTAATCAGGCTTGTTGTGTTCGACAATGGACGGGGTGGCGAACAGAAGGCTGTAACTGTAAGGGATATAAAAGAGCAGGAGATATATTTTGGCGAGATCCCGTTGATGACCGAGAAGGGCACCTTTAATGTCAATGGTACCGAGCGGGTAATCGTAAGTCAATTACATCGGTCGCCGGGCATATTTTTTGACCACGACAAGGGAAAGACCCATGTGAGTGGGAAGCTTATATATTCGGCGAGAATTATACCCATAAGGGGTTCCTGGCTTGATCTTGAGTTTGATCCGAAGGATCTTCTCTATGCCAGAATAGACAGAAGAAGAAAAATGCCGGTTACGGTACTCCTCAGAGCCATGGGATACTCCGCCGAAGAGTTGATGGCGTACTTCTATAATGTTGAAAAGGTTGTCCTGAATGACAGTGGAGTGTCTTTGGTGGTAGAAGACAGTCTCATTGGTGAGAGGGTGCCGGAAGACATTAAAGATAATCAAACCGGTGAGGTGTCACTGAAGAAGGGAAGAAAGATTTCAAAGGCTTTTTTGAAAAAAATGACTGATGCGGGTGTGGAGCTTATGAATGTAAGCGAGGATTACATCCTGGGTAAGGTACTTGCTTCAGACGTGGTGGATCCTGAGACCGGCGATGTTCTTCTGAAATGTGCCGATGAACTGGACGCAAATGGTATGGAATTACTGCGCGAAAAAAACATTACGGAGGTCAGATTTATTCAACTTGATGAGGAGGGGACGAATTCCTATATTAGGAACACCATGCTCATAGATAAAATCGAGACAGAAGAGGATGGTATCGTAGACGTGTACAGGAGATTAAGACCAAGTAATCCCCCCTCGTTTGAAACCGCCCGTAGATTTTTCAACAGTCTCTTCTTTAATAGCGACAGCTATGATCTGTCTGATGTAGGACGCGTTAAGATGAATTATAAGCTTCGCATGGATGTGCCTTCTGATGTGACGGTTCTTCGCCGGGAGGATATCATGGAAGCCGTGAAATATCTTATCAATCTGAAGAATGGTGAGGCTGATTACAATGTTGATGATATAGATCACCTCGGAAACAGAAGGGTCCGGTCCGTTGGAGAACTTATAGAAAATCAGTACAGGATTGGACTGGTGAGGATGGAACGTGCCATCAAGGAGAAGATGAGTCTTCTTGATATAGAAACCATGATGCCCCACGATCTTATAAACGCCAAGCCCGTTACCGCAGTAGTTAATGAGTTTTTCGGGAGCAGCCAGCTGTCTCAGTTTATGGATCAGACCAATCCTCTTTCTGAGATTACGCACAAAAGAAGGCTATCGGCTCTCGGCCCCGGAGGCCTTACCCGTGAGAGGGCGGGTTTTGAGGTAAGAGATGTTCACAATACCCACTACGGGCGTGTTTGCCCTGTTGAAACGCCTGAAGGTCCTAATATCGGTCTGATCGTATCCCTCAGCGCCTATGCCCGGGTGAATGACTTCGGTTTTATAGAGACGCCTTACAGGGTTGTGGAAGGTGGTAAGGTCCTTGACAGGATACAGTATCTTACCGCAACAGAGGAAGAAGATTATATCATAGCCCAGGCGAATGTACCCTTTGACTCAACTGGTAGATTTACTCAGGAGCTCATCACAGCAAGAAAAAGTGGAAATTACGTAATCGTAGGCCCCGGGGAGATAAACCTGATGGATGTATCTCCCGATCAGCTTGTCTCGGTTGCTGCCGGGCTTATTCCGTTTCTGGAACACGACGATGCCAACCGGGCCCTGATGGGGTCTAATATGCAACGCCAGGCCGTCCCGCTGTTAAAACCGGAGGCCCCCCTTGTGGGAACCGGTATGGGGGCAGTTGTCGCTCGGGATTCCGGCGCTGTTGTTGTGGCAAGAGAATCCGGTATCGTGGAGGATGTTGATGCGGCGAGGATCGTTATCAAACGCGATACAGAAGATGGGGATGAATCAGATATTGGTGTCGATATATACAACCTTATAAAATATCAGCGTTCAAACCAGAATACCTGTTTCAATCACAAGCCAATTGTAGACAAGGGACGCAGGGTAAAAAAAGGAGACATCATAGCCGACGGTCCGGCTACCGATAACGGTGAGCTGGCATTGGGCAGGAACATTATGGTGGCTTTCATGCCATGGAGTGGATACAACTACGAAGATTCCATATTGATCAGTGAGAGAATCGTAAAGGATGATATCTATACTTCCGTGCATATAGAAGAATTTGAGACTGTGGCCAGAGACACGAAACTGGGCAAGGAAGAGATTACAAGAGATATCCCCAACGTGGGAGAAGATGCCCTGAGAAATCTGGATGGAAGCGGTATTGTCAGGATAGGTGTCGCGGTACAAGCGGGCGATGTTCTTGTGGGAAAGGTTACGCCAAAGAGTGAAACCCAGTTGTCGCCAGAGGAGAAGCTTCTACGTGCCATATTCGGAGAAAAGGCTGGCGATGTCAGGGATACATCTCTCAGAATTCCACCCGGCGTAGAAGGAGTGGTTATAGATGCCAAGATATTTACCCGCAAGGGCACTGAGAAAGACAGCAGATCTCAGGAGGTAGAAGACGAAGAGGTAGGCAGCCTCCTCAAAGACAGGGATGATGAAATCAGGATTATTACCCATAACGTGAAGAAAAAGATCTCTGAATTATTTGCAGGAAAAATCTCCGCCTCTAGACTGGTTAATCCGGATGGCAGGAAAACCTTTCTGAAAAAGTCGGAAACAATTACCAAAGATGCTCTTGATCTTATCCCCTTCAGGTTCTGGAAAGATATAACGATTGATGATTACAAGGCTGAAGAAAAGGTGAGATCCGTGTTGGATGGTCTTGCGAAGAGAATAGAATCTATCGAGACATTCTTTGCGGAGAAGATAGAAACGGTGAAAACAAGCGATGAATTGCCGCCCGGTGTGATCAAACTGGTAAAGGTGTATATTGCCATAAAGAGAAAACTCTCCGTTGGCGACAAGATGTCGGGCAGGCACGGAAACAAGGGGGTGTTGGGACGAATACTTCCGGAGGAGGATATGCCCTTCTTTAAGGATGGAACACCTGTTGATATCGTCTTAAATCCCCTTGGTGTACCTTCGCGTATGAATGTAGGCCAGATTCTCGAAACTCACCTCGGGTGGGCGGCGAAGGGTTTGGGTGAGAAGCTTCAGGCCCTTGCGGATGGGGTTGACATGGGTGTGGTAAAAAAAGAACTGAAGGGGTTATATTCATCTTCCGAATTTGATGATTTCGTGGATGGAGCTACTGACGATGAAGTTAAGAGATTCGTTCGCAGATTGGAAGGGGGAGTTCCCCTGGCCACACCGGTTTTTGACGGAGCTTGTGAAAGTGAAATAAGGGATATGCTGAAGGCAGCAGATCTGCCGGAAACAGGTCAGACAACGCTTTTTGACGGTCGGACAGGGGAGCCTTTTGATCAGAAGGTAACCGTAGGAATGATCTACATGTTGAAACTCCACCACCTTGTCGATGATAAGATCCATGCGAGATCCATAGGTCCGTATTCCCTGGTTACACAGCAACCGCTTGGAGGAAAGGCGCAGTTCGGTGGTCAGAGACTTGGTGAAATGGAGGTATGGGCAATTGAGGCCTACGGCGCTGCCTACATGTTGCAGGAGTTTCTTACTGTCAAGTCGGATGATGTGGTGGGAAGAACTAGGATGTATGAGGCTATAGTAAAGGGGGAACATACCCTGGAGCCCGGATTGCCGGAGTCCTTTAATGTGCTTGTCAAAGAATTACAGGGGCTGGCCATTAATGTTGAATTAATAGAAAGTTAGTAAGGGTTTATTGTAGAACATTTTTGAAATAAAGGGAGTTTTATCCAGTGGAAGATATCTATGGTCTTTTCGAGAAGCCTAAGGATCCCGTAAGATTTAATGCTATCAAAGTGTCGCTGGCCTCGCCGGAAGATATAATCTCGTGGTCACATGGCGAGGTTAAGAAGCCTGAGACCATAAATTACAGGACATTCAAGCCCGAAAGAGACGGTCTGTTCTGCGCGAAGATCTTCGGGCCGGTCAAGGACTACGAGTGTCTCTGCGGTCGATATAAGAGGATGAAACACCGCGGCATGGTGTGCGAGAAATGCGGGGTTGAAGTCATCCAGTCGAAAGTTCGCAGGGAAAGGATGGGGCATATAGTTCTGGCCGCACCTGTGGCGCATATCTGGTTTCTCAAGAGTCTGCCCAGCAGAATAGGAAATGTTCTAGATCTTACACTGAAGGAATTGGAGCGAGTCTTATATTTTGAGTCATGGATAGTCCTTGATCCGAAGGATACCCCCCTGGAAAAGAGAGAACTTCTTTCGGAAGATCGATATCTGGAAGTGCTGGAGGAATATGGCAACGATGCTTTTGAGGCGGGCATAGGAGCAGAAGCTATCAGAAAACTTCTGGAGGAGATCAATCTGGAAAAATTGGACGACGAGCTCCGTGTCGAGCTTAAGGAAGCCACCTCAGTCACCAAAAAGGCAAAACTTACAAAAAGGTTGAAGGTTGTCGAGGCATTGAAGAAATCGGGGAACAGACCTGAATGGATGACCCTTACAGTACTTCCGGTAATCCCTCCCGACCTGAGGCCTCTGGTTCCTCTGGATGGGGGTCGTTTTGCCACTTCCGATCTAAATGATCTCTACAGGAGAGTTATAAACAGAAACAACCGTTTGAAACGCCTGCTGGAATTAAATGCCCCGGATATTATTACAAGAAATGAAAAAAGGATGCTCCAGGAGGCCGTTGATTGCCTGTTTGACAACGGGAGGCGTGGTCGTGCTGTCACGGGTGCCAACAAGAAGAGGCCTTTGAGATCTCTGTCGGATATGCTCAAGGGTAAGCAGGGAAGATTCAGACAAAATCTGCTCGGAAAGAGGGTTGATTATTCAGGAAGGTCTGTGATCACGGTGGGGCCGGATCTAAGGTTGCATCAGTGCGGGCTTCCCAAAAAGATGGCGCTGGAATTATTTAAGCCCTTTATCTATAACAGGCTTGAGGAAAAGGGATATGTAACAACAGTAAAGAGCGCGAAGAAGATGGTCGAGAAAGAAGTTCCGGAAGTATGGGATGCTCTGGATGAAGTTGTGCGTGAATATCCCGTGTTACTCAACAGGGCCCCAACCCTGCACAGACTCGGCATCCAGGCGTTTGAGCCCGTCCTCATTGAAGGGAAAGCCCTGCAGCTTCACCCTCTCGTTTGCGCGGCATTTAATGCGGATTTTGATGGCGATCAGATGGCAGTGCATGTGCCTCTGTCGGTAGAGGCCCAGGTTGAGGCAAGGTGCCTTATGATGTCCACCAATAACATACTTTCTCCGGCCAATGGCAAGCCTATAATCCTTCCCAGTCAGGACATGGTCCTCGGCATATATTACATGACCAGGCCAAGGGAGTATGTAAAAGGGGAAGGAATGACCTTCTCCGATCCCGATGAGGTGAGAAGCGCGTATGATGCGGAAGCGGTTGACCTTCATGCCAGTATAAAGGTCCGTATGAAAGAAGGGATGATCGACACGACGGTGGGTAGAATATTGCTCTACGAGATTATCCCCGACGGGGTCCCCTTTGATTTTATTAATAAGGTTATGAACAAGAAAGAAATAGCCAACTTGGTTGATTATGCCTACAGACACTCCGGTGCAAAAACGACGGTTATACTGGCGGACCGATTGAAGGATCTTGGATATAAATATGCCACGATTTCCGGTCTGTCGATCGCCATAGGTGATCTTGCCATTCCCGGCAGTAAGGGTGATATTGTTGACAGGGCACAGAAAGATGTTCTGGAAATGCAGAAACAGTATATGGACGGTCTGATAACCGATGGTGAACGTTACAATAAGGTTATCGATATCTGGGCTCATGCCACTGAAAAGGTTGCCGCTGACATGCTGAGGGGTATCGGTACCGAGGAGATAACGGCCCCCGACGGGACGAAGAAGCAGGTTGAGAGTTTCAATTCGATTTATATGATGGCCGATTCAGGCGCCCGTGGAAGTGCGGCTCAGACGAGACAACTTGCCGGCATGAGGGGGCTGATGGCAAAGCCGTCAGGAGAGATTATAGAAACACCAATTACCGCTAACTTCAGGGAGGGTCTTACGGTTCTGCAGTACTTTATTTCCACGCATGGCGCCAGGAAGGGCCTTGCCGACACTGCCCTGAAGACAGCGAACTCAGGCTATCTCACGAGAAGGCTTGTTGATTCGGCGCAGGATGGTATTGTTATGGAGAAGGATTGCGGCACTCTCGATGGAATTTACGTTTCAGCCCTGGTTGAGGGTGGAGAAATAATGGAAACGGTGGGCGATCGTATTCTCGGGAGAGTTGCTCTGGAGGATATAGAAGATCCCTTTACCGGAGAAATCCTGGTGGAAGCGAATCAGGAGATTGATGAAACTCTTGCGGAAAATATCGACAAAGCGGGGCTGGAAAGAGTACTTATAAGATCTGCACTGACTTGCAAGTCAAAATATGGAATCTGCGCATTGTGCTATGGAAGAGATCTTGCGCATGGTCATCTGGTCAATATAGGCGAGGCTGTTGGTATTATTGCGGCTCAGTCCATAGGCGAACCAGGAACCCAGTTGACCATGAGAACATTCCACATAGGTGGTACAGCGAAGTTTGAAGAGCACTCCACTCTGGAAGCGAGACATGATGGTATGCTTAAGTTCGTTGATGTCAATGTGGCTGTAAACAAGAATAATGAAACCGTTGTTATGAGCAGGAATGGAGAGGTTCACGTCTTGGATGAAAAAGGAAGAAACCGTGGCAAATATCCTGTTCCCTATGGGGCTCATTTAAAGGTTGCTGAAGGGCATGGCATAAAGGCAGGAACCCTGATTGCTCAGTGGGATCCCTATGCGATTCCAATACTTTCCGAAATTGGTGGAATCATAAGGTTTGGGGATATTGTTGAGGGGAAAACCATGCAGGAGCAGGTTGACGAGGTTACCGGTCTTTCAAGGAAGGTAATTGTGGAATACAGGGTTGCCGACCTGCGCCCCAGAGTTTCGATAAAAGACAAGGATGGGAAAACAGTCAGAGTTCCCGGGTCGCATACAATCGCGCGGCATCTGTTGCCTGTAGGGGCGAATATCGGCGTCTCGGAAGGTGACGAGATAAAGGCAGGTGATATTATCGCCAAGATTCCCAGAGAAACCACAAAAACGAAGGATATCACGGGAGGCCTCCCGCGTGTCGCGGAACTCTT
>Ga0265594_1002815_pt1 | contig 12014 bp, 18 predicted proteins | sample saktaG_11_FD_190147 | JGI IMG/M metagenome (GOLD analysis project Ga0265594, IMG submission 190147) | Saline water microbial communities from Sakinaw Lake, British Columbia, Canada - sak_2011_5_24_80m | ecosystem: Environmental > Aquatic > Non-marine Saline and Alkaline > Saline ... | reverse complement strand
GGAAACATAAAACTGAAGATGAAACTAAAGGGCTGATAGAAAAAGTAATAAATGAAGCCAATAAAATAACTGGTGAAGAAATAAAAAAAGAAACTAATCTGCTTATCCTGTCTGGAGGGCAGTCAAGGGCATTGATGGTAGCAGATTTGGCATATGTTAGCGAATCTCCTATAATTTTAATTGATGAAATAGAAAATGCTGGAATAAAAATAAAACAAGCCCTTAATCTTCTTATTAAAAAAGGCAAAATAGTTTTTTTAGTTACTCATGATCCTATGCTTGCTTTAGACACTGATAAAAGATTTGTTATGAAAAATGGCGGGATTAGCAATGTTATTCATACTTCTATAAGAGAAAAAGGGATAGCGAATTATTTTTCATGGATAAATGATTATATACTGGATATAAGAGAAAACATCAGGGATGGAAAAAAGGTTGATGAATTAAAATTAATTTGCACGCCAGTCGGAGAGAAAAAATGAAAGTTGTAATTTTTGGAGGAACCCCTGGAAGCGGAAAAACAAGCATAATCAAATTTATAATTCAAGAGTTAAAAGATTTAAAGATTCACTATGCGAAGTTTGATGTTTTAAATACAGATGATGATTTATTAATAAAACAAAAATTTGGGATAAGCACAGAAAATAAAATTTCTGGAGAAGTTTGCCCAGATCATTATGCTGCTTTAGAAATGCCAAAAATAATTGAACAGCATAAAGATAAAGATTTGGTAATAATTGAAACAGCAGGGTTATGTTTAAGATGTTCCCCTTATATTAATGAAGGATTAGCTGTTAATGTTTTGAATATTTTGGCAGGAAAGCCATCTAGTTATGGTCCTTTATTGACTGATGCAGATGTTATTGTTGTATCAAAAGGAGATTTAATTTCTCAGGCAGAAAGGGAAATCTTCAGGAGCAAGATTTTAGAGGTAAATAAAAAAGCGTTAATAATTGATGGGAATGGTTTAACTGGAGAAGGGGCAATAGATGTAGCAGAAGAAATAAGAAAGATTCCAAATTCACAAGAGAAACTAACATTGAAAAACCCTATGCCTACAGGAATATGCGGATATTGTTATGGCAATAAAATATTAAACTCTGAAGAAACATTAAAAAGATATACTCTTGGAAAAGAGCTGAAAGCAAAAGTCCCTAATTTAAATTGTGGCAAATGCGGATTCAAGTCTTGCAACGAATTTATAAGAGCAGTTTTAGACAAAAAAATAAATGAAGATAAATGTCCTTATATAAAAAAATAAAATGGTAAAAATAATCAAAGAAAAATGTTCTGGTTGCGGAAATTGTGTAGATGTATGCCCTTTTGGTGTTTTAGAAATTAAAGACGGAAAAGCAATAGTAAAAGATATTAAGAATTGCAGGAAATGCGGGGCTTGTATGCATGCTTGTCCAAATCATGCAATTAAAATAGATAATAAAAACAAGGAGGAAAAATAAAATGCCATGGGTAGATGAAAACAGATGCATTGGTTGTGGAATTTGTGTGAATGAATGCCCTGTTAATGCGATTATAATGAAAAAAGGAAAAGCGATAATAAATATGAAAAAATGCATTAGGTGCAAAAGATGTCATGATATTTGTCCTAAAAATGCAATAAGACATGACAGTGAAAGAAATCAAAAGGAGGTGCAAAAATGAAAATCGGAATAAGTTCAACAGGAAAAACTTTGGAAAGCGAAGTAGATGCAAGATTTGGCAGATGCAATTATTTTTTAATTGTAGAAATTGAAAATAAGAAAATAAAAGATTTTAAAGCAATAGAGAATATTGGAAAAGACCAAATGGGCGGAGCAGGAATCACAGCAGGAGAGATTGTAGCAAAACAAAAAGTTGATGCTGTAATAACTGTTAATTTAGGGCCGAGAGCATTTTCTGTTTTTGAACAATTTGGAATAAAGACTTATCAGGGAGAAGGAGAAATAAAAAAGGTTATTCAAAAGTTTTTAAGCGGAAAGTTGAAAGAATTAACAAATGCAACTGGTCCACAACATAGGGGAATAAAATGAAAATAGTAATACCTACTAATGATAAGAAAGGATTAAAGAGCAAGTTAGCAGAGCATTTTGGAAGATGCAATACTTATACTTTTCTTGATGAAAATGGAAAAGTTATTGAAATAATAAAAAATACAAGCGAACATATTGGCGGTTCTGGTTTGCCTCCGGAATTAATGAAAAAACATGGAGCAAATATATTATTATGCAAAGATCTTGGACCGAGAGCTCTTAGTTTATGCTGGGAGTTAGGCATAAAAGTATATGTTTATCCAGCAGAATCAGTAAAAGATATATTTAATCTTTGGAAAAATAATAAAATAAAAGAAGCTGGTTCTAATGATGTTTGTGAGGAGCATAGAAGATGAAAATAGCAGTTACAGGTGGGAAAGGTGGAACTGGAAAGTCTACTGTAGCAACATCTTTAGCAGTAGAATTTGCTGAATCTAAAAGAACAATGTTAGTAGATGCAGATGTAGAATGCCCTAACGACCACCTATTATTATCAATAAAAAAGAAAAAATATTCTAATGTTTATCAACCAATTCCTAAATGGAATTTTAAAAAATGCATAAAATGTGGGAAGTGTGCTTCTGTTTGCAAACAAAATGCTATTGTTTTTGTAAATGATAAATATCCGGCATTTGTAAAAGATGTATGTATTGGTTGTAAGGCTTGTATGGTTGCTTGTCCAAATGGTGCTATTTCAATGACACAAAAACAAATAGGAACAATTTATACTGGAAAGAATTATAATGTAGATTTGGTTATTGGAGAACTTAAATTAGGAGAATTAGCTTCAGGAGAAATTGTAGCTTCTGTAAGAGAAAAATCTGATGAAATTAGCAATAACTTAAAATCTGAAATGATGATAATAGATTCTGCTGCGGGAATTGGATGTCCTGTTATTGCTTCATTGGTTGGAACTGATTATATAGTTGCTGTAACAGAACCAACTCCTTCAGCATTACATGACTTAAAAAGAGTATTATACTTAGCAAAACATTTTAACATCAAACATGGAATTGTAATAAATAAATTTGATTTAGATGAGAATTTTTATAAGAAAATAGAATCATATGCTAATAAAAATAAAATTGAAATAATTGGTAAAATACCTTATCGGAAAGATTTTGTTGATTCAACCATAAAAATGAAACCAGTTGTTGAAATAAACCCTATCTATAAAAAAATATTTAAAGAAATTATCCGAAAGATAATTAATTAAAAAAATGGAAGTTAAAAATTGGTGTTTTGGAATAATAATGCTATTCTTACTTTTAGGTTTAAATGGAGTATCCTCTCAAGAGCAAATAATTCAAAACGATGTCCATTTACACGTGTTCTATGGACAAGGATGCTTACATTGTTCAAGTTTATTATCTTTTTTAGAAAGTATTGAAGATAAATATCCTACCTTAAAAGTTTACAAACATGAGGTTTATCAGGATAATGAAGGGAGGGAATTATTTAAAGAATTATCTAAAAGATTTAATACACAAATTGAGGGTGTTCCGACTTCTTTTATTAATGATAGAGTTATTGTTGGTTTTAGCAATGATATCTCTGAAACTTTGGAGGAAGAAATTAATAAATGTTTACTAGAAGATTGTGGCAATCCTATAGAAAAAACAAATTATGAAAATGTTGAAAAAATTATAGGCGATTCTTCTCCTTCTTCAGAAAAAAAGAGAAATATTGAAAAATTAACAATTCCAATTGTAATGGCAGCTGCAGCTGTTGATGCTATTAATCCTTGTGCTTTTGCTGTTTTAATTATTCTTATGACTGCTGCACTATCAATTGCAGATAAAAGAAGAGCATTAAAATTTGGTTTAGCATTTACAATCTCAATTTATATATCTTATTTCTTAATGGGACTGGGATTATTTTCAATTCTTCAAGCAACAGGATTAAGTCATAATTTTTATATTTTTGTAACTATTTTAGCAGTTATTGTTGGACTATTTAATATAAAAGATTATTTTTGGTATGGAAAAGGGTTTCTAATGGAAGTTCCGTTATCATGGCGACCAACTATGAAAAAAGTAATAAAAAGTGCTACTTCTCCACTAGGGGCTTTTTTAGTTGGATTTGTAGTATCACTTTTTGAACTTCCATGCACAGGAGGTCCCTACATTGTTATTTTAGGATTACTTGCAAAAGAAGTTACAAGAACTACAGGTATAATGTATCTTTTATTATATAATTTAGTTTTTGTATCTCCGTTAATAATTTTATCATTAATCATTTACAAGGGATTATCAACAACAGAAAAATTAGAAAAAATTAGACAAGGCAAATTAAGATTATTACATTTGATTGCAGGAATATTAATGCTAACGATTGCAGGGATAATGATTTTGTCTATAATTAATGGGTGGGTTTAAAGATAGCTTTATTAATTAACTGCTCTTTACAAATAAGTAAATATCTAAAATAAAATGTCAGCTTTAATATGGATAATTGTTAGCACAGTTGTGATTAGTTTAATCTCTCTTGTTGGAATATTAACTTTATTGATTAAAGGAAAATTATTCGATAAAATACTATTTTTATTAGTAGCTTTATCTGCTGGTGCTTTAATGGGAGGGGCGTTTTTGCATTTAATTCCAGAAAGTTTAGAAAATTTTTCTAATAATTCTAATATTTTCTTATACGTTTTACTTGGTTTTTGTTTATTTTTTCTAATAGAAAAAATTTTACATTGGAGACATTGTCATAAGGTTAATTGTTCGGTTCATACCTTTGCTTATATGAATCTTTTTGGTGAAGCAGTTCATAATTTTATTGATGGATTAATAATAGCTGCTAGTTTTGTTCTTAATTTTAATTTAGGAATAACTACTAGTATTGCAGTAGCCTTGCATGAGATACCTCAGGAATTTGGAGATTTTGGAGTTTTGGTTTATGGTGGGATGAGTAAATCAAGGGCTTTATTATTGAATTTTCTTGTTGCATTGACAGCAATTGTAGGAGGAATTTTTGGATATTATCTTTCTAATTTTATGGAAGGTTCTATTATGTTCTTACTACCTTTTGCGGCAGGAGGTTTTATTTATATTGCAGCTTCTGATTTAATTCCTGAAATAAGAAAAGAAGGACATTTAGGGAAATCATTACTTACATTTAGTGTGTTTATATTAGGAATAATATTAATGTATTTAGTAAAGGTATTATAATCAACTAATTAACAATCTAAACAGCCTTCCCAAATATCTTCAAAACTTCTTTACCTTCTTTTGTTAAACCCAATATAGACCTATTAGTTTTTGGAATTTTATTTCTTGTAATTAATCCTAATTCTAACATTCTGTTAATATGCGTCCTTAAACTAATAGCACTAATCTTAAGATATTCTCTTAACCACATTATTGCAACATCTTCTTTTTGTGTAATTATTTTTAGAATCATTACATCAACTTCATTAAGAAGTATTTTACTCCTATCACCTTCTTTTCTCTTCACCATTTTATAAAATATTCACCTTACTATATAAATCTTTATACTACATATTGTTACATTATTTCTTCTATCTATTATACTAGAACAATCTATTTAAATCGTGATTTGGAGATATAATTATACATACCGACGACAAAAGGATAATAAAACAGCTTAAAATAAGCCATATTAAGCCCATATATAAAGAATTATTATCCAACCAATATAAAACCACTAGGGGTTTTAACACTCAAAAAAAGAAGACAAAAAGGAGGTAAAAATGGAGAAAAACATAAAGCCAAAAAAAGTTAGTGAAGACAGCTTAAAAGAAGAAATTGTGAGTAAACCGGGATTTAGAAAATACTCACAAAAGATAAAAGACCAAGTGATAACATGGCATAAAGAAGGCAAGAAACCTGAAAAGATTGTTTCTGATTTAGGTGGCAAAGGACCTAAAATAAAATGTGTCAAACGCTGGATTCATAAACATGAATTAAAATATTAATTATTTTTTTTGGCAGTTCTAGTTAATCATAATTAATTTTAGTTGCTAAATATTCATCAACAAAACTACCCAATCCATCTGCTTGAAATTCATTCATTATATCATATACTATTTTTGAAAATTCTCCAAACTCTTTTAATTCTTTTTTCCTCAATAATTTTTTATTTCCTTTTAATTCAGAATGAGGTTGCAGATAATAAACCAATTGATAAAGAAGTTCTTCAAAAATATCACCCATTGTTTTTAATCTTAATTTTTTCTTTTGGAAAATCTCATAATTCGAACTAAAACTAATCTTCAAAAGTTCAATTAAATATTTATTATTTTTATATTTTGAAATAAGTAGATAAGGGTCTTTACCATATCTTTTTTTAATCATATCACTAATATGTTTAATGAATTTTCTCCCAATAGTTTCCCACCTGACCCAATAATAAAGCTTATTTTTTATTTCCTTTCTAAAAATTAATTCATCGCTATACATATCTATAAGTTCATTAGAAATATTTGTTTTTGACATTCCTTCACTTTCACAATATTCTACTCCATTCTTTTTTGTTTTCTTCTTTTTTCTTTTAAAGGGTTTTAATTCTCTTTCTAATTCTCTAAGATATTTCTTTTTGTCCTCGAGAGTAAGAATAATTAATGTAGATGTATAGTTTCTCTCAAGTTCTAACCTCTGTCTTCCCATCCTCATTCCAGTTAGAAATACTATATAAAACTTTGTCCTAAAATAGAGCTAAAGAAAGCAATAAATAATAATTTTTCGTAGATTCTCCATGGAAAAACAAATCGAACAAGACGAGCTAAATAAACTGAAACAACAGATGCAGAATCTTGTAAACCGATTTGAGTCTGCCATAAAAAAAATTGAAAGGAGGTCAGAGAAAAATGAAATCAGAGAAGAAAGACAAGAGTCAGAATAAAGAAGAACCAAAAGACAAGAAAAAGAAAGAGAGGTCTAAGAGAGTTAGTTTATACGAAGCAAGATTAGGCGAGTTCATTCATGGAATTTCTTTAATTCACTCTATTGAAGCACACTGGGATACCCAAGAGATAATCTTGAGTTTTGACAAAAGAGAAAACATGGTGCCATTTATGTTTTTAACAGATTGTGTTTTCGCATCTAAAAACACAAGTCATGAACAGATAGCCAGAAATTAATCTGACCTCCTGATTTATTTTTTTTAAAAGACCAAAACTCAACAAACGAGCTAGAGCAAAATGGAAGAACAAAACAAACATAGAGATTGGCTAAAAAGCCATGAAGGATTAAGATTCCTTAGAAATGCAGAACAAGGAAATACTAATAGAAAGTGGGAATTAAATTATAGTGATGAAAATTATGACTCTTCTATTAATCTTATTGAAATCGGAAAAAGAGAATTAATTATTGAATATGATGAAACAAGTAAAATAAAAGATAGTGAAAAGAAATCTACAAAAGAACAAAGAGAAGAATGGATGCAAGAGATTATTAATAAGATAGAAAAAGAAAATATTAAATTTGAATTACATGACCACAAAGGAAAATGCCCACATTTAACATTATTCTTAGATAGAGATGCTACAAAAGAAGAAAAAGAAGCTATAATGAAAAACTATGCATCTAAAGAAAGTGAAGAATTTTTAGATACAAGTTTATGTGGCAATCATTTAATAGCTGTTCCTTATGTAAAACACTGGAAATATGGGACAATAAAAGAATTAGTAAAAAGTGGTGGAGAGTTAATTATTAATGTTGATAAATTTAAGAAAAATATTAATAATAAAAATAGAGAATTTATTGTTAAAAGTCTAGGTGGAATCACAACTAAAATTGTTTCTAGGATTAAGATAACTGACTTAGCTATGGAGTATGGTGTCAAGAAAGGAACAGGAACTAAATTATATCATTGTTGTTTTCATAAAGACGAAAAACCTAGTTTAAGTTTAAATGATAAAAAAGGATTTTTCAAGTGTTTTGGATGTGATAAGTCAGGCAATATTATTGACTTTGTTTCTGAATGTGAAAATATATCTAAAGAAGAAGCTATACTCAAACTTAAAGAAAGAGCAGATATTATTGATTACAAAAAAAGAAGAGAGTTCTCTGGTGATGAAATAGTGAGATTAAGAGAAGATGTTTTATTGAATTTAGCAGCACATCATACAAGAGATGCAACAGAATTATTATGTGAATATTTAGAAAGGCATGAACAAATTTATACTACAAGAGATGACATTAAAGCAGAGGTTTGGATATATAGAGAAGGAATCTATGTTCCTAATGGAAAGACTTACATTAAAGAATTTTGTCGTGAAATATTAGGCGAAGCTTATACTCCACACTTAGCAAATGAAGTTATTAATAAAATTGAAACAGACAACTACATTGATACAAAAGAATTTTTTAATTCTGAAAGTGTTGAAGAAATTCCTGTTCAAAATGGAGTGTTAAATATAATCACAGGAAACTTAGAGAATTTTAATCCTAAGAAAATATTTTTTAATAAACTTCCAATAAAATATGACAAGACAAAAAAATGTCCTTCTATTAATGAATTCTTATCTCAGGTATTAAAAAACGATAGTGATATTCCAATAATAGAAGAATTATTTGGTTATTGTTTATTAAAAGATTATAGAATTCAAAAAGCATTTATGTTTAATGGGTCTGGTGCAAATGGGAAAGGCAGAATCTTAGAATTATTAAAGAGATTTTTAGGACCTGAAAATTGTGTGAACATTCCACTACAAGATTTTGAAAAAGATAATTTTGCAATGTCTTTACTTCATGGAAAACTAGCAAACATTAGTGGAGATTTAAGCAATCAAGCTTTAGACTATACTGGCAATTTTAAAATGCTTACAGGTGGAGATATTATTTCAGCAAATAGAAAATTCTTATCAAGAATCACATTTACAAATTACTCAAAACAAATTTACTCAGCTAATCAATTGCCTAGAACTTATGATTTAACACCAGCATTTTTTAGAAGATGGGTCTTAATTGATTTTCCTTTTACATTCTGGCCATTAGGAGATTACAAAAAATTAACAGATATTGAAAAACAAGAAAAAATAGGTAGCAAATTAAAATATAGAATTGCTGACCCAATTATAATTGAAAAAATTGTTTCTGAAGATGAACTATCAGGAATTCTAAATAAGGCATTAGAAGGACTAAAAAGATTACTAGAGAAAAAGGATTTTTCTTATTCTAAAGGTATTGAAGATGTAAAAAATATGTGGATTAGAAAAAGTGATAGTTTTCAGGCATTTTGTATGGACTGGATAGAATCAGATTCACAGAGCATTCTTTCAAAGGCAGAACTAAGACACGCTTATAGTGAATATTGCAATAAACACAAAATAACCTCTGTTGGAGATAGGGCTATAAAAGAAACCTTAAACAGAGCACATGGAGCAGTAGATGACCGAAAAATGATGCCAGAGGGATATATTACGGTCTGGAAGGGCATAAAATTGAAAGAAATAGGGGGTTCGGAGTAAATTGTGACAAGGATAACAAGGCTAACAACTACTTTTACACTAATGCACAAAATAAAACTTTACTATTAGGGTTAAAAGATATTGACATTATTGTCATCCTTGCTATTAGAATAACAATGTTATCAATGATATATTAAAATGGAACAGGAAATAGAACTTATTGGAATTGTAAAAAAGGGAATAAATAGAAAGAGAAATTATCAATGTGGATATCAGAATTGTTCTTTTGAGTTAGAATCAGGTGAGAAGATTTGGTGTAGTTTTTTTATTCCATACATAAGGGCAGGATTTAATGTAAGTGTGATTGGGGTCTGGCACGAGAGTAAAGAATATTTTTGTGCTAGAGAAGTAAGAGAGATTAAAGAGAAAGAAAAATTTAAACAACTCCATTTGAGGAGTTTTGAGAAATTAAAAAATGCTTAATACAATTGAAAGGAGGTATATGAAAAGATGAAACCAAAAAAGGAAGAGTTAAAACAAAATCTTAAAGAATGTCGTATGTGCAAAAAAAGAATTAAAAATCCAGTTGCTACTTTAATTTTGAGAGGTCGAAAAAAACAATTTGAATTAAATTTTTGTAGTTATGAATGTTTAGAAACAGACCAAATCATACAAACAATAGATTTTTTAATGAATCACTCTAACAAGGAACTTGCTGATAAATTTAATGAACTCACCGAGTCGAGATTAAAAGTATTAGAGAAAAATGATAAGAGGATGGTTGTTAAAGATAAAGTTCTCGAATAATTTATTTTTTTTTAAAATGTGAAAAGTGTTAATGTTATTTGGAAAATTAATCGTGTTGTTTTGAAACAGTGATGTGTCCTTTCTTTAATTCACTGAGTTTGTTTTTCTTATCATTTAACTTTTTTTCTAATTCTTCAATATCTACATTTTCAAATCCTAATGTTTTTTGTTTTTTTAGTCCTCTTACTTTTTCAAGGTGAGTTTCATCTCTGACGATTTCTTCCTCAAGATTAGAAATTAATTTAGGTATTCCTTTCTCGATTTTATGCAGTTCTCTAACTGATTTTATATTATGGATAATTTTTGTTAATTCTGCAAGGTTAGAAAATACTTCTTTTAATTCCACATCCGAAGGATTATTTAATTCTGTTTTTGCTAGTCTAATTGACATAGTAACTGTTCGTTTCCCACCCCATTGTTTTTGTTCTAATCTCCTCTTTTCTTCTGTATTCTTTATTGTTTCTAATACTCTTTCTACATCACCAACCCCTAACCCAAAACACTTAATTTCCTCTCCAACCGTTTCCCAATTGGCAGGAGCAAGAGGAACTTTTGTAGCATATTGAATTAAAATAGAATATTTTTCTCCTAAATTTTTAATAAGATTGACAAATTGTTCTTTTTCAGATTTTGAATTTGATTTTAATATATTTAGGAATCTTTCTATAGGTTGTTTACCATTAAAGAATAAATCAGTATCAATCTTATTTTTATTAACTCTAAGAGAGATGTGTGCCATATCTGATTTTTTTATATCTTTTGGAGTCATATCAAAAGAAGGAACTGGAAACCAATCAGTTACTCTAACAAAACTCTCAAAATCTTGGTCTGTTAATTTTCGAAATACTTCTTCGTCATTTACAACATTTCTAATTCGATTGTAAATCTCTTTATATTTTCTCGCTAATTGTTCTCGTTTTAATTCTATCATCTTAATACATAAAACACAGAGATATCAAATCTTATAAAATTATGTATGCCGGAAGAATATTAATAATCTAGTAATTGTAAGAAATAATATGCTCAAGGATGTTAAATTTGATTTAGGCATGGTGATATCTCGAATAACATTCTTGGGCTACAATTAAAATGAAAGCTGGAATATATGCACGAGTATCAACTAAAGAACAAAACATAGATAAGCAAGTAGATGAACTAACTGATTATTGTAAAAGAAACAACTATGAGTATGATTCATATGTAGATAAAGGCATTAGTGGAAGTAAGGAATCAAGACCAGAGTTTAATCGATTAATGGATGATGTTAGATTAAAGAAGATTGATTTAGTTGTTGTGTATAAGATAGATAGGTTCTCTCGTTCAATGCAACACTTCTTAAAAATAATGCAGGAGCTAAAGAATAAGAACATTGGTTTTATTTCAATCACTCAACCAATCGATACTACTTCATCAGCAGGTGAATTGTTAATGAATATATTAGCTTGTTTTGCTCAGTTCGAGAGAAACCTAATCAGAGAAAGAGTTAAGTTAGGAAAGGATAGGAGCAATAAGAAACAAGGAAGAAAGAATAAGAAGATTAACTTAGATAAGATTAAAGAACTTCACGACAAAGGATTATCAACTTATAAAATTGCTAAAGAATATAACAAACATCACAAGCCATTTATCTCGCACATGACGGTTTATAACGTTTTGAAGAACTATAAAAAAATACCTACTCCTCAAAATGACTAATTTCTTTATAATAACTTCTCTATAAAATAATTTCTAAATTAATTTATAAAAATACTTATTTGAGGTGGTTTGAGAGTATTGTCCTAATTTTTGAAATTCAATTCATATATAGT
>Ga0265594_1002814_pt1 | contig 12014 bp, 12 predicted proteins | sample saktaG_11_FD_190147 | JGI IMG/M metagenome (GOLD analysis project Ga0265594, IMG submission 190147) | Saline water microbial communities from Sakinaw Lake, British Columbia, Canada - sak_2011_5_24_80m | ecosystem: Environmental > Aquatic > Non-marine Saline and Alkaline > Saline ... | reverse complement strand
CCACAGCTAGTACTGGAGATGTTAATGCTCAATATACCCAGAAAGAAAGAGGGTGTTTCGGTAAATTATGGCTGATATTGTTGGGGTACGTTTCAAAAAAGCGGGCAGAGTATACTACTTTGACCCGGCTGGTCTTGACCTTAAGGTAGATGACTGTGTGGTAGTCAAGACAGCCCGTGGTCTTGAGCTAGGGTATGTGGTCACTCCTCCCGAACAGGTCCCGGACAACGAACTGGATAGGAAGTTGAAGACGGTGGTGCGCAAAGCAAAACCTGAAGATATTGAACATGCCCGGGAATTTGAGGAGAGGGAGAAAGAAGCCCTGGCTGAGTGCAGGAAGTTGATCGACAAGCTGAATCTGCCGATGAAGCTGCTTTCTGCTGAATACAATCTTGATGGCAGTCGCATTACCTTTTTCTTCAGCGCTGCTGAGAGGGTTGATTTCCGTGAGCTGGTCAGGGAATTAAGTAAACATTTCAAGATACGGGTGGAGCTACGGCAGGTAGGCTCCAGGGATGAGAGCAAGCTGATAGGCGGTTTTGGCAGGTGTGGTCGCCCACTATGCTGTATGAGTTACCTGAGCGAGTTTAGCCCTGTTTCTATTAGAATGGCCAAGGACCAGGGTTTATCCCTTAACCCGATGAGAATTTCAGGTGTTTGTGGCCGCTTGCTATGCTGCCTAGGCTATGAGGGTGAGCTATACCAGGCTATGAAGAAGAAACTGCCCAGAGAGAAGCAGCGAGTGTCTGTACCTATGGGCATAGCCAAGGTAGTTAGTGGTAACCCTCTGAAGGAGACAATACTGGTTGAGCTAGAAAGTGGGGCGAGAGTGGAAGTACCTCTCAGTGAGGTTACTATCATTGACAAGTAGTCAGTTTTCACTGGGGAGATATTTTTGCCACTCGCTGCGGGTTTGCCGGTAGTGGTAGGGGATGTAAAAAGAGATATTACCACGTGGAGGGGAAGGGCAGCAGAGTAATCTCATCCCGGCCTGCTCAGGGGTTTTGCCTGCCTTACGACGATTACAGGATACACAAGCGCTGACCACATTTTCCCAGGTTTGTTCACCACCTTTATATCGTGGTACGACATGGTCTAAGGTAAGCTGCCGGGTCTCCTTTCCACAATACTGACAGGTGTATTTATCACGGTTGAAAATCTCAAGGCGGGTCAGCTTCCTTCGTGGCCGGGGACGCTTAATCATATAAACTATTCTAATTACTGAAGGCAGGGGAAAGGCATAACTGGCTGAGTGGATAAACCCGGAGCCATTCTCTAACATCTCAGCCTTACCCCGATAAACCAATAATACTGCTCGCCGGGCGCGACATATATTAAGCGGTTCGTAGTTCTGATTTAGCACCAGGACAGGAAGATTTGTCATATCTAAGGCTTCTTTCTATATAGATACTGACTCATTTTACTAAAAAGCTTCTGGATATGCAAGCTTGAGCTTCTTAGCTCCGGCGCCCCTTCCTGCCAGTGCCAGCGCGAGGCGTTTTCCCCTGGACAGACCGTAAATCACCCCGGTAGTCAGGGGCAATAATATTAAAAGGCGTGCTGATTTTGATATCAACCAATCGGGAACTAACAGAAGCCTCAATTTCCTCTAAAATTTCTTGTAATGAGTAACGGGTGGTGATTACTGTCGGCAAACGGCCATTATAGCGGTAGTTAATAACCTGATAGAGCTTTTCTCGTGCCCAGGGTGTGGTTGACTGTTCACCAAAGTCATCCATGATGAGCAGCGGGGCTGTCTTCACTTTTTCAAAGAGCTGGTCATAAGATATTTTGCTCTCCGGGCTGAAGGTAGAGCGCAGGTGGTCAAGGAACTCAGGCACTACTATAAACAAAGACGGCCGGTTAGCTTGATAACGATAGTTGGTGATGGCCGCCGCCAGGTGGGTCTTGCCACAGCCGGTAACACCCATAAATACCAGCCAGCCCTCGGGTGACTTGGCAAAATCAAGGGCGAGGCGAAATGCCTGCTCCAGATTCTGGCGCTGCTCTGGCAGCAGATTAACCCGCCTCCAGTCAAACTTATCAAAGGTCATACCTTTTTGTAGTTTAAACTCCGGCCCCCAGCCATATTCCAGTAAGGCTTGCTTCTCCTCAACCTGATACAGATGACACAATTTAGGGTCAGTCAGGCGAGTATGTATCCGGCCTTCAAGCTGTTCAATGGGGATGATAGTCACAATCACAGTGGGCAGTTCACCGTTAAAGCGATAATTTAGCAACTGGTCCAACTTTTCCTTAACCCAGGGGGTGCTGGTCTGAGCACCTAAATCGTCCAAAACCAGTAGCGGGGCATTACGCACCTGGTCGAAGAACTCGCTATAGGGTATTTCGCTATTGGGACTGAATGCAGAGCGCAGGCGGTCCATAAGGTCAGGAGTAGAAATAAAAAGGGCGGGCTGCCCCTGGCTAACCCGCTCGTTGGCAATAGCCGCCGCCAGGTGTGTTTTACCACAGCCACTGGGACCAGCCAGGACTAACCAACCTTTAGGTTCAGTGGCAAAAGCCTTAGCCGCCTCATAAGTGCGCTGGAACTGTTCCTGATTTATAGGATTACCACTTCTCCCCTGGGGGAGTAGATTATCAAAGGTGAACCGGGTTAATGAGCCGAGGTTACTATACCGCAGTAAGTGAGTTTGGAGCCCCTTGTCTAACCCCTGCTGGGTGCAGCGGCAGGCAACAACCCGGCTAAAATCCGGCTTACCCGAAGGAAGGGGTGGATGAACAAATCCCGCCCCCTTACAGATAGCACAGCCTGAGCTGGGTAAAACTTCCTCGGCTTCCTCAGCGTCTGACCATGTGTCCATATTTGCCTTTGATGTATTTATCCGGGTCTGTCTTAGAATCTCGCCGATATGTTCCATCGCTCCTGCCTTCCGTTGACCAGCGCTCTAAAATTGCGGAAACATAGCCCCATTTACGTTTATTCTGGTTAACTGACTCCTTGATGGCATCCCTAATCCAGGTCTCAGGATACAGCTTCTCTGCCTCGCGCAGCTCCTCGGCAATCATTGGGGTTAGCATGCCGATGTTCTGTTCATACAGGGTGAAGAGGTCGGGCAGTTCCTCAGTCTCAACCTCAGCCGGCTGCCGGGTTTTCAGTCCACTCAAGACAAGCTCACCACTCTGAACCTTAGCCATAACCTGTCTATCAGACTTGGTGTTAAGAAAATAGATGTCCTCTGACACTCCATCTCTATCCAATACCATATGAAGGATAGTTCCCCGCTTGGTAGCCATCTCCAGAGCCTGACACAATGCCTCGCTAGGTGGCTTCGTTGCCTCCTTGAGGCTGCGCATCAGGCTGGTATTAGCTAAAAGTTCGCCCCGGGTAATGAAACGAGGGTAGCCCCGTTTCTGGTAAAGCGCTTGCAAAACGTGGAGGGTTACCTTTAGCTCAATAATATCGCTGATTTGGGGCAGTAAACCGCTGAAGAAAAGATTAGGTAAAGGGGTAAACTGCATCCTGGTTGGAAAACCACTAAACTGCTTCATAATAAACTTGGCTCTTCAATATTGGTAATATTTTCAAACTTAGCCAGATTGTGCCTGAAGCGCAATTTAATTTGACCAGTAGGGCCATTACGGTGTTTAGCAATTATAATATCGGCAATCCCTCTCGGGTATTCCGTATCCGGGTGCAGGTTTTGCCATTCCTCTCTGGTAACGTAGGCTTCATCCCGGTAGATAAACGTAACGACATCAGCATCCTGCTCAATACTGCCGCTTTCACGCAGGTCAGAGAGCTGGGGTATATGTGATGCCCGCCACTCTACAGCCCGGCTGAGCTGCGATATAGCTATCACCGGCACATTAAGCTCACGGGCCAGTGCCTTGAGAGAACGAGAGATATAGCTAATCTCCTGAACCCTGTTTTCTCTCCTGCCCTCCCCCTCCATCAATTGCAGATAATCAACAATAATGAGGTTGATACCACGCTCGAAATGGAGCCGACGGGCTTTACTTCGCATCTCTACCATCCGCAGTTGAGGTGAGTCATCAATATAGATGGGGGCCTCAGAAAGGATGCCGGTAGCCTCCATAATCCGTTTCTCTTCTTCTTCATCAAGGTGAACACCAAGACGAACCCGCCTTGAATTGACCTCAGATTCACTGGACAACATACGCAATACTAAGGACTCCCGCGCCATCTCCAGGCTGAACAGAGCCACGCAAGCCTGCTGTTCCACAGCTGCGTTTCGGGCAATGCTAAGGGCAAAGCTGGTTTTACCCATGCCAGGTCTGCCGGCAATAATAACCAGGTCAGAGGGCTGGAAGCCACCCAGAAATTCATCTAGACCAATAAAACCTGACAGCGCACTAGGGACGGTCCCCTGATAGCCTTCCGCCTCAGTGGTAGGACCAGGAGCAGTCTCAAAGTACTTATCCAGTACCTGCCGAACATGGACGAAGTCTCGGGGACTTTGCCCATGACGCAGCCTGAATAGAATATCCTCTGCCCTACTCAGGCTGACATTAACATCCGGGTCAGCTTCATAACCAATAGCCGCAATCTGACTTCCGGCATTAATGAGATGGCGCATTAACGATAAACGATAAACAATTTGAGCATAATTCTCGATATCAAGTGAGGTAGGGACTATAGATATCAGGTGGCTTAAATAGGCAGCACCACCACATGTCTCCAGCTTCCCCTGCCGGTCCAGCTCCTGAGCTACCGTAATCTGGTTTATCGCCTCATTACGCTGGTAAAGAGACAGACAGGAACCATATATCAACTGGTTTGGCTCGCTATAAAAGTCCTGCTGGTCCAGAAAGGTAGCAATTTTATAGATGGCAGTGCCATCTATCAGGAGCGAACCGTTTACGGCTTCCTCAGCATCAACATCGTGCGGCGGCAACTTCTCGCCATACACCCTAATCCTTCTCCTCTTCGGTAACCGTCACCCTTATTTTAGGCATCACATCCTTGGCCAGTCTAATGGTTATCTCATAGCTACCGAGCTGATTAATGGGCTTGGCTAATTCTATCTTCTTTTTGTCAATAACCAACCTAGTGGTATTCTCCAGCTCAGCGGCAATATCAGCATTGGTGATTGAGCCGTACAGGCGGTCTTTAGCTCCGACTCGAGCGCTCAGGAAAACCTCTCTCCCGTCCAGCTGGTTAGCCAGCTCATCCAGTTCGGTCTCTGTCTGCTGCCGACTGCGGGCGCCTATTTCGCGCTGTACCTCCGCCAGGCTAGCCGCCGGGGAACTGGCCAGTACTGCCAGCTTCCGGGGGATAAGAAGGTTCCTGCCGTAACCACTGGCTACCTCCTTTATCTCACCGGCTCGGGCTACATTAGGTACATCCTGGAGGAAAATAACCTTCATAACTCTCTCCCTTTTTATAATTATACTTCACCCGGGGGGTGAAATAAAATACTAATTTTTAGAGGTTTTTTATCCCTGCTCCGGGGTAAAGGAAGGTATAACCCTGATAAACAGGGTGTCCTATTTAGAGATGAGCCTCCCGGTGTAGATTGCCGCGGTAGCCCCATCTCCAGCCGCGGTTATAGCCTGCCTTGCCGAATTTTGGCGTATATCACCAGCAGCAAAGATACCCGCTATTTTGGTTTCCATCTTCTCATTGGTAACGGTTAGACCATTGGCATCCAGGGGTAAAATACCTTTAAGGTAATCGGTATTAGGTTTAAGGCCAATGGATATAAAGACTCCGGCTACCTCTAGAGTAGATTCTTCCCCGGTTTTTACCTGACGCAGCCTGATTCCTTTAACCTTGTCCCCACCCTCAACCTCCTCAACTATGGAATCCCACCGAAAGTCTATTTTGGGTTCGGAGAAGGCCTTCTCCTGCAGGATGCGGCCGGCGCGAAGCTGGTCACGGCGGTGCACTATGGTGACCCTTGAAGCAAACTTGGCCAGGTGCATTGCCTCACTAACCGAGGCATCGCCACCACCGACTACAGCCACCGGCTGCTCTCTGAAGAAGGCGGCATCGCAGGTAGCACAGTAAGAGACACCTTTACCGGTAAATTCCTCTTCTCCGGGTACACCCAGTTTTTGTCGTTCCGAGCCGCCGGCAATAATCACTGCCCTAGTCATAAGGTCGCCTTCAGTGGTTCTTACCACCCTCTGCTTCCCTTTAAGCTCAATACCAGTAGCCTCAGCGACTAAAGTTTCCAGCCCATATTTTGTTGCCTGCTGGTGCATCAATTGCCCCAGGTCAGCACCGCTAATGCCTTCAGGGAAACCAGGGTAGTTCTCCACCCACTCGGCATTGGCAAACTGACCACCGACCAGTCCCTTCTCTATAAGCAGGCTACTTAGCTTAGCCCTTGAAGCGTATAGCCCGGCGGTAAGACCGGCCGGACCACCCCCGATAATAACTACATTATACTTTTTCATGGTTTAATTCTACTTGGTATTTATAGCCTCCAGCACAGGCGGATATCAAATTGCCCTGATATCATCATCCCTGCGGGCTAACCGGCTCATACTCTTCCCCTTTGATTCTCTGACAGATACCCCGCTCTACGGTCTGTTTGGCTAAGCCAATGGCATTTTTAATCGCTGTAGACTGGCTACGCCCATGAGCTATGATAACATTCCCATTTACCCCGAGGAGACACGCCCCGCCATATGCTCTATAGTCCAGCCTTTGTGTCCAGGAATCCATACCGATATCGCGATGTAATATTCGTAACGGAAGGCGATAGGCTTTGGCGAAGATTTGCCCTGTTTGATTCAAAGAACTTAACCAGTTATCACTCACCCCCTCAACAGTCTTGAGCACTATATTGCCGGTGAAACCATCGGTAACGATAACCTCCGCAGCTCCTTTCAGTATACCCTGACCCTCTATATTGCCTATAAAATTCAGGGCTGAAGTTTTTAGAAGCTTGTAAGTTTCTTTAATCAGTTTGTTCCCCTTGGTCCCCTCTTCACCATTGCTGAGTAAACCTATACGCGGTGAATCGATACCGAGAATCTGGTTAACATAGAGATTGCCCAGATTGGCAAACCAGACCAGGTGTTCCGGTCGGCAATCAACATTGGCTCCGGCATCGATGAGAAAGACGGGGGCATCGGGGGTAATATTAATAAAGCAACCTATAGCCGGGCGGGGAATGCCTTTTATCTTGCCCAAGTTCAGCAGCGCCGCAGCAAATACGGCACCGCTATTCCCGGCAGAAACAAAGGCCGTAGCCTTGCCGTCCCTTACCAGATTCATACCCACTACTATTGAGGAGTCCGGCTTACTACGGATTGCCTCCAGAGGCGACTCTTGAAGACCAATAGCCTGACTGGCATCAATGATAGTTATCCCCAGCTTTGCCAGATGGCGGCCAGCCAGCACATAGAGTATGTCCCTCCTGCCCACCAGAGCAATTTCTACCTTATACTCTTGAGCTGCTTTTATCGCCCCTTTGACTATCTCGTGAGGAGCATACTCCCCACCGGTGGCATCAACAGCAATAACCACTTACTTACCTCGGTTATAATTATTAGCCGCTTGGGCTTCTTTCCCACATGTCACAGCGCCCTCCCCACCGGGCAAGAACTTTACCGTTAAGAGAAAGCTGAGCTATCTCACATAGATTAGGGCAGGCCTTGCATTCAAATGAGGAGGTGTGATACTTTGCTTGGCTTACGCCGAATCCCTTAAACTTGCTCCCATTTTTACTATTCATCATCTCTTCGTGCACCAGCAAGGCAGCCCCTATTGCCCCCATGACCTCGTGGTGGGGTGGAACCAGGATTTCAGCATCAAGCTCTTCTTGAAGCGCTTTCACTATACCCTGGTTAAAGGCAACCCCACCCTGAAATACTATTGGGGGTTTAATATCCTTACCCAGGCCAACATTGTTAAGGTAATTACGAACCAATGCCTGGCACAGACCATAAACAATATCCTCAGTCCGGTGGCCCATTTGCTGCTTGTGCACCATATCTGATTCAGCAAAGACTGTACACCGCCCGGCAATTCGCACTGGTGTGTCGCTATCCAGTGCCCGCTGGCTGAATTCTTCAATGCTCATATTGAGACGCAGGGCCTGGTGGTCAAGGAAGCTACCGGTGCCAGCCGCACATACCGTGTTCATGCCAAAGTCAGTTAGTATTCCATCCCTGATGATGATAATCTTACTATCTTGCCCCCCAATTTCAATGATGGTTTGCACCTGGGGGATATACTGCAGAGCCGCCACGGCATGACTGGTAATCTCATTCTTGACCAAATCAGCACCAACAATAACTCCCGCCAGATAGCGGGCGCTACCAGTAGTAGCCACGCCAGCAATATTTGCATCTTCGGGCAATTGCTGTTTGACCTGCTTCAGCCCCAGCTGCGTCATCTCAATAGGCTTACCCTGTGTCGGCAGGTAAACATGGGCAACAAGTTTCTCGTTTTCATCCAGCACAGCCAACTTGGTGGTTACCGAACCAACATCAATACCCAGATATACTTCCACGACTCTCCTTAGATTGCTATTCAGTATCAACTATTATGGCGTACCCGCCGCTTTCGTTCCAACAGGTCGACAAAGGCTTCCAGTCTGGTTAGCATGCCAGTTTTGGTTATTTGCTCGTCACAAAGAATGGTCAGCACCGGGATATTTTCTTTGGTTGACGGCATAATGTTTCGGGCTACTATCTCAGGCATACAGGTAAAGGGAGCCAGGTGAATTAAACCGTCATACTCTTTAGCGTGGAGCACCTTTTCCCCCACCGATTCCCAGCCGTCACCACCAATATCCCGCTTGAGGTAGGGAAGAGCCGCCTTATGGATTCTAGCCGTCTCATTTATACCCAGGGAGTTGAGAAATAGAGTGAATTTAGTCCAGTCCGAGAGGAAGAGTCTTCGTCTTACTTCTACCCCCAGCTTACCCAATTCGCTTTCCACATCCAAACTGGAGAAGGGTTCTAACAATACATAAAATTCTCCCACGATACCTACTATTAGTGGTTGAGCTTGAGGGTCCTTAGCTACCTGGTTAAACTGGTTAATATAAGCCTTTTCTATCTTCTTCAGGGCCTTACTATCTTCTGCCTCATCAATAGCTTTAATGGCTTTGGCATATAGCTTATTGGCTGTCCCCTTTACCAGCTCTACAGGCCGAACCTTCTGCACCAACCTCTCCATTTTATCCAGGGTCTTTAGCTTGGCCAGACCGATACGAAAGGCCGGTATAATCCTGGTCCAGGGGGCATTATTTGACAGCCGCTTAATTATTTTAAGCAGGCCGGAAAGTTTATGTTCAGAAAAGTCTACTTTGACTACTTCAACATTATCATACCCCATATCATGGAGAATCTGCTCCTGTGTGCTCGCATAGTATCCCAGGCGGCAAATACCGTAGCCGCTAGGCATAAGCAGGGTATCCGCCCCCAGCTCAGCAGCCTCAATCAGGTTCCCCAGAGTCAATTTAAACGGGAGGCACAACCCCTCAGGGGAATACCTGACACCCAGAGACAGGGTACGGCGGTTGCTAACCGGCGGTAACACAAAGTCAACATTGAGCCTGCGAAACAGGGCTTTAAAGGGTATATAAACATTGCCCATATGGGGCATACCTATACGCATACTGCTACCTGTCTCCTTTTTCGTCTCTCTATCATATCAAGGAAGGCTTCCAAGCGGGTGATTACACCGGCTTCGGCGGTGTGTTCCTCAAGGGTAAGGCTCATAAACGGTGTAGTCTTTGACCGGTTGGCCTGCCGGTGCAGGGTATCCATCAATAACGAATCAGGCCCGCAACCAAAGGTCATCAGGCCAATAACGCCATCAGCCTTACTATTCAGATAGTGCCCCCCCGCCCCCACCACTTCGTGGTCGCATGTCCACTGAGCCTTACCCACCAATCTGGCTGTAGCTGATTCAAGCTCATCAGTGGTGAGCATCTCTGGAGTTAATACCCTGTTCTGAGCCCGCTTAAGCCGATGGATAAGACGGTAACTTATATGTTCATCATAGAGAAAATATGAGTGACCGATGATGGCAATAGTAGCTCGTGTTGGGGCTGGATAATCGGTATGTGTTTCGGGTTTTACCTGAGGTGTGCCTGCTATCTTTTCTATTGCCTCTGGTGGCATTAAGCCCTGTTTACACATCAACTGCTGATAGTCCAGGTTAGCCCTCCAGGCAGCTATACCAGCTCTCCTGACCTCAAATGGATTCCAGGTGAAGTGCCGCCCCAGCCTGTAGATAGCCCGATATAACGCAGGTTTCCCCTTGTTAACATCAATATCTATTTCCAGGATGGGTGGCGATTCAGGGATAACCGCCCTGGTCATATCAGGTAAGCCAAGAAGCTTGGAGCAGCTATAAGCCTTCCTTTTCACACTACGGACGGCCGGGATGAAAATACAGTCGCACTCTTCCACCAGAGAGAGAACGTGGCCCAAAAAAACCTTTACCGCTAAACAGGTATCAGCTACCACCCGGGATGAGCCCTCCGACAACATATTCTGAGTAGTGGGCGGTGAAACCACTACTTCTGCCCCCAGTTCCTCAAAGAATACCTTCCACATAGGGTAATACTGGTAGTATAGTAGAGCCCGGGGAATACCTACCCTAATCATTTTTGCTGCTCAAACTCCCTTTTAACCTCGCTAACTATATCAGAATTGGCTACCAGGTCAACAACAGTCATGGCCAGGGCCTTGGCAGCATCAACGAGACCACGGATACCCGCCTCTGAGGCGGCTGCCTCAGCAAACCGGGGGGAATGACTCAGCACATCCTTCGGGGCTATGGAAACCATAGGGTGAATACCGGGTACAACTTGGCTGACATTAGCCATATCAGTACTACCAAAAGCACTGCTAGGATCGAAGAACTCTATCCTGCGCCCTACCGACTGCATATTTTGCCGGAAGAGCCGGGCCAGGGTAGGATCATTACGCATAGGTGCATAGCGTGAATTTCCCCACTTATATTCCAGTCGAGCGCCGCTAGCAGTAGCCGCTCCGATAAAGCAGTTTAGAACCCTCTGCTTTAATTCATCAAGGTAGGCATCATCTTCGGCACGCACGATAAAGCTCGCCGCACTATGGGCCGGGACAACATTGGCTGCCTCTCCGCCATCAGTGATAATGCCGTGGATGCGGGCTGTAGATTTAATATGCTGGCGCAGGGAATTAATGGCAGCAAAGGATTGGAGCATGGCTTCCAGGGCATTGATGCCTCCCTCTGGCCTAGCGGCAGCGTGAGCCGCCTGGCCGAAGAATTCAACATGCAGATTCTGGCAGGCAAGAGCATGAACGGTAGCCGTATCATAAACCCCCGGGTGTACCATCATGGCTGCGTCCACGTTATTAAAGGCACCCCTATCTATCATAGGCACCTTGCCCCCATTAATCTCTTCAGATGGTGTGCCGATAACTAAGATGCTACCCCCGAACTGGTCAACGGCCAGCTTGGAAGCCACAGCAGCACCAACAGCACAGGTGGCTATTAGATTATGACCGCAGGCATGACCAAGGCCGGGCAGGGCATCATACTCAGCTAGAATAGCGATAGCCGGCTTTCCCTGTCCGTAGCTTGCCCTGAAGGCAGTCGGCAGCTCACAGATGCCCTGCTCTGTAGCGAAACCCTTTTCCTCCAGATACCGGGTTAACCAGGCAGCTGCCTTGACCTCATGGAAACCCAGCTCGGGGTTATCGTGAATTTTCAGGCTAAGCTCACTAAGCTGCTGGCGCTGAGCGTCTACTTCACCGGTAACAGAAGCCTTTAATTTTTCTATACTCAAGTTTTCCCCCTCTGAAAAACAGCGTTACAGCTATTATCCGCAGTACTTATTATAGCTTAACGCAACTAATATTTCTAGCTTTAACATTGCCCAAAGACTTGCATCTTAAACCTTATTATGATATACTACCTATCAGGTAGGATTAAGTAGTTGAGTGGGTTTATTCCCACTTTTTTATTTTTACTAGGCGCTAAATAATATAATAGGAGGTTTTAATCTGCGATGAAGAGCGACTTTCTACTCGCCATCACTCAACTCTCAGCAGAGAAGAAACTGCCTAAA
>Ga0265594_1002813_pt1 | contig 12018 bp, 21 predicted proteins | sample saktaG_11_FD_190147 | JGI IMG/M metagenome (GOLD analysis project Ga0265594, IMG submission 190147) | Saline water microbial communities from Sakinaw Lake, British Columbia, Canada - sak_2011_5_24_80m | ecosystem: Environmental > Aquatic > Non-marine Saline and Alkaline > Saline ... | reverse complement strand
TAAAGCACCAATTAAAGAAGGAACAAGTACTACACTAGATAGAATTCCGGTAGGAATGCCAATTCACTCTATTGAACTAAAACCAGGTAAGGGAGGACAACTGGTTAGGGGGGCGGGAACGATGGCCACAATTACCGCCAAAGAAGATAAGTACGCTCAGGTTCGTCTTCCTTCTGGAGAATTGAGAAAAATTTTGCTCGCCTGCCAGGCGACCATTGGCCAGGTTGGTAACGAAGCCCACAGTTTGCAAAAAATGACTAAGGCTGGCCAAAAAAGACATAAGGGTATTCGGCCAACGGTTAGGGGGGTGGCTCAGCACCCCGGTTCTCACCCTCATGGTGGCGGTGAAGGACGGTCGGGTATTGGTATGCCCTCCCCCAAAACCCCTTGGGGCAAGAAAACTTTAGGTAAAAAAACCAGAAAGAGAAAAAAATATAGCGATAAAAATATTATTTCTCGAAGAAAAACCAAAGCTCAAAAAAGAGATAAACAGAAATAAGCTCAAAACTCAAAGCTCAAAGTGCAAAACTATAACTTAAAATTTAAAGCTAAATAAAAAAGAAGTTGTTTGTTATAATAGGGCAGAATTTTAGAATTTCCAATTTTTAAATTAAATAATTAAGAATCGAACAGTAATTGAAAATTGAGAATTGTAAATTTGTAAATTAAGTAATATGTCGCGATCATTAAAAAAAGGACCATATGTTGACGAAAGGCTTTTGGGGAAGCTTGAGCGGGGCGATAAGGAGCCAATTAAAACCTGGGCCAGGGCTTGTCAAATCCCGCCTCAATTTGTCGGTCATCGTTTTACCGTTCATAACGGTCGGGAATTTATCGAAGTGTTTGTTTCTGAGGATATGGTTGGCCATCGCCTGGGAGAGTTTGCTCCCACTAGGACCTTTAGGGGCCACGGTCGAATGGTGAAACGAACAATTGAAAAAACATAATAATTAAAAGTCCAAAGTTAAAAATTAAAAGTTAAAAACAATATCAGTCCGATAGGTCCTATAAGACCAATATTTGGAAATTGAAAATTAAATAAGGTATGGTTCAAGTAAGGGCAGAAGGAAAACATTTACCAATATCACCGAGAAAATTAAGACTAGCCGCTGATGTGGTTCGAGGCAAAAAGCTGGAAGAAGCGTTAACTATTTTGGATCATCTGCCCCAAAAGGGGGCCAAGATTTTAAGAAAAGTGGTCGCTTCGGCTTCGGCTAACGCCACTAATAACTTTAATTTGGGTGAAGAAAGCCTGTTTCTTGCTCAGATAATTGTTGATGAGGGGGCTCGTTATAAACGCCTAGATTATTCTCATGGGGCTCGCTTTAATGGTGGGACGATTCAAAGAAGACTGTCTCATTTGAGGGTGGTTTTGGAAGAGAAAGAGGAAAAGAAGAAGAAAAATACCAAAAAAACGCCAAGTAAAAAAGAGAAAACTAGTAAAACCAAAACAAAAACTAAAAAAGAGATTACTAAGAAAAAGAGTAAAGATTAAAAATCTTATGGGTCAAAAAGTTAATCCTTATGCCTATCGATTGGCCGCCGGTGGTAATTGGCGATCATCTTGGGCGGTAGATGATAAAAAACTGTATCGGTCGCGCCTTTTGGAAGATGTAAAAATCCGGCGTTTTTTGCGTGGGAAACTAGCTTCAGCTGGCTTAACGACGATTAATATTGAGCGCTCATTCAATAGAATGAAGATTATCTTAATAGTGACCAGGCCAGGGGTGGTTATTGGTCGAGGCGGCAAGAACTTGGAAATTTTGAAAAATGAACTTTGCGAAATTGTTTCTTTGGATCAGCCACAGAAAAACTTGGAAATTAGAATAGAAGAAGTTAAAGAGCCAAATTTATCGGCGGCCTTTGTGGCCCAAAGAATTGCCGAGCAGTTAGAAAACCGGATGCCTCATCGGCGGATTATGCGTCGAGAGCTGGAACAGGTGATGAATGCCGGGGCCGAAGGAATAAAGGTTCGCCTTTCTGGTAGAATTGATGGAGCCAAGATTGGCCGAGTGGAAAAATATTCCGCCGGTAAGGTACCTACCAGCACCATTAGGGCGGACATTGACTATACCGAAAGACCGGCCCTAACCAGAAAAGGCTATGTTGGGGTTAAGGTGTGGATTTATAAACAATAAACTCAAATCTCAAAGTTCAAAACGCAAAACTAAAGCTTAAAACTAAAAACTTTTGAAGAAGTAATACGTAATTTGTAAATAAGCAACAAGTAATTGAAAACAGATCCCGGCTTGCGCCGGGATGACGGAGGGAAAATTTTAATTATTAAATCATTAGAAATTAAGAATTAAAAATTTAATTATTTATTTGGAAATTGAAAATTGTAAATTTTAAATTAAATAAAGTATGGTTGTTCCTAAAAAAGTAAAATATCGAAAACAGTTTCGGGGTTCGATGAGGGGCCAGTCTAATCGGGGCCATCGGGTCGCCTTTGGTGATTATGGTCTTAAAGCCTTGGATTGCGGTTGGCTAACTGAGCGGCAATTAGAGGCGGCCCGTCAGGCGATAGTCCACGCCACTAAAAGGGAAGGCAAAATTTGGATTAGGGTAATTAACGATAAGCCAATTACGACTAAAACGGCCGGTGCTACTATGGGTGGCGGTAAGGGTGATATCGCTGCCCATGTGGCCGTTATTCGCCCAGGAAGAATTATCTTTGAGATTGGTGGGGTAACCGATGATTTGTCCAAAGAAGCGCTAAGATTGGCTTCCCGCAAGCTACCCTTTAAGACAAAAATTGTTAGCCAAGAGTTTTAATTTTAATTTATGAAAAAAGACAAATTAGAAAAAATTAATCAGCTGTCTTTGTCAGAGCTGGAAGGAGAATTGACAAAAGAAAGCCAAGCAATGGCAAAATTGGTAATTGATAAGAATTTGGCTAAAATTAAGAATGTTCACCAGTTGGGTCAAGCCAAAAAGAAGTTGGCCATTATTAAGACAAAAATAGCCGAGAAAAAATTAGCTAAAAGCAAGAAAAAATAACAATGACTAAAGAAACAAGAAGCTTAACCGGAACAATAGTTAGTAAGCCCAGCCTAAAGACGGTGAAGGTTTTGGTTGAGGAAACGGCCTCTTATCCAAAGTATAAAAAAGTTTTTACTAGAAAGAAAAATTATTTGGTTCATGATGAAAAAGAAGCGGCTAGTGTTGGCGATCGAGTGGTGATTGTTTCCGTCCGGCCGATTAGCAAGCGAAAGAATTTTAAACTTGAAAAAATCATCAAATGATTCAACTAAGAACAATTTTAAATGCGGCTGATAACAGCGGCGCCAAAAAATTGCGGGTTATGCAAATACCGGGTTTTTCTAAGAAACATGTTGCTAATCTTGGTGATGTGGTTAAGGCGACGGTAATGGAGGCGATTCCTACCGGCCAAGTCAAAAAAGGTGAGAAGGTTGATATCTTGATTGTCAGAACTAAAAAAGAGGTGCGGAGAAAAGACGGTAGTTACGTTCGTTTTGGCGATAATGCCGGAGTGATTATTAATGCTAACGGCTTGCCCCTGGGTTCGCGAATTTTTGGACCAGTAGCTCGGGAAATTAAAGAATCAGGCTATAACAAGATTGCCTCGTTGGCAAAAGAAGTAGTCTAAATCAATTGGCAGTTCAAAATTAAAAGTTAAAAAATTAAAATTTAAATTATGAAAATAAAGAAAGGCGACAAGGTTAGGGTGATTGCCGGGAAAGATCGGGGCCGAGAGGGAACCGTTGACCAGGTTTTACCCAAAATTAGGGCCGTGGTTTTGCCGGGAATAAATCTTTATAAAAAGGCGGTTCGACCTAAAAAAGAGGGTGACAAAGGTGGAATTGTTGATGTCGCCCGCCCCTTGAATGTTTCTAAAGTGATGTTGGTTTGCCCCAAGTGTCATAAGCCGACCAGGGTAGGTTATCAAGTATCGGATAAGGTTAATAACAAAAAAACAGTCAAGTTAAGAATTTGTAAAAGGTGCCAGGAGCTAATTTAAAAAACTATGGATAATTTTTGGCAAAAATACCAAAAACAAGTTGTTCCCGCTCTGGCTAAAGAGCTGAAGCTGAAAAACCAAATGGCCGTTCCGAAGGTAATTAAAGTGGTGGTTAACATGGGTGTGGCTTCGGATAGTGATAATAAGGAGGCCCTTGAGAGGGCTAAGGAGAGCTTATTTTTGATTACCGGTCAAAAGCCCAAGGTTAATCAGGCTAAGAAATCTATTTCCAGTTTTTCCTTAAGAAAAGGGGCACCGATTGGCTTGTCAGTTATTTTAAGAAGAGCTCGTTTGGGTGATTTCTTGGACAAGTTGTTTCACCTGGTTTTGCCCCAAGTTAAAGATTTTAGGGGGTTGTCTTTGTCGGCTTTTGACGGCCAGGGCAATTACACCATTGGACTAAAGGAAAATACCCTTTTTCCTGAGATTGACTATGATAAAATAGACCGGCCCCGTGGCTTAGAGGTAACCATTGTTACTGATTCCGGCAACGACGAAAAGGCAAGGAAATTATTGGAGGCAATGGGAGCACCGTTTGAGAAAGAAGAGAAAGATAAGCACAAATAAAATTATTCTAATTATTCTAATTTCTAATTATTCTAATGAAAACCCAACAACCAAGCACCAAAAAGAACAACCAAAAATAATTTTGGGATTTAGGTTTTGGTATTTGGTAATTCATTAGGGCAATTAGAACAATTAGGTTAATTAGGTTAATTTAATAAATATGGCTAAGACATCAAAAATAGTTCGAGAAGAAAAAAAATTATCCGAAAATCGGCGTCGCAACCGATGTCAGCTTTGCGGCCGACCCAGAGGATACTTGCGTCAATTTGGGCTTTGTCGGCTTTGTTTTAGAAAATTGGCCGACAAGGGCGAAATACCAGGAGTGAAAAAAGCGTCGTGGTAGAAAAAGTTCAAAACTCAAAATTCAAAGCGCAAAACGATAACTTAAAACTAAAAGTTAATTTTAAAACAAATTAAGAATTAGAAATTAAAAAATAAACAAGATGAGCCAAGATACAGTTGCTAACTTTCTATCGGCCTTAAAAAACGCCTATGCGGCCAGTAAGAGCGAGGCGCATATGCCTTTTTCGAGCTTTAATCTTAGTTTAGCCAAAATTTTGGTTAAGGAAAGATATTTGGTCAAGGTGGAAAAAGCCGCCTTAAGAGAAAACGTTTCTGAACTGGTAGTTTCTCTCAACAACCCAAAGGATAAAACGAGAAGACCGATTACCAATATTAAAAGAATTTCCAAACCTGGTGTCCGTCAATATGTTTCGGTTGAGGAGTTGGCTGATCATAATCGGCGCTTGGGGACAGTGGTTATTTCTACTCCCAAAGGGTTAATGACCACCAAAGAAGCAAAAAAGAACAACCTGGGTGGAGAGTTGATTTGTCGAGTATGGTAAAAACAATTAACAGTCCAAAGCTAAAAATTAAAAGTTAAAAACAATATCGGTTCGATAGGTCCCATAAGACCAATATTAAAAATTTCTAATTTCTAATTTCTAATCAATTATTAATGATTTAATTTTTAAAAATTTAGTAAATAAAAATTGAATAAAAATTAAGAATTAAAAATTTAATTATTTGTTTAAAATTTGAAAAATTTTAATTGTTGTGTCTAAAGTCGGTAAAAAACCAATAACATTATCTGAGAATACCAAAGTTGTTATTGATGGCAACAAGGTTACAGTTGAAGGGCCCAAGGGTCAGTTATCCTGGATGGCTCCTGATGTCTTGAAAGTTTCGCAAAAAGATAGCGTCCTGCTGGTAGAAAGAAGAGTCGATACTAAAGAGGCCAGAGTTGCTCATGGGACTACCCGCCAACTTTTGGCTAACATGGTAAAGGGGGTTAACGAAGAATGGAGTAAAAAGCTTCAGGTGGTAGGAACAGGCTATGTGGTTCAAATGAAGGATAGGGATTTAAATTTATCTTTAGGCCTGTCTCACCAGATTGATTTTCCGGCCCCAGAGGATATTCGTTTTGAGGTGGACGGTGATGTAGTTGTTGTTTCCGGTATTGATCGTCAGCGGGTCGGCCAAATCGCCTATCAAATTCGCTCTTTGCGCCCACCCGATGCCTATAAGGGCAAAGGGATTCGTTATCTAGACGAGGAGATTAAGCTAAAACCAGGCAAGGCCGCCAAAGTTGGTGAAGGGGGAGAAAAGTAAACATGAATGATAAAATAAAACAACAGCAGAAAAGGCGGGTTCGGGTTCGAGGAAAAATCTTTGGCACCAGCCAGCGACCTCGATTATCGGTTCATCGTTCGAATCGCTATATAAGCGCCCAGATTATTGACGATGTTAAAAGACAAACTCTGGTTGGGATAACCAGTAAATCCTTGGTAGATAAAAAAATGCCGCCATTAGAAAAAGCCGGACTGTTGGGAGAGCAGTTAGCCAGAGCCGCTGGCGAAAAGAAAATTAAAAAAGTGGTTTTTGACCGAGGCTCTTATCGTTTTCATGGCCAGGTTCAGGCTTTAGCCGAAGGGGCCAGAAAAGGAGGATTGGAATTTTAGTTTTAAAAAATTATGCCAGACAATAGACGAGGAAGGCCAGATAGAAGAAGCCAAGAAGACGAGATTTACAATCGAGTTATTGAGATTAAGCGAGTCGCCAAAAAAACCAAAGGGGGTAATAGCATTTCCTTTACTGCGTTGATGGTGGTTGGTGATCGGCAAAATCAGGTTGGCTTGGCCCTGGGTAAGGGTTTGGATGTTTTGTCGGCTATTAATAAGGGCAAGAGAAGAGCGGAAAAGGAGATGTTTGTTGTTCCCATGAGGGGCAAAACCATTCCTCACGACATTCGTTTTAAGCGAGGAGCGGCTCAGGTTTTATTGAGACCGGCCCCTCCAGGCAGTGGGATTATTGCCAGCCAGTCAATTAAAATGGTTATGGAGGCAGCCGGTTATCAGGATTTATCAGTGAAGATTTTAGGGACTAATAATAAAATGTCTAACGTCGGTGCCGTTATTGGGGCTTTGAAAAAACTAAAAGAATATGATCAAGAATAACAGTGAAGTTACTGTTTTGAGTCGTTTGCCCAAAAGTGTTTCTCTTTTGGGGAAACGAGTTGGCCGTGGTTATGGTTCTGGTAAGGGTGGTCATACCGTTGGTCGAGGCGCTAAGGGCTTGAAGGCCAGAAGCAAACGACACATTCTTTTCGAGGGTCGGAAAACACAAAAATCTCTGCTTCGGCGAACCCCTCTCTTAAGGGGTAAGGGCAAACTTAAGTCTCATCAAGACAAACCAGTTATTATAGGTCTGGATCAGCTCAATGTTTTTCGGGCTCGGTCGGTGGTCGACCAGGACAAGTTGGTTAAGGAGGGGCTGGTCGACCCAAAAGAGATCAAGAGAACGAGTGTTAAGGTTTTGGCCAATGGCAAGTTGACGAAAGCTCTCAAGGTTGATTTATTAGTATCAGCGGGAGCCAAAAAGGCCATCGAGGAAGCAGGAGGAGAGGTTATTAAAATTTCTAATTCCTAATTTCTAATCAATTACTAATGATTTAATTTTTAAAAATTTAATAAATAAAAATTGAATAAAAATTTAAAATTAGAAATTAGAAATTACTAAAGGGGTGTTTGAAAAAATTATTCAAGTCGCTAAACCGCTTTGGCAAGTTAAGCAAGTAAGAAATAAAGTTCTTTTTACTCTTTCTATTTTAGCCGCTTTGCGGCTTCTGGCTCATATTCCTGTTCCGGGAGTTAATGTTAGTGTTTTAGAACAGATATTTTTGGGCAACCAATTTTTAGGCTTATTGGATATTTTTTCTGGCGGCAGTTTATCAAATTTTTCTATTATTGCTCTTGGTTTGGGCCCCTATATTAATGCTTCGATTATTTTTCAGCTATTGGCTTTTGTTTTTCCTTACTTTGAGCAATTATCTAAAGAAGGTGAAGCCGGTCGGGAAAAAATTGAGCTTTACACCAAAATAGCCACTCTTCCGTTGGCCATTTTTCAGGGCTTGGGTATTTATGCCTTATTGCGTAATCAGAGCATTATCACCAGCCTTGGCGCTTTAGATTTGGTTACTTTTATTGTTACCCTGACCGGGGGAGCTTTTTTGTTGGTTTGGCTGGGAAGCTTGGTGTCTGATTATGGGGTTGGCAACGGTATTTCTTTATTAATTTTTGCTGGTATTATCAGCCAAATGCCCCAGGGTTTTGCCCAAGCCTTAGCCGTTGGCCAGGGCGGGTTTAGTTTGATTTTCCTTGTTGCTTTAAGTTTATTGGCGATTATGGCGGTAGTTGCGGTTACTGAAGCGGCCAGGAGAATTCCGGTTCAATATGCTAAAAGGGTTCGGGGTCGAAAAATGTATGGCGGGGGTTCAACGTTTTTGCCGTTTAAATTAAACCAGGCGGGAGTAATTCCGATTATTTTTGCCGTTTCTTTAGTTTTGTTACCTTCAATGTTGGGCCAGTTTTTGACAGGAGTTGATAACAAAACTATCAGCTCCTTAGCTGCCAACCTGGCTAATCTTTTTACTCCTAATAGTCCCATTTATAATTTAACCTACTTTTTGATGGTAGTTTTGTTTACCTTTTTCTACACCATGATTGTTTTTAACCCGGAAAAAATTGCCGAAGAAATTAAAAAATCAGGCGGTTTTGTCCCCGGCATCCGCCCCGGTAAGCCAACAGCCGACTACTTGCAACAAGTGTCTTTAAAGGTAACCTTGCCGGGAGCCTTGTTTTTAGGCTTGATAGCGGTTTTGCCGACTATTGTTCAGGGCTTGACCGGGATTAGCAGTTTAGCTATTGGTGGCACGGGGATTTTAATTGTTGTTTCGGTGGTCTTGGAAACTGTTCGCCTAGTGGAAAACATGGTTCAAATGAGAGGCTATGAGAAGTTTTTGGAGAAATACTAATAGTTAATTTTCAATTTTCAACCGACCAATTTTCAATCAATTTTTCAATTTCTAATGAAAACCCAACAATCAAGCACCAAAAAGAACAACAAAAAATAATTTTGGGGTTTGGTAATTCATTAGAGTAATTAGAACAATTAGGTTAATTAGGTTAATTTTATTCATGAACATTATCTTAATCGGCCCACCAGGATCGGGAAAAGGCACTCAGGCTCAAAAAATTTTGGCCGATTTTTCTTTTGGTTATTTTTCGGCCGGAGATATCTTAAGGGGCTTAGTCAAAGAAGGCTCATTGCTTGGTCGGGAGGTGGCCCAGGTTATGGCTCAGGGAAAATTGGTTTCCGATGATCTTATGGCTCAAATTATTGAGGATTTTTTAGCCAAAAATAACGGGGATATTATTTTTGATGGTTACCCTCGAGGCTTGGATCAAGCGGTGTTTTTAGAAAAAGCTCTAGGGGATCGTGGCGGTATTAGCTTAATAATCAACCTACAGGTTCCTGAGCAAGTTTTAATTGACAGGCTGTCTTCGCGGGTTATTTGTCGAGACTGCGGTGCTGTTTATAATCTGATCACCAATCCGCCTAAAGAAAAAGAGGCTTGTGATAATTGTGGTGGACCCCTTTATCAGCGAGACGATGAAACACCAGAGGCAGTCAGGAAGAGATTAGTGGTTTTTGATCAACAAACCAAACCGGTAATAGAATTTTTCGATCGAAAAGGTAAACTTTTTAACATTGATGGCAATCAATCGATTGAGGCGATTTATCAAATAATTAGAAAGAAGTTAGTTGATATTGGCCTTAAATTGACTAGTGCCTAGACAGTCAAGGTATATTAATGTTAAAATAGGGCTTGGTTTGAAAGATATCTGTTTTTAAATAATTAGCAATTAATGGTCAAGGACAAGAATCAAGAAATAGACGGCAAGGTAACGGAGTCTTTGCCCAACGCTATGTTTCGGGTAGATTTAGATGACGGGCGGAAGGTTTTGACCCAATTAGCGGGAAAAATGAGACTTTATCATATTAAAGTTATCCCCGGCGATCGGGTAAGAGTTGAGATGACCCCCTATGATGATGAAAAGGGTCGGATCACCTACCGATACTAGCTTTAGAATTTCCAATTTTCAAATTCCAAATAATTTTTAAGAATTTAGACAATAAAAATTGATTAAAAAATTAGAAACTAAAAATTTAAAATTAAACTTATGAAGGTTCAATCGTCAATAAAAAAACGATGTCGGGACTGTAAAATTGTTAGGCGGCGGGGTCGATTATATATTACTTGCAAGAACCCAAAGCACAAACAAAGACAAGGATAGAAAACAGTTAAAAGTCAAAAATTAAAAGTTAAAAATTAATCGAAGTGCCAAGAATAATCGGTGTCAATATACCAGACCAAGAGAAAATTGATTTGGCCTTAACCAGGATTTATGGTATTGGTCAATCTAATGTCCGCCTGGTTTTGGCAAAGTCTAAGGTTAATGCTGGTAAAAGGGCCAAAGATTTGACCGAAGAAGAAACTGCCTCTTTAAACAAAGTGTTGGGGGATATGAAGATTGAGGGTGACCTTAGGGAAGAGATTCGAGGCAATATCGAGAGGTTGAAGCAAACTGGTACTTATCGGGGTCGAAGGCACAACGCTAATTTACCGGCTCGAGGTCAACGAACGAGAACTAATGCTCGGACCAAGCGCGGATCCAGACAAACAGTCGGTGCTCTTAAAAAGGAAACCTTTACTAAGCTAGAAGAGCAAACCAAGAAAGAAGAGAAGAAATAATAATAAATTATTCTAATTAACCTAATTAGTCTAATGAAATCTCAAATCCCAAATTCCAAGATGGTCCAAACAAACTTCAAATTACAATATTCAAACAATAAAAAAATAATTAAGTTTGGAATTTGAATAATTGGAACTTGTTTGGAAATAAATTGTAATTTGATATTTGGAATTTATTTAGGGTTTAGAGATTAGAATTTGGTTAAATATAGGTTAATTTAATAAATATGGCTAAGGCAAAGCAGAAAAAGACAGTTAAAAACAAGGGTAAGAAAATTACCAAAAAAATCGTAGCCAAAAAAGTAACTGAGGCCAAGGTTTATGTTTTGGCCACTTTTAATAACACTATTGTTACTGTTGCCGATATGAACGGTGACACTATTTGCTGGTCTTCAGCTGGTAACGCTGGGTTTAAAGGGACAAGAAAACAAACCCCTTTTGCGGCGACGGTAACCGCCGAAAAAGCGGCCAAAGAAGCGAAAGAAAAGGGAGTCAAAGAGGTTGAGATTTATGTTAAAGGACCGGGTCCGGGAAGAGAAGCGGCCTTGCGAGCCATTAAGGCTTCGGGGTTAAGGATGACCTTAATTGCCGATGTTACCCCCATGCCCCACAACGGTCCCCGGCCAAAGAAAAAGCGTCGAGGAGCTTAAAAAGATAGCGCAAGAAAATTATGAAAAAACTACAAAACGAAAAGTGTCGAATTTGTCGAAGGTTGGGAATAAAATTATTTCTCAAGGGTAAGCGTTGTTATGAAAAGTGCCCAATTGATCGAGCCGGAGCGATTCCCCCTGGTGTCCATGGCCGTAAATTTTCTCGGCCCACCTTTTATTCAGAGCAGTTAAAAGAAAAACAGCGACTAAAGGCGACTTATGGTCTAAACGAGACCCAAATGAAGATCTATTTCAAACAGGCTCGTAATATTGAAAATGAGCCGACCGATGAAGTTTTATTGCAGATTTTGGAATCGAGACTGGATAATGTTTTGTATCGGCTTGGTTTTTGTCCCAACCGAAGAAGTGCTCGACAATTGGTAGTCCATGGTAAGGTTTTAGTTGATGGCCAAAAGGTGACCATTCCCTCCTATCAGGTTGGGGTGGGTCAAGTTGTTTCTTTAACTGGTCGGGCGGAAAATATTCCCCAAGTAAAGCAGGCGCTAGAGGAAGAGACGGCGATTCCTAGCTGGTTAGAGAAAAAGGCTTTAGTCGGAACAGTAAAAGAAAAACCCCAAAAAGATAATGTTGAGGTGGCGGCCGATGTCTCGGCAGTGATTGAATTCTATTCTCGTTAATTTAGTAGTTGAATTTAGCAGGTAATTTGCTAAAATATATCAGGTGGGCACTTGAAGTAGCGCCCTTTTTATTTGGTTATCATAAAA
>Ga0265594_1002811_pt1 | contig 12031 bp, 14 predicted proteins | sample saktaG_11_FD_190147 | JGI IMG/M metagenome (GOLD analysis project Ga0265594, IMG submission 190147) | Saline water microbial communities from Sakinaw Lake, British Columbia, Canada - sak_2011_5_24_80m | ecosystem: Environmental > Aquatic > Non-marine Saline and Alkaline > Saline ... | reverse complement strand
ATTAATTTTTTCCATAACCTAGGATTTTTTTGGGCAATTTCATCAGGATCCTTGCCTTTTTTTAATTCAACGACTTTAATATTCATCTCCTCTTTATCAGCAATTTCAATTCCTCTTCTGGCCGCCTGATCTCCAGCGGCATCTTGATCTAAGGCTAAAATAATATTTTTGGTAAATCTACCTAAAAGCTTGACCTGATTTTCTGTCAAAGCCGAACCTTTGATAGCCACCACATTTTTAACCCCAACTTGATAAGAAGAAATTACATCTAATTCCCCTTCAACCAAAATCACTTGGTCTTTTTTCTTAATAGTTTCTTTTGCTTCAAAAAGACCATACAAAAGATCTGATTTATGATACAAAGGAGTTTCTGGAGTATTAATATATTTAGCTTCTTTGACATCTTGTAAAAGTATTCGTCCCGAAAAACCACAAATATTCCCCCGATGATCTTTTAAAGGAAACATTATTCTACTTCTAAAACGATCGTAAAATTGACCTGAATCACTTCTAATAATTAAACCTGTATTTTCCAGATCTGTTCTTAGATATTTTTTCTTGTCTATCAAAAATTTTTGTAAATCAGACCAACTATTAGAACTAAAACCAATTTTAAAAAGCTTTAAAGATTCTTTACTTATTCCCCTTCCTAAAATATAATCTCGAGCTTTTTTACCAGCAGGATGATCGGTCAAAAGATAATGATAAAATTCACCAGTCAAATGATTAGTTTCATACCAAATCTGTTTTCTTTTTTCCCCTTTTTTAGGACGGAATTGAGTTAATTTTACTCCTGCTCTTTTAGCTAATTCTCTAACCGCTTCTGAAAAATCTAAATTTTCCATCTTCATCAAAAAGCCAAAGATGTCCCCACCTTCAGAGCAGGCACCAAAACAATGCCAGATTTGACGCTCAGGAGAGACAACAAAAGAAGGGGTTTTTTCTTGATGGAAAGGACAAACTGCCTTAAAATTTCTACCAGCTTTTTTTAGATTAATGTACTGACTAATAAAGTCAACGATGTCAATTCTTTTTTTTATTTCCTCTAACTGATCCATCCTTACTCCTTTTTCATAATTACCGCAGAATTACCGCAAAATAAACGCATTAATTTCTTGGTCTAAGAATTTTTCTTCTAAAATGATAAAGCCAAGAATCAGTTACAAGCTTCCCTCTTCTTACCTTTTGATGACTTAAAGCAATTAAAACAGAACCACCTAAAAAGACAACTATTCCAGCCAAAAGAAAAGTAATCCTAAAGCCAACATATTGAGCAACAGCCGATCCAATTAAGGCCGTCATTGCCAAACCCAAACCAGTTATTCCAGCCTGAGTACTCCATTCAAAGCTCTCATGCCCTTCATCTAGATGAGCTGACCAAATACCCAACCAAGACGGAGAATAAAAACCAAGACCAATTCCATAAATAATTTGGGCTAGAAAAATCCAATAGATATGATTAGAAATCATGTAAATAAAAGGAACTATCACAATTAAAAAAGTTCCTCCCAAAAGCCATCGTAGAGCTTTAACATCATCATGAGCATCTATATATCTTGAAAAAGGAATTTGAATGAGGGCTTTGACGATAAAGAACAAAGCACTGGCAATACCGGCGGTAAAAATATTCCCACCAGCAACCCGATCGGCAATGAAAATGGCCAAAATAGGAGCGGCTAGACCAAAGCCGGTAAAAATAATTGTGTCTCCTAATAATAAAAATTTAATGACTTTATTCATTTTTAAGCGGAGGAGGTGGGATTCGAACCCACGTAGGACTTTCATCCCCCAGCGCTTTCCAAGCGCGGACACTAGGCCGCTATGCGACTCCTCCTTATTACTTTAATTTTTTTGCTGTTGTCCCAATTGTTTTAAAAGATCAACAGCTTCTTTTAAAAGCTCTTTTTCTTTATCAAAAGATAGCCTAGTTAAAGCTTTTCTTAAAGGTAACCAAACAATTTTAACTGTTTCTTTATCAAAACCCTCTTCTGTATGCCCTAAGTATTCCATTAAGTAAAAAATAACCGTCTTAAAAATTCTCTTTTTATCTTTATAAAAAGAGCAGCTCTCCACCCCTATTTTTTCTAAAATTTGTGTTTCTATTCCTACTTCTTCTTTAATTCCCCTTTTAGCAGCCATGACAGTACTTTCCCCTCCATTTAAATGAGCTTTGGGGAAACACCACTTCTCAGATCCTTTGGGTTTAACCAACAACCAACAAATTTCTTTCCCTTCCTTTTTAAAAATGACGCTACCAGCTGAAAATTCTTTATTTGTTTTTTTCATCTTTTTTTTAATCTCCTTTCTGCGGAGGAGACAGGATTCGAACCTGCAAGGGTAAAAACCCATCGCTTTCGAGGCGATTGCATTGCCATTCTGCCACTCCTCCATTTTTATTTAGTGTACCCAGAGTGACTCGAACACTCGACCTCGGCCTCCGCAAGGCCGCGCTCTAATCCAACTGAGCTATGGGTACAAATTATTTTCCTAAAGGAATTTGACGCGAGACCCAGGAACCAGCTTTATCAGCCCAAGCTTCTTTAGGTTTCTCTTCTGGAAGATATTCAGAAAGTACTTTTCTTAATTGCTCTTTGCTTTTACTATTTAAAAGCAACATTAAACGGAAGTTAAATCTCTCAAATCCATCAATAAAAAGAATTTCTTGATCAACCTCTTTATCAAACCAAAAACGTATAAGTTGATCATAAGGATAATCTTTATCTCCAGTTATTATTCCTTTATTAGTTATTTTATGTAAGATAATTTCTGGTTTTACCGTACTTAAAATATAAAAAAAGAAAGCCAAAGCAATAATGACGGCAATTAAAAACCATTCTTTTAAGAAAATTAAAATTATGCCGATTAAAACTAAAATTGCTCCAATAGTTGTTATCGCTTCTCTACTTTTTTTTCTAAAAGGTCTTGCTGATGCTTGCCACTCCAACATCACCTCAAGCGGAACTATCTTCGTTTTTAAAGTACTTGGTTGGTTTTTTACTTGAGCAGGCATTATTCTTTTTTCAATTATAACATAAAGCGGTGGGAGTGAGATTCGAACTCACGTAGGATTTGCACCCTCCTCGGTTTTCAAAACCGGGCCGTTAAACCAAAACTCCGGCATCCCACCTTAAACACTTTGCGGAGGAGGTGGGATTTGAACCCACGTGAGCCTTACAGCTCAGGAGTTTAGCAAACTCCCCGAATTGACCAGACTATCGGACTCCTCCTCTAAGCGTGATTATAACATTTTCACCTACAAATCGTTAATCCCCAAACCTTTTTAGCCTTGTTTTTCTTCAAAACTAAAGCCATCTCTTTTAAGGTAGAACCAGTTGTCCAAACATCATCAAAAATTAAAAAATTTAAACCTCTAACCAAACCATTAATTTCAAAAGCTCCTTTAATGTTTTTTATCCTTTGTTCTTTGTTTAAAAAAGCCTGAGGTAAAATATTTTTTGTTCTTCTTAATAAATGAGGCTTAAACTGCCAATTAAAAAACAAGGCTAAATCCTGGCCTAAAATCTCTGTTTGATTAAAACCACGAAAGTTTTGTCTTTTTTTATGAAGAGGAACAGGAATTAAAATTAAAGAAGAATATTTTAAAAAAGAAGGTTTTTGTAATAATATATTTTTAATTAGTAAATCGCTTAACTCCCCTTTTAAATCCTTAACAAATCGATATTTTAATTTGAAAATTACTTTTCTTATTAAACCTCGGTAATAAAAAAGAGAAATTAATCCATCTAAAGATTCCTTTTTCTGGCAGGCAGGATGGGTTTTGCCTTTAAAACTAGGTAAACAACAAAGAGGACAAATTTGATTTAAAACTGGTTTTATTTCTTTTTGACAATCAGGGCAAAGATAATTACCCCATTGACCACAACCAATACAAATTTTAGGAAAAAGTAAATTTAAAAACATAAAAAAACTATCGGTAAACCCGACAGCTTTTTCTTGGTGGAGATGCCCGCGATGAAACGGGGTCCGAAACAAATTTTTAAAAAACATCTACAGACTTAGTCAACTTTTAATTCTCGCCTTAAAATGATCCTGTTGACCGGAAAGTTAAGGTAAAGATTAAAGTCTTTGACCTTAATGAAAATCAGCCATTAAGGTCGCATCTTGGCTATATTGATACCTGTTCCTCTCGCCAAGAAAAAAGAAAACAAGCACTGTTTAAGCGTAAGCGTAAACAGGAACGTTTTTATTAACGTTAATTATTTTTAATACACTTTTACGAGCAGTATCATCCTCGGTCTGCAGTCTTTTAAAGAACTTTTCCGTCGATACTTACACCCCCAAAAAATTATAATTTAATTTTATTTTCAATTTCTCTTTGCAAGTCTTTTTTTTTAATCGATTCCCTTTTTTCGTATCTTTTCTTACCTCTTGCCAAAGCTACTTTAAGCTTGATTTTATTGTGTTCAATATAACATGAAATAGGTACAATTGTCAAGTTTTTTTGTTCTAAATTTTGTTTTAATTTTAAAAGTTCTTTTTTATGCAAAAGAAGTTTTCTGGGACGCAACGGATCATAATCTTTATCTTTAGAAAAAGCATAGGGATGAACATGAGCATTAAAAAGCCACGCTTCTCCATCTTTGAAACGCACAAAAGACTCTTCCAATTTTAAATGGCCGTTTTTTATTGACTTTACTTCAGCTCCACTTAAAACCATCCCCGCTTCAAATTTATCTAAAATTTGATAATTAAAAGATGCTTTACGATTGGTTATTTTCATTTGATTTCAATAGTAAAGATTTTACTACCAATAAGAAAGAAAATTTTACCCTGTTCTTCTAAAACAAGCAAGTCATTAACATCGGGTATCTCTGACCAATGATACTCTGCCTTATATTCTCCTGATTTATCTATAGCTACTACCCTGGAATTTCCTTTATCTAAAATATAGAGATTTTCACTATCAAAATCAGTGTAAATGATACTTGGATTATTAAATTCTTTTTCTAGTCCAGTAATTCTAAAGAAATTACTATTGCCTTGAGTAAACCTTAAAATACTTCCATCGTTTAATAAAACCCACAAAGAGCCATCAATAGTCATTGACAAGGCCGAAGATAGACTTGTTTGTTCTTTAAGCCATCTCTGTTTGCTACCAAACTCCGTCTCTAGAAATGGATATTTCCAAATTTCTCCACCATTATCTAAAAGATATAGATTAGAGGAAAAACCCTTCATATCTATAATATTTGACCAGGTACTATCTTCTTCTATAAGCAAACTCGGTGTTTTGGAAGCTTTTAAAACACCCTCTTCGGCCAAAACATAAGCTCCATTCTCCGTCGTTGTCAAAAGACTTGATCCTTTCAACTTCTCTCCTCCTGATAAAATAGCGTTTTTTCTATCCTCAGATCCAATACTGTAAACAGAATTTTGATTTTTATCTAAAATAATTAATCTATCATCTAATAAAGATATCCTATCTCCAAAAGCCGAAGCTTTAATAATCTCTAAATCAAAGAATAATTCTCCAATAACCTCATGTTCTTGTAAAACCTCATTAAGTACTTTTTCTAACTCCTCTTTAAGCTTCAAGAAACTCTGATCCTTTTTATCCTGATCAATTTGTCCTAGTAAATCTTTAGCCTCCAGTAAAAGTTGTCTCGACTTGGCAGGGTTTAAAGTAAGGAGGGCTTCTCCTTCTTCTTTTTTCTGTCTGGCTCCTCTTAAAATCTCTTGAGCTCCTTGATCTAAACCCAATCTCTCTCTTTGTTTCATACCAAAAAAGACACTTAAAAAGAGAAGTAAAAGAAGAACTACAGCCACAGTCATTAAAGTTTTTTGAGGACGAGAAGATTTTTCTTTCTCACTTTTAAGATAAATTGCTCTTTTCTTAATATAATGTTTTGAACTTTCTGTTAAAGAAGAAAACTTATCTTCAATATTTGTCATTAAAGATGAAAAGAAGCTTGTTTTCTTGCTAACACTAATTGCTTCAGAAGAAGAAAGTTCTTTTTCTTCTGGTTGTTTAAAGACTCTAAATAAAACAGCGGCTGCTCCGCCTACTTGTTGTTCATGAACTAAAGGAGCTAAAATTTCTACTCCTTCTTGAGGTAAAGCAGAAGATAAGGCATTTTTCAAACTCTCATCATTAATTAATTTAAAAAAGTCACTACTTCCTAATAAAAAACTATCGCCTATTTTTAAATAACCGCTTAAGGTGTCTTTCTTTGATAAAAGCGGATGAGACTGACCTTCACGATGGATAAAGAGCTTTCCCCCATCGCTGATAACGCTATATAAAATCGAACCTAAGATAACGACTGCTCCAATACTCAAATCAAAGTTCTCTTCCTCTGTCTCACCCACAATTTTCTCCACCGATTCTTTTAAATGTTCAAAAGCGCCTTTAGCTAAATCACCATAATATTCTTCCTGCAAACGAGAAATTATCTCTTTGCCTAAAACAGCAATCTCACCCTCACCCTTAAAGTTATTTAAGCTTATAACGGCTAAAAGCTGACCGCGTTTTTCTAATTTTTCTTTTTGATCAGAAGTTTGAGGAGAAAAAGCATGGATCCAAGAGCCACTTTCTTTTGTCGGCGTAGAAACAATTTTGGCCGAATGAAGCAGAAATTCGTTCATAATTTTAAAGAATAATAAAAGCTAGAATAAAAATAAAAACTGCTATTCCTAGATGGACCCAGGCTATTAATTTAATAGGCCAATCTAACATTCCTTTTAAAGTTTCAAACATTATCTTGACCTGACGAACAATAATAATAGCAAAAAATAGATACAAACCTAAGGCAATAACAAAAAGAATTTTTATTAAAAACCAGAAATTAAAACCTGATAAAGCTAAATTTTGGACAAATTCTTCAAAGGGTGTCATTTAACTCTCCCTTCCAGTTTTTCCTGCTCTTCTTGTAAAATCAAATCATTTAAAACAGCGGTAACACTACTTGGATAAGGAACAGCTTCAAAACAAATTTCAGGAGTAGAACCAGCCGTTTGAATATGGACATCACCAAATCTGAAAAAAGAACGGACAAAACCACCAGTCTTAGAGGAAATATCTTGAATACGATCTATTTTTGTTTCACTAATATCCTTTAATAAAATATTAACAAAGCTCATATCAATGATGCGTTCGTCAGTGACAATATAAATATTAAAAAACCAACTTAAAAATCTTTCAAAAGCAAAAGCAAAGGTAAGTAAATACCAACCAATTACTGCCATGACACGAAAATTTACTGGAATAACTGAAAAAGGAAGCAAACTAAAAGCAAGAATAGGAACCAAAACTAGCCCTAAAATTAAAGTTATCCAACCAACATTGGTGATAACATGACGTCTTAGAAATAAAATCGTCTCTTCATCACTATCTTGAATCTCAGCTCGCACTCCTTGAGGGTGAATAGCAAAAGCAGCTAAAGCTTTTTCAGGACCTTTATCCTTAATAATTTCTTTATTATCAAATCCTTTTTCTTTCTTCTTTTTCTTTTTATGGTTTGAAGCAACAAATAAATCTGGCATCCCTAGTATTTTATCATTTATATTCAATATTAAACAGTTTTGACTTCAAAGAAATTTAAAATTTATCTATTTTTTACTTTCTTTCAATATTAAAAAAAGCAAATCCTGATTGCGGGATTGATAGATAGCCAGGCGCACGTCCATTAAAACGTTCTTTAAATTCATATCCGGGTACAGATAAAGATCCTCTGTTCGTTTGAAATGTCACCATTGTTGTATTCCCATTCCCATCATGACTTACACTTGGTTCACCAGAAATATTAACAACCGGATTATTTAATTTATTTCTTAGTTCAACAATATTATAGGGATTACCACTCTGCCCCCCAATAGGACATTGATTTATTGTTACAGGAAGAATTCTACTTGTATCTACATCATTTCCTTCTCCCTTGTTAAGAACTAACCAAGCATTTAATATATCAGCCATTTCTTCTTCACTCATCCATGGTTTTCTACCACAATTATTAGAATTATTCCTATACTTTTCTCTATACCAAGCTTTATAAAACCACGGGCTCCCAGCTTTACTCTCCCAAGCTCTACTTGTCCAATCACTATTCCCTGAACCGTCCGTTGTATCCCAACCCATCGTTGTTAAATAACCACCTGAAGTTGAAGAATAAAACGTCACTACATCCTCCAATATCTCTCCTCGAGTTTGTTGTACTGCATTTCTCCAATTCTCTGGTGGGTTATCTGCTTTACTTTTGTTAAACACCTGGCAACTTTCAGTTGCACATATGCTTTTACCTTCTATTTTGTAACGATAAGCGTATGTTCTCGCCGCTACAGCCTGAGCCTTTAAAGCATCTACATGCCAATCAGATGGCATCTCTGCAATTCCCATCAGGTAATAATCTTCGAAACTAAGATCTCCATATCCACTCACTGAAATACTTCCCCCTGTATCCTTACTTACTGGTTCTTTACCATAGTAGGCTCTCAAAATATCCCGATAATTCTCCCCACTCTCAGCCCTTGCTTTTGTTCCATATTGACTCATTCCCTTCCTATGTGTATATGCACCAAATGAAAATACTGCAAAATAACCGTTAGGAGCCCCCGACTCAAAACCAGCAATCGATGCATCATAGTCGCTACCAATAGGCACAGAACCCACACTAGTAATAAACGATCCTGATCTCGCCACTAAAATAGCTCGTTGTTTAGCACTTAATTCAGCAATCTTACCTGAAACCTGAGTAAAATAAGACTCTACATCTTCAACTTCACCCTTTAAAGCAAGAGTATTTTTATTAAGTTTTGCTTCAGCTGAATTAAGCCATTCTTTATTTTTTTCTAATTCTTCTTTGTTATTGGCCAGGTCTTTCAAGGCCTTTGACATCTCGCTAATTATTTCTTTATCATTATCCGCAGCTGTTTTACGGTAGGAAAGCTCTCTAAACAAATCATTTGCTGTAGAAGAGACTAAAAAAATCAAAAAAGGAGAATAAAGTCGACTTTTTTTATAATAACTTCTTATCCTTGCTGCTAATAATTCTTCCTGATAAGCTAAATTTTCTTCTTGGGTTGAAATTTCTTTATTTAAATTTGAAATCTCTAATCCTATTTTCTGAATTAACTTTTTAGTCTTATCTAAATTAATTTCTAGTTCATCCAAGGCTTCCTTATTTTTTTCATGAGCTCCCATTCGCGAATCAATTTCTTTCTGACATTCTTCTTTGGCAAGTTGAAGAACATTAATATCACTACTATTTGGAACCTCACAAACACTATAAACCAAATGAGGAGAATAAAACAAAGAAAAAGGAATTATTAACAAAGGCAAAAGCAATATTAAAAACCATTTTTTAAAAGAAAATTGCATCTTGAATAAAGTATAACATTTTCTCTCTTCTTGAACCCTATATCTTTATTTGATAGACTTTGTTTAATGAAAAGATTAGGCTTCTTTATTATTGGGTTAGCTTTCTTTTTCGTATATTTTTTACTAATCCCCCAAAGAACTTCCATTATGGCCGCAGTTTGTGGAGGAATATGTAAAAGTAGCGCAGAGTGTCCCGAAGACTGTTCGTTTTGCAGAACAGAGCAATTAAATTTAGAATCTGCCCAATATATTGGTATGGATTGTCAATCCATATCTACCTGCTATTGTTTTGCCGAAGATTTTGGTTCCATTCATGAAGACGGTTCTGAAGTTATTGTTGACCCTGTGAAGCCGATTACTGAAACTGGAGAAAACGACTTAAAAAAAATTGGACTTGAATCACTAGTTGAAAAAGTTAATAAATTTCTTCCTATCGCTATGGGGCTTGGAGGCGTTATTGCTTTTATCCTTATTATCTTTGGTGGTTTTCAAATAATCCTCAGTGCTGGAAACCCAGATAAAGTCAAAGCCGGTCAAGAAATGATCACTTCGGCTATCGCCGGGTTACTTTTAATTATCTTCTCTGTTTTCATTTTAAGATTAATCGGCCATGATATCCTAGATATACCTGATTTTGGACGACCATGAATAAATTATCTTTAAAAATTCCAGGTGTAGAAAAAGAGATCGAAGGACCTTTAGTAAACCCCGAGATAAAAGATGGTAATATCGGTGATATTATTAATCTTTTGATTCCCTACATCTTCACCATTGCTGGGTTAGTGTTATTTATTATGCTAATTATGGGTGGTTTTGGACTTTTAACTTCAGGAGGAAATCCCGATAAAGTTAACGCCGCCAAAGGAAAACTTACTTCAGCTCTTATCGGCTTTGTGATAATTTTTGTCAGCTATTGGTTGATGAAGATCCTAGAAATTATCTTTGGAATAGACTTAATTTAATTACTTCCCAAAATTTCTCTTTCTCTCTTGATACTCTAAAATAGCTTTATCTAGTTCTTGAGGGGTAAAATCTGGCCATAAAACATCGGTAAAATAAAGCTCTGAATAAGACATTTGCCATAAAAGAAAATTAGAAAGCCTTATCTCACCCCCTGTTCTGATGATTAAATCAGGATCAGGTTCTCCGTTGGTATAAAGCAACTTACCAAATGTTTTTTCAGTAATTTTTTCAGCCGGAATTTTTTTAGAAACAACTTCTTTGACTGCTTTTAAGATTTCGTCTCGTCCACCATAATTTAAAGCGACATTAACCTTCAAACGTTCGTTTTTCTTAATAATATTAAGCATTTGTTTAATTCCAGTAGCTACTTTTCTTGGGAAAGCTTGAAATTCACCCAAAACAACTAACTTAACTCCTTTTTTTATATATTCTGATTTTCTTTCTTTTACTGTTTTAAGTAAAAGATCAAAAATACCTTTTACTTCAGCCTTAGTTCTTTTTCTCCAATTTTCAGTAGAAAGAGCATAAACAGTTAAAGTTTTAACTCCTAAATCTAAACAATGATCAATAATTCTTTCTAAAGCGTCTTCTCCTGCTTCGTGTCCTTCATTCACCTCTAAATCTTTTTTTTCAGCCCATCTTCTATTCCCATCCATAATAATACCAATATGTTGTGGGATGTTTTTCCTGTCCAATTTTATCTTACCCATGGTAGGGCTGATTTTAGCACCTTAAATAATTAAAGTCTAATTTATTGACAGCTCAAACTAAATCTTGCTAAACTAGAGCTGTGAAAAAGTTTTTAGCTTTTGAGGTAAATATCGGTAAAGATTTTTGGGTAAAACCAAATACCGGAATTGAAGGTGCTCCTGGTTTCGGTTCCATCGGTGAAATTATCTCTAACCTTCTAAATAATATCTATGTTTTAGCCGGGATTATCCTCTTTATACTCTTGATTGTCGGTGGTTTTATGGTTATGATTGCAGCAGGACAAGAGAATCCTGATCAAGCCAAAAAAGGCAAACAAGCAATTACGGCTGCCCTTATTGGTTTTTTAATTATTTTCTGTTCCTATTGGATTATGAGAATTATTAAAATATTAACAGGAGTAGACATTTTTAATTCAGGCTTATGATAAATAAACTAGCATATCAAGATATAGGTGGAGGAAGCAGCCAAATCAATACAGGAGGTATCTTCGGTAATATTAAAGTTCCTGAAGTAATAGAAAGATTCAGTTCTGGCGGAGGACCAGAAGGGATGATTGTTCTTTTTAATAATATTTTAAGACTTCTTGTTGTTGGAGCTGGAATTTTCGCTTTAATTAACTTTATCCTTGCCGGGTACAGCTTCATGAATGCCGGAAATGATCCTAAAATAATGGAGCTTGCCTGGGCAAAAATTTGGCAATCAATGGTCGGTCTTCTTATTATTGTCGCTTCTTTTGCTTTAGCCGCCTTAATTGGTTTGATTCTCTTTCAAGATGCAGGTGCTATCTTAAAACCAGCTATTTATGGTCCTGGAAACTAAAATGAAAAAAATATTAATTAGTCTTAAATACGAACTAGACAAAATAGAACAAATTGGAGAAGGAGAGGGTTTAGGCCGTTGGTCCAACCCTACTGAACCAGGTATTATTCTAGCCGATATTATTAGCATGACCTTAGGGGTGATGACAATAGGAGCTGGTATTTGGTTTTTATTTCAAGTGATTATTTCTGGCTATAATTACTT
>Ga0265594_1002810_pt1 | contig 12032 bp, 10 predicted proteins | sample saktaG_11_FD_190147 | JGI IMG/M metagenome (GOLD analysis project Ga0265594, IMG submission 190147) | Saline water microbial communities from Sakinaw Lake, British Columbia, Canada - sak_2011_5_24_80m | ecosystem: Environmental > Aquatic > Non-marine Saline and Alkaline > Saline ... | reverse complement strand
TGCTGGCGGTGCTTCAGAAAAGGTTAATACAGGAAGAAACTATATTCTTTATGCTGGAGTTGGATTAGCAGCAGCTCTTTTAGCCAGGGCAGTGCCTGCTTTAGTAAAATATATAATTGGATAGAAATTAGCAGTTTTAAACAAAAAATCCCAGTTTCTTGGGATTTTTTGTTTTATTTAATTTATTTAATCTCTGACATAGAACACTTTTTTGTTGTTAAAACTAATTTTTAGTGTAAAAATAAATATGGGCAAGTGGTGAAATTGGCAAACACGTTAGGTTTAGGACCTAATGCCGCAAGGTTTGCGGGTTCAAATCCCGCCTTGCCCACTGTTCTGTTCACCAAAAAAGCCCCAATCTCTCGGGGCTTTTTAATATTTAGATCTTTAACCGCCCTTTATTGTGATTTTTTTGCTTTTTGTTTCAGTATTCTTTTTAGGAATACTTATAGTTAAAATTCCGTGTTTTATTTCTGCATCGATTTTTGCTTTACTCACTTCAACCGGAAGAATAATCTCTCTGGAAAAAGCGCCCCAATAACATTCTTGCAAAAGATATGTTTCTTCTTTTCCTCGTTTTGGCTTTTTTCTATCACCTTTAATTTTAAGCGTGTCGTTTTCAAGGAGAATCTCTATATCCTCGTTTTTTACTCCTGCTATTGGCGCTTGGATTGTAATGGTTTTAGATGTCTGAAAAACATCAATAACTAGTTCTCCTTCTGGATTGAACCATTCCTCTTGTTTTATTTTAATTTCTTTTTTTAATGAAGGTTTTTTTAGTCTCATATATTTTATTTTTAAGATTTTTCTTGAATTTTACAAATACTTTTTGTATTTTTGAGTTTTCTTACTCCAATAGAAAGAAAAAACATAAGACACATTAAAACACAAGCAGGTAAAATAAATTTAAAAATACTATTTAGTTGTATTATAGAGAAATTATAGGCTGCATGCAACAGCACAGCTGTTGAAAACCCTACAAGGAATAAGATTTTTCTTTTTCTTATCTTTGTGAAAGATAATGAAATAAAGAATCCAAAAATACCTGAACAAAGAGCATGAAGAAATGTAGCGCCTAAAAATCGGAATATAGCAACCAAAAAAGTGTCAGTAGGGGACATACCTTCTGAAAAAAACAATAATACATTTTCTAACGCAGCAAAGCCCATGGCTGAAGTGATAAGATAAATCATACTATCTATTGGCTCGTCAAAGTGCATATCCCGGAAAATTATAATCTTTACTGCTAAGTATTTTAATGTTTCCTCAATCAAGGCTACGATTAAAAATACATATAACAAAGAGACCCAATATGGCAACCAAGGGCAATTATTTACTTGAAAAACATTTTTTAGTAATAGGATTTCAATAAGGGCCGCAAAAATAGCAGAGATAGCTCCTCCTATAAAAACCTTTAGTATCTTAACTTTTGGCTCAGGGTTTGTATCTTTTTTTAAATAATACAAAAGCCAGAGAAAGCTTGGCAAAATACCAAACAAGACATAAACACTGTACGAAAACATAATAAAAAGTTCAAATATTACTTATACTTAGATTAGCATTAACATTGATTTTTTTCCAATTTACTTGTTTATCTAAGTTGCAAAAAGCAACCGCGCCAATCATAGCTGCGTTATCTGTGCATAATTTGCTATGTGGTATGAGGTAGTTAACACTTGGAACTTCCTTTGTTATTTTTTCTTTTAATTGATAGCGCAGTTCTTTGTTTGCGGTTACGCCCCCTCCCAGGATAATAGTTTTTGCGTGAACGTTTTTTGCTGCCACAATGGTTTTTTTGATAAGAATATCAATTATTGCTTGTTGTATTGTGGCCGACATTTCCTGAATATATTCTGGTGATTGTGTTATTTTTTTGCTTCTTTTTTTATAGTCATATAAAACAGCTGTTTTTAATCCCGAAAAACTGAAATCATAGTTTTTTGCATAAAGCATTGGTCTAGGAAGTTTTATTTGGTAATTATTTAATTGCTTGGACTTTTTATTTTCTGTTGCTTTTTTTGCGATGGCTGGTCCTCCGGGGTATGAAAGCCCCAATATGCGAGCTGTTTTATCAAAACATTCTCCAGCTGCATCATCTCTTGTTTCTCCAATAATCTTGTACACACCATAATCTCGCATTAAAATTAATTGTGTGTGCCCTCCGCTTACAATTAAACAAATTGCTGGGAAAAGCTTTTTAGTGTTTAGGACCTGCTGCTCAATGCTTTCACTTTCTCTGCCTACCCAATTAGCAATAATATGTGCTTCAATGTGATTGACTGGGATAACTGGAATATTCCAGTAAAAGCCCAATATCTTGGCAAAATTAACTCCGACCCATAAGCATGGCTCTAGCCCGGGACCCACAGTAACAGCAATGGCTTTTATATCAGGTTTTTTGTATTTTAGTAAAGATTTTTTAATAGGGGAGAGGAGTTCTTGATTTTTTTGTAAAATCTTTTCTATTGTTCTAAGTTTTTGAGGACTAATTGTGCTTTGTTTGTTTTTTAGAGATTTTAGTAGTTTTGCTTCAAATAGCGCTTTTTCTAAAATTGGTGTTAGATTTTTCTGATGCTCTCTTTTTGCTAGCATTGGGTAGACACCTCCATATTTTTGATGGACATGTATTTGAGACACTAAAATGTTTGATAAAACCTTAATATCAAGGCATTTTTTCTTGTTTTGCTTTTGTAATACAGCAATTCCTGTCTCATCGCAAGATGTTTCTATGGCTAAGATGTTCATTATTTTTTTATCTTGTTTTCTAATAATTTATAAGCTATGTTAAAAGAGTTGAAGTTGGCCCTATCGTCTAGCTTGGCTTAGGACACTGGATTTTCAATCCAGCAGCACGGGTTCAAATCCCGTTGGGGCCACTTTGGAAAATTGATCTTATTCATTGTAGAATAAAGAAATTATAATTTACAGAAAATCTTGTTATGGACTATCTAAGAATAGGCAGAGCTACTGATATTGAAGATATAAAAGAAAGAAAAGTTTTTCGTAGGTTTGAAATTTTTCCAGGAGCATTGTCTTGGTTTACTTTAATTGGAGCTGTTATCCTTTCATGGTTAGCTCCTTTTTTTGTTTTTTATTTTCTAATTATCTTTGTGAGTTTTTGGCTTATTAGAAGTGTTTATTTTATGTTTTATCTCCATTCGGGTTTCAGAAAAATGCAAAAACATAAGGATGTTGACTGGATAAGTAAGTTAGAAAATTTATCGCATAGTGACTATTCATTAGCCATTAACAAGTGGCAGGATGTTTATCAATTGATTCTCCTGCCAAACTATAAAGAGCAGTTTGAGGTTATCGCAGATTCACTTGAATCTTTAATTGAGTCTGATTACCCTAAAGATAAAATGATTGTTGTTCTTAGTTTTGAACAAAGGGCTGGAATAGAGCGAAATATAGTTGCCGAGAAGATAAAAAAAAGGTTTGGAACAAAATTTTTTCGACTTTTAATTACCTTTCACCCATCTGACTTGCCTAATGAAATTGCTGGGCATGGAGCTAATGATGCCTGGGCGGCGCGACAAGCAAAGGAATTAATAATAGACCCGCTGGGAATAGATCATAAAAGTGTTCTTGTTTCTTCTTTTGATATTGATACACGTGTTTTTCCCAAGTACTTTAGTTGTTTGACTTATCATTATCTAACTACTAAGAGCCCAACTAGAACTTCTTTTCAGCCGATTCCTCTTTACAACAATAATTTTTGGGAAGCCCCACCATTTTCTCAGATTTCTGCTTTTACCGCTACATTTTGGCAGATTATGTGTCAAGAGAGACCAAATAATTTAGTAAGTTTTTCTTCCCATTCAATGAGTTTTAAGGCATTGGTTGAGGTTGGTTTTAAACAGGAAAATATTATTCCTGACGATTCTCGAATTTTTTGGCAGTGTTTTTTCAAATATGATGGAGATTATCGTGTTGAACCGATTTTCTATCCTGTTTCTATGGATGCGAATATTGGTGAAAATCTTTTAGAAACGTTGAAAAATATTTACAAACAAAAAAAAAGATGGGCATATGGGGTTGAAGACATCCCATACTTTCTTTATGCGTGTAGGAAAAATAAGAAAGTTCCTTTTAGAAAAAAATTCTTGCGGGGGCTAGAGCTTATTGTCGGACATTGGTCATGGTCAACTGCTTCTATTTTAATTTTCGCCTTAGGATGGCTACCTATTTTTCTGGGAGGAACAAATTTTTCTTATTCCTTAATGGCATATACTGTGCCCAGAGCAATGAGTCGTTTACTAACCTTTGCTATGCTTGGTTTAGTGAGTTCTATTTGGGTTAGCTATCTTCTGCTTCCTTCAGCGCCAAAAAAACATGGAAAAAGAAAATATCTAATTTTCTTTTTGAGTTGGTTTTTGATTTCTATTGAAATGATTGTTCTTAATGCCTTGCCTGCGTTAGAGGCGCAAACAAGGTGTATGCTGGGTCGCTATATGGAATTTTGGGTTACTCCCAAAAAAAGGAAAAAGCGTTTGGAGGGGTAAGTTGCTTTGATTATTCAAGATGGATTCTCTTTTCAAATCTTTCTAGTTTTTCTTTTAAAAGTAAATGCTTTTTTAAAGTAGGGTCTTTTTTTAGCAATGTTCTAGCGGCTTGTTTAGTCTCTTTTACAAGTTTAATGTTTTTTAAAGAATCCATAGCTATGTCAGGAATTCCTGACTGTCTTTTTCCTATAAAATCCCCTGCGCCTCTAATTTTTAAGTCCTGCTCTGCTAACTTAAGGCCATCATTATATTTTATAAGCGCCTTGAGTCGTTTTTTTACTTCAGCAACATATTCATCAATAAAGAGAAGGCAATATGATTGATATTTTGCTCTACCAACCCTGCCTCTGAATTGGTGAAGTTGGGCCAATCCAAACCTTTCTGCTCCCTGAATAACAATAACTGAAGCGTTTGGAATATCAATGCCAACTTCGATGACAGAAGTGGAAACAAGAATGTCTATTTCCTTTTCTTGAAATTGTCTCATTATTTTACTTTTTTGTTTTGATTGGATTTTACCATGGAGTATGGCTAAGTTTAGGTCAGGAAAAATCTCTTCAGAGAGTTCTTTGAATACTTGTTTAACTGTCTTTGTTTTTGCCCACATGGATTCTGGATTAACTGAGCTTTCTTCTATTCTTGGACAAATAACAAATGCTTGCCTTCCTTTTTTAATTTCTTTTTTAAGAAAAGAATAGGCATCTTTTTTTTGTTCTGACGCAACTAAGCGGGTAATGATTTTCTTTCTTCCCTTAGGGAGCTCATCAATAACAGAGATGTCAAGATTTCCATAAACACTAAGGGCTAAACTTCTTGGAATTGGCGTTGCAGTCATAGAAAGTAAATGAGGTGTTTTTCCTTGTCTTAAAAGTTTGTCTCTTTGTTCAACTCCAAAGCGGTGCTGTTCATCTAAAATGGTCAATGCCAAGTTTTTGAAATTTAATTTTGTTTTAACTAAGGCATGAGTGCCGATTAAAAGATCTATTTTCCCATTTTCTATTTTCTCTAAGATCTGTTTTCTGGAAATATCTATTTTTTCCTGCCATTCTTCTGAAAACCATTGATTACTGCTACCCGTCAACAACCCTATATTAACTTTGAAATTCTTTAAAAAATCAATAGCTGTTTGAAAGTGTTGTTTTGCCAATATTTCTGTTGGGGCCATAAAAGTAGTTTGATAACCAGCTTTTATGGTATTAAGTCCTGCCATTAATGCTACAATGGTCTTGCCGCAGCCAACATCTCCTTGAAGCAAGCGGAGCATTGGGACATCTTTTTCCATATCCTTGAGGATTTGCCATGCTGTTTTTCTTTGAGAATCGGTTAATTGAAACTGAAAAGAACTAGTGAAATCTTTTAGCAATTTTACCTGAATAGGAATAAAAATCGCTTTTTTCTGTTTTGTAATAATCCTTTCTCTTAAAACAAGAGATTGAATAAGGAAAAGTTGCTCAAAACCAAATCTTTTTCGAGCACTTTTCATTGCGCTTAAAGAGTCAGGAAAATGAATTTGCCATATTGCCCTATTTATCGGCAAAAGACCTTGTTTTGCTAAAGTCTCTTGTGAAAGAATTTCAGGTATCTTATCCTTAAATTGAGTCAATAGCGGTCTAAGAATGTATCTTATCCAGCGCGAGGATACTCCTGCTGTTGTGGAGTAAATAGGGATAATGCGTCCAGTATGGACCAAATCATTGCTTCCTATTTTTTCATGGATAGGATTGGAAAGATAAGCTTCATCTTTTTTTAAGGCAACTTTTCCCGCCAAACATAATTTGGTGTTTACAGGCAAGGAACGCATTAAATATGGCTGGTTAAACCAAACTACTTTTATGCTTCCGCTTTCATCTTTTACAACGGCGTTAGTAAGAAAAATTTTTCTATGCCATGTTCTAATGTTCTCAATTTCTTTAATTACTCCCTGAATACAGATTGTTTTATTTACTTCCGCTTTATTTATTGGTGTTATATCAGAAAAATCCTCATAGCGATATGGAAAATGAAAAAGCATATCTTCGAGCGTTTCAATGTTTAATCTTTTTAATCGCTTTTGATATGCAATAGAGATTCGTGGTATTTTTTCAATTGAAGTGTTTAATTCCATAATTTGGCGCGCCCGGCAGGACTCGAACCTGCAACCCTTGGCTCCGCAAGCCAATATTCTATCCATTAAACTACGGGCGCTTTATTTAATTTAACATAATTTATGTAAAATTACTAAATAAATTGACTTTAAGTCGTTTAGAGGGTAAAATGACAAGAATACAGGGGCAGGAGGAGTCGCATAATGGTATTGCAGCGGCTTGCTAAGCCGTAGCGGTTAATCCCGCTTGTGGGTTCAAATCCCGCCTCCTCCGCCTATATTTTTTGGAGACGTGGCAGAGTGGACGAATGCGCCGGTTTTGAAAACCGGTGGGGTTAACGCCCTCGGAGGTTCGAATCCTCCCGTCTCCGCCATATTTTACTAAAGATATTTTTTAACCTTTGGCTAAAAATATATGTAACCTCCGATTTTCCACAGCAGGCGTGTGAAGTCGGAGGTTACACAAAAAGGGGCAAGGTTAAAAAGATTAAAAGAAAAAGGGGTAGATCATTTTTGACCTACCCCATTATTTTTTGTTTAACATCGTGTCCCTATGCCGATATTGCCTTTTGCCTTAAAACCACATCTTTTTGTTTCTTTAGTGACAAAACTGTCTAGGTCCGTCCTAGACAAAAGTTAAAAAAGTCAAAAAAGGTCAAAAAGATAAAAGTACTCAACGTCGGGCAACTACGGCATAGGGGCGTCTAATCCCTAGCAATAACAAATCCTGAAATATGTTGAATACCTGCTGATTTAAGTACTTGAGCTGCCTCTTTCATAGTAGTTCCTGTTGTATAAACATCATCGACTAAAAGAACTTTTTTAGTCTTGATTTTTTCTGAATTTTGGCAATAAAAAACATTTGCAAGATTATTCTTTCTTTGGCTTTGTGTTAGATTTGCCTGGGGTTTAGTATTTTTTATTCTTAATAAAACATTTTTTACAACAGGTATACCAGAAAAACTTGATAATTTATTAGCAATTTCTTCTGCTTGATTAAATCCGCGCCATTTTAATCTTTTTCTAGATAAGGGGATAGGGATAATAATATAGTTCTGTTTTTCTGTTAAAAACTCTGGCGACTTTTCTATGCCTTGAAAATAGTTTATAATAAAGGAACCGAAAACATCTGTTAGGTTTTTAGCAAATGGTGGGTATTTGAATTTTTGGATTAATTTTTTGACAATAATATTGTGGTAATCTGTGATAAAGAATAATTTATCCAATTCTGGTTCTTTATTAGATGGGCGTGTATTGGTATCAATAAGAGATAAACAGTCGTTACACAGATAAGTATTGAGTTGTTTGCAGCCTATACAGAATTTTGGAAATAAAATATCTAATAAATAGTTTCCGGTTTTTTTCAAAATTAATTTCTTTCTGTTCATTTTTTACTTGTTTTTTTAAATGATATAATAATAACAGAAAGGTTTATTTATGGTTTGGCCTTTTACTAAGCAGACTAAAAGTTTTTTAGGGGTAGATATCGGGACTTCAAGCATTAGAGTTGTTGAGCTTTCTAAATATGGAGAACAAGAGAAATTAGAGAGTTACGGACACCTTTTTCTTTCTCCTTTTTCATCAGATTCTTTGAAGATATTTGAAAAGGGGAATGTCGTTCTTTCTCCAAAATATCTTGCTGAATTGATTGTTTCTATCATAAATGAATCAAAAATAAAAACAAAGCGGGTTGCGTTTTCCATTCCTGATTTCTCAACTCTTTTCACTACCTTTACTTTACCGCCAATGGCTGAAGACGAGCTTGCTCAAGCGGTTCAATTTGAAGCTCGACGATATGTTCCATTGCCGCTTTCAGAAGTTACATTGGACTGGATGATTACTAAGGGGTCATCTCATAATGTTGATAAAGAGCCTATAGAAGTTCTGTTAGTGGTTGTTCCTAACCGCATTATTGATAAATATACAGAGATTGCTGAATATGCTGGTCTTGAATTTTCCTTTTTAGAGGCAGAGGTTTTCGCTCTCCAAAGAGCACTATTAAGGGAAGATAAGTATAAGAAAGATGTTGTCTGCCTAATAGACATTGGTTCTCAAAGCACTACTTGCAGTATTATTGATAACAATGTGCTCAGAGTTTCTAATAGTTTTGATATTGCTGCTAAGGATTTTACAGAAATGATGGCTAAATCATTCAACATAGGGCACGTAGAAGCAAATATTTTAAAGGAAAATCAAGGTTTAACAGGAAAAAATGGAGAGGTTAAAGAGCTTCTTGAACCAATACTTGGCATGATTACTAATAAAATTAAAAAGGTTTTTAATGCCTTTTATGAAACTGAAGGAAAGGAAGTTCAACACTGTATTCTTGCTGGTGGTTCGGCACTTATGCCCGGGCTAAGAGAGTATTTTACTGAAGTGCTGGAAATAGAGGTTAAAATTGCTTTCCCATTTGCCGATATGGTTTATCCCCCAGTATTAGAAAATGAACTGTATCAAATTGGACCTGGATTTACTATTGCGACTGGCATGGCATTAAGAGGGCTTTAGTTAAAATCGTATGACTAAACAAAAAAATGGCTATTGAAATAATTCCAAAATCAAAACCTGAGAGAAAGCAAATTTCTGTTCTTGATATTTTTTATTATTTTGCTATCTCTTTGCCATTTCTTTTGCTCTTTGCTTATTTCGGCATTATTCTTTTTCAAAATAGAGCCCAGACAAGATTAGCAGAGATTGATGTTCTTATTGCAGAAAAAGAGACGCGGGAAGCAAAAATCTTGGAAAAAGAGATTTTAGAGCAAAAAAAGAAGATTGATGTTTTTTCAGATATTCTCTGGTCTTATAAAAAATCTTCTCCACTTTTTGAACTCTTAAAAAATATTTGCCATAAGGAAGTTTCTTTTGTGAATGCTGAAATAACTCCTGGAATAAATCAGGCGACATTATTAGCTCAGACAAGTGATTTTAAGACCCTAAGAGAACAAATTTTGTTGTTCGAGAATGAGCCGTTAATAAAAAATACAGAGCTTGTTAGTGGTTCAGTCGCAGAAAGAGGTGGTGTTAATTTTAGCGTTATTCTTACCTTTGATTCGGAGTTTTTTAAGGGATTTCATATAAACAATAATTTTTAAAAAATGCCAAAGACATTAATTATTTTCGTTATGTTAGTCTGCTCGCTTAGTTTTGGTTCATTTTTTTTGATGCCCAAATATCATAGCTTTGTTATTTTAAATGATATGGTATTTGCAAAAGAGGCAGAACTGTCCATTAAGCAGGATTATTTTTCTCAAATTGAAAAAATCTCAAAGGATTTAGAGAAATATCCCGAGGTTATGGCTAAGATTGAAATGGCTCTTCCCTTAGAACCGAATTTTGCTTTATTTCTTGAATTTTTACAACAAACAACATCTCATACGGGTTTGATTTTAAAAGAAACTAACTTTTTTTATGGAGACAGCCCTAAAAACAAAGAAAGCCTTGAAGGGGCTTCAGTTAGTTTTAAAATTTCTGGCAAACTTGAAAATTTTTCAGAGTTTTTAGCGTCAATAGAAAAATCTGCTGGATTAATTGAGGTTTTGTCGATTCATTTTAATACGCCTGAAGAAGGAGATATTTTTACCTTTGATGTTAGAGTAAAAATACATTTTTTAGAATAAAATAAGATATATGAAAATTTTAGAGATTATTAAGAAAAAACAAAATACTATAGTTATTGTTTTATTTATAATAGGTTTTTCTGTTTCTCTATTTTTAGTAATAAGGACTTTTATTAATAAGACATCTGCCCCTATTTTTGCGCCAACTCAAACTGCCGCAATTCAGATTGACTTTCAGTTCTTGGACAACCAGATATTAGAAGAATTGGAATTGTTTGAGGGAACTTCTATTCCAGAGGACAAGGGTAGGGAAAACCCTTTTCTTCCTTATCAGCCAGGTTCAGACGAGTCTAGTCCAGATGAACCTAGCCCAGATGAACCTAGTCCAAACGAGCCTAGCGATTAGTTTAAAAAGATTTTTATGGATATTATTTTAGAGTTAATTAAACGGGGGGTTATAGAAAAAGAAAAAGTTGCTTCCTTAGAATACGATGCCAAATCTTCTAATAAAAAAATAGAAGAGTTAATTTTGGAAAAAAAGTTAGTGTCAGAAGACTTGCTTTTTGAGATAAAAAGCAAAAATCTAAAAATTCCGTTGAAAAAAGTTTTCCCAGACGATGTTGCTTCAGAACTTCTTGAGTTTATTCCTGAAAAAACTGCAGAACATTATCACATGGTGGTAATTGCTAAAAAAGATATGGTCTTAGATGTTGGCATGGTTTATCCAGAGGACATAAAAGCACAAGAATCATTAAAGTTTTTAAGCCGTCAAGGCGAGTTTTCCTATAACGTCTTTTTAATTACTTTTTCTGATTATAAGGCGGTTTTCAAAAAATATAGAAGTATTAGAATAGAAGTTACGCAAGCACTTGAGGAACTAGAGATTGAAATGAAAGCAGAGAAAATGGCGAGACCTGAAATGGAACCTGCTGAATGGCAGAAGTTAGCTGAAGAAGCGCCTATTTCAAAAATTGTAGCTGTTTTATTGAGGCATGCGGTTGAAGGTGAGGCATCTGATATTCACATAGAGCCGATGAGTAATCGTTTGCGTGTGAGATTTAGGGTTTTAGGGGACCTTTATTCTTCTATTTTTTTGCCAATTAGCTATTTATCGGCATTAGTAGCAAGAGTTAAGATACTTTCTGGCATTAGGATTGATGAGACAAGAATTCCTCAGGATGGTCGTTTTTCCGCAAAAATTGGGGATAGGGAAATCGATTTTAGGGTTTCAACTTTTCCCACTGCGCGTGGCGAAAAAGCGGCTATCAGAGTTTTAGACCCTAAAACAAGTTTAAAGCTTTTGAGTGGTTTAGGACTGGATAAAAAAAATCTTGAGATACTGGAAGAAACAGTAAATAATCTGAGTGGAATGATTTTGGTCACAGGGCCTACTGGTTCTGGCAAAACAACTACACTTTATTCAATTCTCCAACTTTTAAACAAGAATAAGATGAATATTGTTACATTGGAAGACCCTGTTGAATACTTTATCGAAGGCATAAACCAATCACAGATTAATCCAGAGATTGACTATACTTTTGCTAAAGGCCTGCGCTATGTTTTACGTCAGGACCCTGATATTATTATGATTGGAGAAATGAGAGATTCAGAAAGTGCTAAACTTGGCGTCCATGCCGCTTTGACTGGCCATTTAGTTCTTTCAACATTGCATACATTCAATGTTTTTTCAATTATTCCTCGACTTATCGATTTGGGAGTGGAACCATATCTTCTTCCTGTTGCACTTAATCTTTTAATCTCTCAGCGGTTAGTTCGTAAGCTATGCGATCATTGCAAGAAAAAAATTGAAGCGAAAGGAAAGGTCAGACAAATAATCTTACAGGAAGTTAAAAAAATGCCCGCTTTTGCCAGAGAAAAGCTCAAGAT
>Ga0265594_1002809_pt1 | contig 12033 bp, 14 predicted proteins | sample saktaG_11_FD_190147 | JGI IMG/M metagenome (GOLD analysis project Ga0265594, IMG submission 190147) | Saline water microbial communities from Sakinaw Lake, British Columbia, Canada - sak_2011_5_24_80m | ecosystem: Environmental > Aquatic > Non-marine Saline and Alkaline > Saline ... | reverse complement strand
GGTGGTTTCCCAGGGCCAAAATGACGGTTTTTGCCTTAAAGGTCTTGTTTTGTTTTGTTTTGATTTCAAAAATGCCTTTGTATTTTTTAATATGAGTCACTTCCGCGTAAATGATTTTCGCCTGATATTCCTTGGCCTGGTCAAGGAATTTTTTCATCAATTCGTTCCCGGTCATGGGCGGACAGCCCGGGTAGTTTTCCACCAGATAGGCATTGGAAGCCGTCCCTCCCGGAGAAACGCTAATGACCAGGTTTTTTAAACCGTAACGGGAAGCATAAATTGAAGCGGTCAGGCCGGCCGGTCCGGCGCCGATAATGATTGAATCGTAGAGCATGTTTTAAGTATAAGAACCTGGCTTTGCCAGAACCTTGAAATTAGATATTATTATCGTATATATAGATAATAAGGTAATTTAATTATAAGCGATTTTAATAAAATTACAAATCCTCTTGTTTTGTTTTAAAATTTTGTTATGATATTAACGCCGTTTTAAAAGTAAAAAACATTTTTATGTTTAAACGTGTTTCCAAGAGCGCGCGAAAACATATTCGTCTGGAAAAAGCCCGCATCCGCCGGGAATTTTCGGATTTCAAGGAGCAAAAAAAGTTGTTTAAAGAATTATATAAAAAATTTTAAAAACAGGTTTAATTTAAACTAAAAATGCCTAAAAAAGGAATTATACTTGGTTATTTGTTTTTTGCTGTTGTGGTCGTTTTTCTTTATTTTTTGTTCCAAAAAAATTCTCAGGAAACGCCTCTAATCAGCCAAAACGCGGGTTTAAAGACTCTAACGATAGAAAAAGGGGAAGGCTTGAAGGAAATCGGAGAAAAACTGAAAGAACAGGGTCTTGTTAAAAACCGCCTGCTTTTTGAGGCCTACGCTCTTTTAGCCCGGGTCAAGAATAATTTTTGGCCGGGAGAATATCAGGTTGAAGGGAAAATCAATCTGAAAGATTTGATTAAAATTTTAACCGGAACTCCCCAGGTCCAGGAGAAAACCCTGACGATCATAGAGGGCTGGACCAACAAGGAGATAGATAAATTTTTTACAGAGCAGGGTCTGATTAAAGAAGGAGATTTTTTACAGGCTTTGGAAAAAATCAGCCAGGACAAGGAATTGCTGGAGAAATATGACTTTTTAGCCGAAGCAGTTGATTCATACGATCAGGACGAAGACATGGCCAATTTGCAGGGATATCTCTTTCCGGACACGTACAGGTTTTATCAGGAAACGACTGCTGAAGCGGTTATTAAGAAAATGCTGGAAAATTTTGACAAAAAACTGGATCCGCAACTAAGGGAAGAAATCAAAGAATTAGGGAGGACGATTCACGAGACAATAACCATGGCTTCTTTAATTGAAAAAGAGGCGGCCCTTGACCAGGACCGCCGTCTGGTGGCGGACATCTTTTGGAAGAGGCTGAAGACCGGCTGGGCCTTGGAATCGTGCGCCACAGTCAATTACATTTTAGGATCGCCGAAGCCGAGATTAACTTATGAGGATACGAGAACGCCTTCTTCTTACAACACCTATTTGCATCCGGGACTGCCTCCGGGACCGATTAATAACCCGGGTATTTCTTCCATCAGAGCGGCGATTGAACCGCTGAAAAACGATTATTGCTGTTTTCTTTCAACCGCCGAGGGAAAGATCATTTTCAGCAAGACAACGGAAGAACATAGCAGAAATAAAGCGATTTATTTGAAATGATAAAGAGAATTTTTTTGAAAATAAAGAACGTTTTCCATGAGCTGGACGTTTTTTTAACAAAAATTCCGTTTATCAGGAGAAAACAATGGTCAAGGCAATTAGTTAAATTCATAATCGCCGGAGGATTGGTAACGCTGCTTGACTTCGCCTTTTATATCCTTTTAACCCGCTTTTTTTCATTCTGGCGGATTCATTATCTTTGGGCCAATTTCGTTTCCATGTCTGTCGGAGCAATTGCCAGTTTCGCTTTTAATAAAAAATGGGTTTTTAACGACCAAGGGAAGAACATCGCTTCCCAATATGTTAAATTTTGGATTGTCGGCGGCCTGGGCGGAATGGTCTTTTATCAATTCTTGCTGTACGCTTTCGTGGAAACGGCGTATTTATACGACATTTTAGCCAAGGCCTTGGCGGCGATAATCGTCTTGTTCTTTCGTTTTTCAATTCAAAAATTCTGGATTTTTAAGAAAAAAATATGACGCCCAACAAACAAAAAAACAGAAGGATTTTTCAAAAAATAGTCATCGGAATCGTGGCTTTGACTCTTGTCTTTGTTTTTGATTTTTGGCTGTTCAGTCCCAAAGAGTTTTCTTCAAAAAATGAAGTTGCGGGACAGAGTCAAAAATTGCCTGAAACCGGAGAATCAGAAAAAACAAAAGATTATGACCTCAGCCAGTTCGCAAACAATCCGGTTGACGAAGAAGAGCCGGTTTTGAGAGAAATAAAGGCAGAAGTTGATTTGTCAGTCCCTTTTATTGTCCAGGCCCCTTTTGCCGAATGGGACGATTTGCATAACGAGGCTTGCGAAGAAGCGGCTTTGATTATCGCCAATGCCTGGCTGAATGACAAGGAACCGACCAAAGAGCAGGCCGAGGAACAAATTTTGGGTTTGGTTGAATGGCAGGAAAAGAATTGGGGCGGCCATTATGATTTGAACGTTTCAGATACGGTCAGACTGGCCAATCAGTATTTTAACCTGGAAAGAATTTATTTCACCGAGGTAAAGGACATTGAGGACGTCAAATACGAATTAAGCAAAGGGAATATCGTAATTGTTCCTACGGCCGGCAGATTATTAAAGAATCTGCATTACCGCCAGCCAGGCCCTGCTTATCACATGGTCGTGGTCAAAGGCTATGACAAAAAAGAGATAATTACCAATGACCCGGGAACGCGTTTGGGAGCGGATTTTAAATATTCATACGATACCTTTTTTCAGGCCATTCATGACTGGCCTTTTTCATTAGGAGAATCAACTTCTCTTTCCAATGACGAAAAAGCGGAAGAAGTTAAGCTGAAAGGGGAGAAAATGATGATTGTGGTGGAGAAATAATAAATTTTTTTATTTAATCGAGTCCTATTTGCGGAGCCATAAACCAGAACAGAGTTCGGTTTATGGCCGTGAACCGAATTATATTCTGGTTCACGGCCAATCAAATTTTAGTCAAGACAGACAGCAAATATTTAATTAACTCACGGCAAGATCAGCCCTTGCCCATAATCCTTTATTACATTTTTCCCTTTGCTTTTTAAATAAAAATAGCGTATACTATATACTATAAGAACCTGCTCGCTTTGGGCTTCGACTGAGCTCAGCCGAATGTCCTCGCAGAACCTTGAAATTAAATCTTATTGTATAGATATTAAGGTAACTTAATTATAATAACTAATCCATAAATATATGGGAGATTTTAAACAAGATGGAAGAAAACGTTCCGGTGGGGGCCATGGAGGCGGATTTGGTAGACGAGACGGAGGCCGACCAAATTTTCCCAGGAAAAGCTGGGGCGGATCAGGCGGTAGAGATCGCGGCTCAGTCACCATGCATCAGGCAGTTTGTGATCAATGCGGGGAGACTTGTGAGGTGCCTTTCCGTCCAACTGAGGGCAAGCCGGTGTATTGCAATGCTTGTTTTGGAGGTAAGAAAGAAACTGGAAATAATAGGGGGAGAGACAGGTTCCCGCAAAAAAATTTTAATAGTTACAAAACTCCCGCCAAAACCGATATTGGGGGTAATATTAGTAAAGGAAATAATAATGAGCTGAAGAAGCAGTTAGAAATATTGAATGTAAAAATGGATCAGCTTATTAAGGCAGTAGAAGCTATAACAAAGACCAAACCATTGGCGGCAGAAAAAAAAGTGGAGGAAGCAGTAAAAACGGTTCCGGTTGTTAAGGTTAAAAAATTGGTAAAAAAGGTTTCCAAAAAGATAAAAAACTAAAAAAATGCCTTTAGAGCGCCGGTTTTGTAAAAAATTCCGGCTGGTATAAATATCGATATAATAAATTATGATGACAATTAGCAAAGAACAATTCTTAATAGAACACAATAAATTATCTCCCTTGAAATTACAAGCTACTTTAGTTTTGCTTAACCGCTTCAAAGAAGAAAAAAGGCCTCTTTTAAAAGATGACGACTGGTCCATAGATAAGCTTAGAATTCCCCTTATCTCGTGGCTTCTTTCTTTGCCGACTGATAAAAAAGAAAAATCATAAAAAAGAGAAGAATGAACAGGCATTTTTAAATTATCCCTGCTCTAAGTAAACTCCAAGTCAAAATCAACTCCCGCTCTAATGCGGGTTTTTGTTTGCATTGCAACAAAGCATAGCGATGGCCTGCGGCCTCTTGCATTTATCCGAAATAATGTTACTATGTAAACAGTAAGTTTCTTATTCTTTCCGAGTAGGTGGTTAGGTAAGCCTTAAGAGAAAATAAGAGAGTTGGTCGGCTTACTTTTTATTAACCAAAAAGAATAATATTATGGCAAAGAAATTATACGTAGGTGGGTTGTCTTATGACACCACTGAAGATACTTTAAAAGAAGCTTTCTCAGCAGCCGGGACAGTTGAATCGGCTACAGTCATCATAGACAAAATAACCAGCCGTTCAAAGGGCTTTGGCTTTGTGGAAATGGCAACTGATGAAGAAGCTCAAAAAGCTATTGAAACATTGAACGGTAAAGAGCTCGATGGAAGAACTCTTATAGTAAACGAAGCAAGACCAATGGAACCAAGAGCGCCTCGCCAGGGCGGATACAACCGCGATAACAGAGGATTCGGCGGAGGACACAAGGATCGCTGGTAAACAACGTTTACTCAAAAAGTCCCCTTAACCGGGGATTTTTTGTGGTTTTAGAGTTGTCGGCCATAGGCTTATTTCGACATTAATTAAATTTTGACGTATAAATTTTTCATATCATGAATAGCATAAGAAACATTGCAATAATTGCTCACGTTGACCATGGTAAGACCACTTTAGTGGACGCGCTTTTGCGTCAGTCAAAAACTCAGTTAAACAAAGAGTTAGTCGGACAAGAATGCATAATGGACAGCAATGAATTAGAAAGAGAAAGAGGAATCACCATTTTCTCTAAAAATGCATCCGTGCAATATGGCGATACAAAGATAAATATAATTGATACTCCCGGCCACGTGGATTTTGGCGGCGAAGTGGAAAGAGTTTTAAATATGGCAGACGGCTGTCTGCTTTTGGTTGATGCGAAAGAGGGCCCTATGCCTCAAACCAGGTTTGTGCTGAAAAAAGCTTTGGAAATGGGCCACAAAATTATTGTAGTGATAAATAAAATAGACAAGGTGGGCGCCAGACCAAAATTTGCCCTGGAAGCAACCTTAGAATTATTCTTGGAATTAGGAGCTGGTGAACACCGTCTTAATTTCCCTGTAATCTATGCATCTGGCAGAGACGGGAAGGCGGGATCTGAGCCAGATTTGTCAAAGATGGAAAATATCAACCCGGTTTTTGACGCTATCATTGAGCATATTCCCTCCCCCATCGCAGAAAAAGAAAAGCCTTTGCAGATGCTAGTGACTTCAATAGCTGTTGATAACTTTAAGGGCAGAATTGCAATCGGCAGAATTTATAACGGCGTAATAAAGTCCGGCCAAAATATAACTCATATAAATAGACAGGGCCAGGAAAAGAAATATAGAATAACTTCCTTGATGACTTTCTTTGGATTGAACAGGGTTGAGGCAAAAGAAGTGAAAGCCGGAGATATTGTTGCCGTGGCCGGAATTCCGGACGTAACCGTTGGCGAAACAATAGCAGATCCGGAAAACCCGGAAGTTTTACCATTGATTAATATTGAAGAACCTACTGTAAAAATGACTTTTATGGTAAATAATTCTCCTTTTGCCGGCAAAGAAGGACAATTTTCAACAACAAGGCAAATTAGAGAAAGACTGTTTAAAGAATTAGAGACGGACGTTTCTTTAAGAATCCAAGAAACCGACAAAGGAAACTGGATTGTTTCTGGCAGAGGAGAGCTTCATTTAGCTATCTTAATAGAAAGAATGCGCAGAGAAGGCTATGAATTACAGGCTTCAAGGCCTCAGGTTATTACCAGAGAAATAAAAGGGCGGATAATGACTCCATACGAAAAAGTTTTCATTGAAGTGCCTGAAAAATATCAGGGAGCGGTAATCCAAAAATTGGGAAGCAGAAAAGGAGAGTTAAAAGAAATTAGGAATAACGGCGGCATAATCTTCTTGGAGTTTATAATTCCAACAAGAGGTCTCTTTGGCTACAGAAGCGAGTTTTTAACAGACACCAAGGGTCTGGGGATAATCAATACAATCTTCTTCCAATACATGCCTGACCCAGGCATTTGGAAAGAAAAAGATAACGGTTCATTGGTCGCCTGTAAAACGGGGCCAACCAATCTTTATGGCTTAAGAAACGTCCAGGACAGAGGAGTGTTGTTTCTTGGACCTGGAGTAAAGGTTTACGAAGGCCAGGTAGTCGGACAAAATTCAAGACCAGAAGATATAAGAGTGAACGTTTGTAAGACAAAACAGTTATCAAACATGAGAGCAAGGGGAGACGGAAATACAGAGGCTTTTAACACTCCCAAAACAATGGGGCTGGAAGACGCTTTAAGATATATTGGAGACGATGAATTAGTGGAAATTACGCCCAAAAATGTGCGCATAAGAAAGGTGTATTTAAAAGAAGTTGATTCCAAGAGGGCCGACCGGGCAGCGGTTGGAATTAAATTCGATTACTAAAGATTATTATAAGCATTTGGATGCTAGCAATATTGGTTTTTATAAGTCTTTTAATTTACTAAACAGATTCTAACATCGTCCACCCACCCGAGCCAGTAAGAAAATTGAAAATTGCCCTCACCGGGCATTTTTAATTTTGAGATTTCTGACAGATTTTGTCACTTTCAATATCTCCAAATAGTTTTTTTAGTTTGAAAGATAAGGGATTGATTTAAATTAAATTATCCACAGAGCTGAGTTGACAAATTGTTTTATGTACGTTATTATGTACATATATATTATAATTAAAATATAAAAAGTATGAACACAAAAACAACTTTGTCCATTACCGAGGCAAGAAAAAAAATTTTTAAAATCACTGACGAAGTGCAAAAACCCGGCAATTATTACACTTTGACTGAAAAAGGCAGGCCCAAAGTGGTGATTATGTCCGCTGAAGAATTTGAATCCTGGAGAGAAACAATTGAGGTTATGCGAGAGTTCCCCGATCTTGATAAAGACATAAAAGAAGCAGAACGCGCTTTTAAAAGCGGAGAATATAAGAATTGGACTACCCTTGAACAGCTTTTAGCTAAAGAGGGTTTTTTGTTGGCAGATAAGTCGTCTAAAAAATATGGAATACCAAATAAGTATCAAGCCAAGCGCGGAAAAAGAACTAAAAAAAATTCCTAAACAAGATTATTATCGGGTTTTGTCGCTGTTTGCCGTCTTATCGCAGAATCCTTTCATCGGTAAAAAATTAGGCGGTAAATATAGAGGGCAATATACATATCGTGTTTGGCCCTATAGAATAATTTACGAAATTCATAAAAAAGAATTAGTTATTTTGATTATCCGTATCGGTCATCGGCAAGGGGTTTATAAATAAAATATGAAAATAAAAGATATTCCAAAATCCGACCGACCGAGAGAAAAACATATAGGCGCGGGCCATAGAAAACGATTGCGAAATAGATTTTTTTAGGTCGGACTTGATTTAATTCTTGTATTATAGTAATATATTACTATAATTATAGTAATAATTAACCATATGATTCCCTTGCGCTCAAAAGTAACCAAAAAAGTTCTCAATTTATTCTTTTTAAATGAAAAAGAAAGATTTTATATTAATGAACTGGCAGGAAAAATAAAAGAAGACCCGGCCAATGTCCATAAAAAACTTCTTGAACTTAAAAAAGAGGGAATTCTTTCCGATGAATTTTCGGGCAAGGAAAGATACTTTTTTTTAAACCCCAAATACCCTTTTTTAAAAGAATACAAAAAAATTGTCTTAAAAGGTCTCGGGTTTGAGAGAATTTTGAAAGAAAAATTAAAAAAAATAAAGGGAATTGAATCCGTTTATATTTTTGGTTCCTACGCCAAAAATCGACTTTCTCTGGAAAGCGATATTGATATTTTGATCGTGGGAGACTTCGACACTTTAAAGGTCCAAAAAGTAATTCTGGAAATCCAAAAATTAACCGGTAGGGAAATAAATTCAATTGAACTTACTAAAAAAGAATTTGCCAAAAGAGAAAAAGAAAAAGATGAACTTATTGCTGATATTTTTTCCCAAAAATATATAAAAATTTTATGAAAAACAACTTTGAAACAAAATTTTTTCAAAAGAAAAAGTTTGAAGAAAAAACTATTTCAAAATATTTTCGTAACGCTACTAAAAATTTAGGCATTGCTATTCGCAGCAAAGAACCGGAAGTAATGTTCACTTTTTCATATTCGGCTTTAATTAAAATTGGCATTGTCTTGATCGCTGTTTATGGTTATCGGGTGAGAAGCAGAACCGGTCATCATATTAAAATTTTGGAGAAACTCTCGCAAATTTTAAATAACAAAAATATAGAAATCATCGGCGAAAAAATGAGGAAAAAGAGAAATTTAGACCTTTATGAAGGTGGTATTATTATTGATTTAAAAGAAGCCCAACAATATTTAAATTTCATTAAAGAAATTATTGAGAAAGCAGAAGAATTTTTAAAATCCCAAAAATCATTGTTTTAGCTTTATGAGAATAAAAGATTTGCCAAAAGTTGAAAGACCAAGAGAAAAACTCGAAAAATATGGACCCGAGCGGCTATCGGACTCGGAATTTTTAACTATTGAAATAATCAGATTTTTAAATGACTATTACTTACTCTTATAAAGGTAATTTATATTTGAATATTACCAATCGTTGCTGTAATAACTGTACTTTTTGTCTAAAAAATTTCTCCTGGAATTTTACTGGAGTTAGTTTGAAACTGACAAGAGAGCCGAGCCAGAAAGAAATTATTGAAGATACAATTAAAAATTACAAAGGAGAACCGAAAATTGTTTTTTGCGGGATAGGAGAGCCCCTGATGAGATTAGATGATGTTTTGGCCGTTTCTCAAGAATTAAAAAAGCAGCTTAAAGTATCTTTGCGAATAGACACTAATGGTCAGGCCAAGGTTCTTTATCCTCAAAGAAACGTAGCCAAGGAGCTTTCAAAGGTAATTGACGCGATTTCTATTAGTTTAAATGCTGAGAATGAGGAGAAATACAATCGACTCTGTCGGCCAGTTCATTCCAATGCCTATCCTCAAATACTGGAATTCATTAAGGATTGCAGAAAATATTTTGAAGTTACCCTAACTGTTTTAAAGCTGCCCTCGGTTGATATTAAGAAATGCCAGAAAATCGCTGAAGATTTAAAAGTCCATTTCCGGGTTAGAGAATTTATTGAGTGACTGCAATCCGCCGCCTCCGCATCTATTATTGCTGAAAATCGTGAAAACAGCCCCGCCTTTGGTGGCTTGTTTTTGTTCCCGGATGGGAGTAAAATAAAGATAATTATGACTGAAAAGAGGTATAAAATAAAAGACCCGCGAAAAATGGCCGGTCATAGAAAACGGCTTAGAGATAAATTTTTGCAAGCGGGCCTTGATGGTTTTCTTGATTATGAAATAGTGGAATTGCTTTTAACTTTGGGTGGCTCAATTAAAGATTGCAAACAGCAGGCAAAACAAGCGATTAAAAAATTTGACGGATTGCGGAATACGCTTGATGCTCTACCAGAAGAATTGCAACAAATAAAAGGAATCGGTCCAAGTAGTATTTTTGGTATAAAACTTTTTCAGGCAGTTTCAGAAAGATATGCCAAAGAAAAAATTCCCAAGAAAATTTTATTAAATTCACCGCAGGCAGTTGTTAAATATCTTCGCGAAAAATACGGCAGAAAAAAGAAAGAACATTTTGTGGTTTTATGTCTAAATACTCGTAATAATTTAATTAGAGAAAGTATTGTTTCAGTCGGTACGCTTAATGCCAATCTTGTTCATCCCCGCGAAGTTTTTAAAGAAGCAATTGATGCCCGCGCCGCCTCGGTTATTTTGGCCCACAATCACCCATCTGGCGACCCTGAACCGTCAGAAGAGGATTTAACAATCACCAAGCGCCTCATTGAAGCCGGCAAAATAATGGGCATAGACGTTTTAGACCACATAATAATTACCAAAAATAAAGTTTTTAGTTTTAAAGAAAAGGGATTAATTTAATATAGTTATCCACAGGTTACCCTTGACATTTTGGTTAGCATATGCTAACCTATTTAATATGAAAAGAGAGAATTATTATACAACCCAAGAATTGGCTAAACTATTAGGTATTTCCAGAGTCGCTGTTTTTAAGAAGATAAAATCAGGAGAAATTAAAACCGTGTCTGCTGGCAGGAATTATTTAATTTCCAGAGATTCGTTACCGGAAGGTATCAAAAAACTTATAGAGCAAAAGCAGAAAGAAACCACAGAGGAAATTATTGATTTATCAAAAAAACCCGAGAAAGATCTTGATTTTGAAAAAGAGCTTTGGAAAGCGGCGGATAGATTACGTGGTAATATCGACCCATCGGAATATAAGTATATTGTTTTGGGACTGATTTTTCTTAAATATGTTTCTGATTCTTTTTATCAGAGAAAAGAGGAACTTGAAAAATTAATAAGCGGTCCAAAGGGCGCGTCTTTTATTCGCGATGAAAGCTCCAGGAATTATTATTTGAATCAAAAAGACCCGTATAAAGCCACGGGCGTTTTTTATATCCCGAAAAATGCCAGATGGGATTTTTTAAGAGAGAAAGTTTTGCAAAAAGACATCGGCAAATATCTTGATGAAGCAATGGAGGCAATTGAAAACGAAAACCCCCAGCAGTTAAAAGGAATTTTACCAAAAATTTATTCCCGTACTCCACTTGAAAGCCATATTTTAAGCGAACTTATCAATATTTTTTCAAAAATTAAATTTAACCATGATATCCAAAAAGAAAAAGACATTTTAGGAAGGGTTTATGAGTATTTTTTAGGGCAGTTCGCCTCGGCTGAAGGAAAGCGGGGCGGCGAATTCTATACTCCGCACTCAATCGTTAAACTGCTGGTAGAAATTTTGGAGCCGTTTGAAGGAGCAAGGGTTCTTGACCCGGCTTGCGGTTCTGGCGGAATGTTCGTTCAATCAGGTGAATTTTTAAAAATTCGTCAAAAAGACCCCTCAAAAACTTCATTTTATGGCCAGGAATCAAACCAAAATACTTGGAAATTGTGTAAAATGAACCTCGCCTTAAGAGGAGTAGTTGGACAAATTGAACAGGGGAATTCTTATTATGACGATAAATTTCCAGATTTAAGAACAGATTTTGTTTTGTCAAATCCGCCATTTAATGCCGATTGGGAACCGCAGAGATTATCAGACAAAGACCCGCGTATAAAATACGGAACGCCTCCATCGGGCAACGCCAATTTTATGTGGATTCAACACTTTATCCATCATTTGGCGCCAAATGGATTAGCAGGATTTGTAATGGCAAACGGCGCTTTGACAGTTAGCGGAAGAGAAGGAGAAATAAGAAAAAAGCTCATTGAAAACGATTTAATTGATGTAATTATTACTTGTCCGCCAAAGCTTTTTTACAATGTGGCGCTTCCAGTTTCTTTATGGTTTGCCACCAAAAACAAAAAGAATGGCAGATTCAGAAAAAGAATTGGCGAAACTTTATTTATTGACGCCAGAGAAATTTACGAGCCAATTTCAAGAAAGCAATATACTTTCACTGACGAGCAAATAAAGCGAATTGCCGACACTGTTAGAGCGTGGCGTGGCCAATCCTCCTTCGCCAAGGCTACGGACGGACAAGAAAGAATCGGCAAGTATAAAGATATTCCAGGATTCTGTAAATCAGCAACCATAGAAGAGATAAGAAAAAATGGCTATGTTTTAATCCCGGGCAGATACGTTGGTGTAAAAAAAGAGGAGGATGATGGCGTGCCGTTTGGAACAAAAATGAAGAAATTCA
>Ga0265594_1002806_pt1 | contig 12044 bp, 8 predicted proteins | sample saktaG_11_FD_190147 | JGI IMG/M metagenome (GOLD analysis project Ga0265594, IMG submission 190147) | Saline water microbial communities from Sakinaw Lake, British Columbia, Canada - sak_2011_5_24_80m | ecosystem: Environmental > Aquatic > Non-marine Saline and Alkaline > Saline ... | reverse complement strand
GACCCAAAACCTTTGTTTAGAATAACAGAAAATACAGGTACAATTATGCCACCTTTTCCTCCATCTGCAAATATTTTTGAAATAAGGAAAAAAACTAATGCTATGACACCAGATGGGCAAATAGTATATTCTTATGCACTTACAGTTGCAGATACAGGAAGTGTCGGGATTGGTACAAATAATCCACTTCAAAGGTTACACGTGAACGGTAATGGTTATTTTACCGGAAGAGTTGGTATTGGTATAAATAGTAATGATCCGCATCTGAAGTTACATGTAAATGGTAATAGTTATTTTACTGGAACAATAAGAACGGACGGGGATAGAATGATAATAAATGGATTTAATGGTGCAGATAATTTCTGGTTTAGGACAGCAGGTCCAGAGCCAGGTTCAGTATTTATGGCATTTGAAGGTGAGCCAGATGGAGAAGCAAAAGCCGTAAGTATTGCTCCAGGCGGAATTCCAGGAATGTATATAAAAGAAGGAAGAGTTGGTATTAGAACTATGGAACCTTCTGCTAATCTGACTATTGTAGGGGTAAAAACAGCTTTTAATGTCGTGGAAGGGGGTAATAATAAATTTTATATAATGAGTAACGGACATACTTGGATTAATAACAAGTTATATGTTGAGCATGATGCTGATACCAGTTGGGCTGTAACTGTTATTAATAATGCAAATAATGGTAAAGGTTTATTGATTAAAGCAGGTAAATATGGAAAAGGAATAGAAATTGTTAATAGTGATGATAATAAACCAATATTTTTGGTAGATATAGAAACTCAAAAAACATTTATGAGAGGTTTTAAATCTACTATTCAAGATTTTCCTGATTATGTTTTGGAGGAAAATTATAATTTAATGCCTTTAAAAGAAAAAGAAAAATACTGGAAACAACACAAACACTTACTTGGTTTTCCAACAGCAAAGGAAGTAAAACAAGGAGTAGATATACCCGAATTAATAACAAAACAAATGAAGGAAATTGAAGAATTATATTTGCATCTTGTTGAATTAAAAAAAGAAAATGATGAGTTAAAACAACGAATAGAATTGTTAGAACAAAAAAAATAAAATGAAAATTCTTTTTATTATATTATTTACATTTATCAATTATCCCATATTTGGACAATTGAAAACTAATATAATACCAAAAGAAAATAATATTAATCTTTTTTCAGAGTATAATAGCACTAATGATACTGTTAATAAAAATGATAATATAAAAGATAAACTTTTTAATATTGATATTAATAGTATATGTTTATCTCTTAGTTATGCTAAAAGAATAAAAGAAAGCAAATGGTTTATAGGAGGTGGTGGTGGATTGGCTCTTAATCATTGGGGATTACTTTATGAGTGGCCTACAGGTTATACGATTTGGACTATGATATCAAGAGATAGATTGATTTTTAGAGATTATGGTATAAAAAAAGGTTTAGAATTTACTCGGGAATTCATTCACTTGGAAGGTCTTGCAATTTTTTTAGTGTCTGATCATTTCATGTTAGTAACCGGAATACGAGTAGGATTAAAAGAGATAGGGATAAGGAAAGGAGGCGAATCAGAATCTTTAATTTTTTATTTTCCAGGTTTGTATGTTATACCAACATTTGGATGGCGTAATTTTAAGATAGGGGTATTAATAGAAGCTACCCCGCCTGTTATGATTTACTTTTCTCCTTTAATTAGAATAACTTTATATAAGAAAAAAAAGAAAATATAAGAATAATTTATTAAAAAAAAATATTATGAAAAATATTAATTTATTATTTATAATCCTTTGTTCATTTGTTCATTTTAAAATATCAGCTCAAATAATTATTGTGCATGACCCAATAATATCCGACACAATAAATATTGATGAGGCAGAAGAGTCAGATTCAATATATGAAGAAAATACTATTAGAATTGTTAGAACAAAAAAAATAAAATGAAAATTATTGCAACACTTATATTATTTACAATTATCAATTATCCCATATTTGGACAATTGAAAACTAATATAATACCAAAAAAAAATAATATTAATCTTTTTTCAGAGTATAATAGCACTAATGATACTATTAATAAAAATGGTAATATTAAAAAAAATTTATTTACTATCAACTTAGAAATTATTGGATTAGGTTTTTCTTATGGAAGAAATATAAGAAACAGTAATTGGTTTTTAGGAGTAAGTACAGGAGTGTCGTATGGTGTTCCTTCTTTTTATAATGCATATATATTTGATGAGTCCCCCACAAAATCCGCATATTTATATGAATTATTATATCTTGAAACAGCAGTTTGGTATATGATTTCAAAAAATTTTTCATTAAGAATGGGAGGAAAATATTCTTTACTGCTCTGGGAAATAAAAAATCAAAAGTGGGATGATGAAGGTTGTGAGGGTGCCATATTTAATGGAATATATTTTTCACCGCAAATAGGTTTTAAAACAATAAAAATTGCTCCTAAGATATCAATTATACCAAGTTGTGGACAGAAAAAGAAAATACTTATAGTGTATTATTTTCCGTTTGTTATTAATATAACAATATAAATAATAAAATAAAATTTTTTAAATGATGAGATAATAAAATTTAACAAATAATAAGCAATGACGAATAAAAACACCAAATATATTATTGTATTAATGCTTATTTTCTTATTATCATTTAATCTTTTTTCTCAATCAGATAAACTTTTATATAACAATTCACAACTACTTGTTTTCAATAAAAATTATTTAAAATCAGATCTATTATTAAAAGATGATATATCAGTAATAAGAAAAAATTTATTTTATTTTGATATTGATTTTTTTGATTTAGGTATTTCTTATGGGAAGAACATAAAAAGCAGTAAATGGTTTTTAGGTGGTGGCGGTAAGTTTTCTGTAAATCTATATTATTATCTTTTTTCTTCTCTTAATATTGGGAATGGATATCTATTTAGAAACTCTGATAAATATGCAGTTTTTGTTCATGAAGTGTTATATATTGAAACTATTGGATGGTATATGATTTCAAAAAAGTTTTTATTAAAAACAGGAATAAAAATTTCTTATATTCATTTTTGGGAGCCGAATGACGAGGGCTGGGATGAAGAAGCTTGTTTACAAAATTTTTCAGCGGATATAGTAAGTGGGTTACATTTTTCTCTGTTAGCAGGTTCTAAATATGTAAAATTTGGTCCTAAAATATCAATTACACCATCACTATTTGGAGAAAATCTATTTATATATTATTTCCCGCTTAATGTTAGTATTATAATAAATTAATTTTAAAAAATTATGAAAAAAATCACATTAATTATTGTTTTTTTATTTTTTTGCTCTCTTTTTGTAAATTCTCAAGTTTATATGTATAGTATAAATGAAGAAGAAGATAGTTTAGAATATATGAATGATACAATAGAAAATTCCGATATAGATACCACAGCAGAAAAATCTTCATGTAAAATACCTGATTGTGAAGATAACTGGGGTGCTAAAGATATAAAAATTTGTAAGAGTTGTCATCTGGGTGGTGGTGTCCCACCATGTATATTTGCAGGTTTTGGCTGTAAATCTCCTGCAGGAAGGAAATCAGAACTCACATCTCCAATATTTCGTAATCTTAGATTTAATATGCTTTTTAATCAGACTGCAATATACGATATAAGTGGAAATAATTGGTTGAATAAAGGACCAAAAATATATTCTCGTGAGGATTATGGATCTAAATATTATCTTTCTATAGGTTGGAGATGGGATCCAGACTTTTCGAGAGTAGAACTTGCTTTGTATGGACATATAGATCATAAAGGTAATGATGTAACGGAAACAGGTAGGTTTAGTGTTAGATTGAAAAAATATATTACACAGGCACAAATTGATATGGTTGATGACCCAAATACTGATGATGAGATAGAAGGATCTATTGGTTGGCCAATAGAATTAGTATTTTCCACAAAAGGATATTTTGTTAGGGCAGCTGATAGAGGCGTGGCAATCAGAAGAGATTTTTCAAAAGAAGATCACCCTCTTCCAGAGCCTGAATCAGGTAATTTGCATCCTGGGAAGAATGGTACAAAAATAAGAAGAGGAGCATATTTTGGTGGTAATGAAAAAACTCCTCATGCTATTTATATTTGGACAAATGAATGGTATGCAGATTGCGAGCCAACATGGTGGAACGAAACAACATATAAAGGTTTCGCCTATAGCGAATGGTATGATGGTGAAACTCTTACATATTTTGCCTCTGAAAAAATAGAATTTAATCCAACATCTTTTTGGTCTGATGCAGGTAAAATGGGATATTGTAAATTCAATAGTGGCTGTAATATTACTTTGATTACTCCTGTTTTAGAACCTCCTTATACAATAGATCCTATTACTGGTCTAATAAATGAGTTTTATGGAGATATAGATGTTGAAGTTGGTGCTGAAGTAGAGCATATTCCTGATAATACCGGTACAAACACAGGTGAAAAACCTACTACTTATACCTGCCCGGATGAAAGTAAAATGTTATTTTGTGAAGGAAATAGTGATACAACTGATACAACACATTATTTACCTAAAGAAAAACCCAAACCAGATAGTTTTAATGAAATCTTTGAATCTCACCCCAACCCTTTTGATAACTCAACACAAATAATATTCAGCATAGAAGAAACAACTAATGTAAGATTATACATAACCAATATTTATGGGATAGAGATATTGGAATTAGTTAACAATGAACTTTCAAAAGGCATTCATAATGTAAATATCAAGGGCTCTGCTTTGGCTTCCGGCATTTATTACTGCATTTTGGAAACAAAAGACCACAGAAAACATATTAAGTTGGTGAAGTTGTAAAATTATGACCTTTCAAAGTATAAACATAATAAGTAAACCAAAACAAAATTATTATAAAACAATTTCTTTGGTATAAACCTGCTCTTTTATCTTAATTTTTATCAAATAAATTGAGGGAGGAAATTTGTTTTTAAAAATTTGTATTTTATAAGTGCCAGTATTTTTATTTCCATCATCTAATACTGAAACTAATTGCCCTAAACTGTTAAATAAGCTAATATTAACTCTTCCTTGATTTTTTACTTGATAATTAATAACTATTTTATCACTAAAATATGAAACTTTAATATTTTCAGGAAAATTGTCTAATGTTAAAATACCCATATTATCATCTTTTTTTATCCAGATAGGATTTGTATATGAATAAAAATCCCGACTATTTGTTTTATATAATATTGCTGCTTCAGTATCATAATCTTTATGAGTTACTAATTCTGCTCTTAAATAAAAATATTTTTCACTTGGAATATTATTAGAAAATAAATTATTAAGTAAATCGTATAAATTATATTCTGAAATTCCTGTATTTAATGATAAAGGGTAAGAATATTCACCTGAATCGGTTCCTACATATAAAACAGTAGATATGATTTCGCCAAATTCATCTGTATTGGCAATATTAAACAAAACTTTAAAATCCTGCAATTGTTGAGTAGTCAAAGTTGTATCATCTCCTGAAATAATTTCTAAATTATTAATATCATCATCAGTATCAATTCCAATTGTTATTACGGGTCCGCCGGAAAGTGTTGAATGACCTTTACGTAAGGCAGTTAAAATATTTTTCCCGTTTTGACCTTTTCCGTTCGGACAATAAACGAGTGTAGATAACATACCAATAGCATTGTTTTCAATATCTCCGGAAGCAGAATAATACATACATGTATTTGAATAATTAAAAGAGCCATGTGCATCACTACCTGCCAACATATATGTTTTCCAGTTTTGTAAATCAGGATTATTATTTTTTTCTATCAGACCTTTTTTTAAAAAATGTTTTACAACATCAAAGCCCTGATTAAGACGAAATTTTTCATGCATCGGGTCATCTTCGGATTTTGGCGAAAATGAACTCATACTTGTTTCATAAAGCGGATTCCACGGATTATCATAATTATCGCTGTTGTCAGTTGATAAATCGTTGTATTGATTCCAAATTTGAAATCCAATTAAAGATTTTTTAAAAAGATAATTTGTATCATTTGAATATACATCAGAAGCAAATGATAAGTCATTACAAATGACTGTGCCTTCACTGGGATGTGGATCACCATTGACTGGAAAATCAGTATCACTAATGTTCCATACACTTCCTGCAACTATATCCGAAACTTTGTCTTTTTCAGCAAAAGGATGAGCAGCATAGCACATACCTTTATATACAGTAAGAGAATCTAACATCATATTTACAGATACAGATGTTCCACTTGCATCACCACCGCCATCACCAAGATAAGGCAAGCTGAAAGGATTATCAGGTGAAGGATAAATTAAAGCATGAACAATTTTACCATCTTCGTTATTTACAGACATTTCCATACCGCGAATAAATACATAATTGGTGTCATTATTATTTAATTGTAATATCTTATCACCAAGTTTGTTCCAGTTATCATTCATTGAAATTCCATAATTATCAAAATCACAAGAATGGTCAGTAGCAAATTGCCAGTCCAATCCAACATATTGTCCTGCCAATTTTGTTGCTTCCAAAGCTTCGCCTGTCTCTACAAGATTTTGTGTAAATATTGTATGATAATGTGTATCGCCACGATACCAATCTGTAAGTTTTGGTATGTCATCAGTTTGCCTAAAAATTCTTAAATAAGTATTATCATCAGTGGACCAATCAATATTAAAATGTATATGAATATCAATTATGTCATCAAACCCTTGTAGTTTATCCGGAGGAATTATTAATGTAAAATACCAAAATTTCCTATCTATTTCTACATAATCCTCGTCATCTAAAACATCGTGATAAGCAGTAAATATGATTGTATGGTCAGATGATTTTTCATAATCGCTATCATCAAACTTTTGAATATCCAAATCATTATCATTAGGAGAACGGTGAATAAGCAAAGAGTCAAATTCGGAAGCACTTAGATTATTAAATGTGATAACATTGTTAAATATACTATCTCTGGCATTTTTTATTTCAATATCTATATTAATTAATTCAACATTAAATCCCGTGCCGTCAGCATCATGAACAAAAAGATGTATAGGTATTGACTGCAATATTCCCTGTGCATTATACTTTTTCATACGATAAGGTGCATCTGCAAAAATATCAGCCCCTACTGTATTACCTTGTTTATCTTGTGAAAAACCAAACGTATTTAAAATTAATAGTATTATTAAAATATTTAAAAAAGTATATATTCTTTTCATAATCAGTTTAATAGCAAGGTTACAAAAGTATATATTTTTTTCTTAATAAATCTTCATAATACAAAAATATGTCTTACTTATTAAGCATTAATTTATAAGAAGATACTTCTGAATCAGAATAAAATTTTACAAAATATAGTCCTTTATTAAATTCTGATAAATCTAGATTAATAATATGAACAGGATTATTTTTTACAAATAATATCCTTCCAAGAAGATCAATAATTTCAACTTTTGTAATTTTATTATTATTTATATTAATTGTAAATAATCCTGATGTAGGATTAGGATATATTTTTATTGATTTATCACTTATGTTTTCTCCTGTTTCTGTTATATTGTCAGTATCAATGCTAATATCATCAATCATAAACAAAAATTTATCAACTGAAACGCATTGAATACCAATATATACCTGTTGATTATCATAAGCAGAGAGGTCATAAGTTCTTTCTGTCCAAATATCTGGAGCTTCTTCCGGTGTGCCTCCTGATATAACAGTAAAACTTGAAGGATTATTATCAGTAGCAGAGACACAGATATTATAATTTTCATTTCCCCATGTTCCTGGTTTTGCAGTTCTTACCCATAATGTGATTGAAGAGTTATCTTCTAAGGCAATTTTTGGAGATATTAACCAGTGATTTGTTTGAGATCCTCCTGTTATATTAAAACAGGCACCAAACCTTTCGCCACCGTGGGCATCCCAATCACCAACAGCCGAAGGTGTTGTTTGTGAAGGATTAAATGCTATAAATGCCATTGGCTCACTTTCATGAGTAAAATCATAATCTGAGCTACCATAAGTTGTATCTCCGTTAACATCATTTACTGTCCATGGGTCAAAGGAGAGAGTCCAGTCAGCACAACCTTCAAAATCCAAAGTAAAGTGTCCTGTTGTGTCTCCACCAACAATAAATTGTTTAACTAACTGGTCAGAATATGTTCCATCACTTAAATCAAATGTTAGTTCTATCTCTGTTTCAAGAGGTATTGAAGGAGAGACAGTAACACTAAATGCAGCCGGCACATTTTCTCCAGGATCCAATACTCCGACATTAACAGAAGGAGTGTTAACTGTTACATAACCACTATTAGCACCTGTAGCTGTGCAGGCAACATTTGCATTTCCTGAAGCAACGGTTCCTGTATTTGAAGCTGTAACATTAACATTAGCGGTCTCTCCCGGGTCAAAATCGCCATCACCATTATCATCTCCTGTAATGTTATTATAACTTAAACTCAATATTGGCTGACTGCCGGAAATAATATTTACTATTCCCTGATAAGTTACATAATTAAATGCAGTAGCAGTAACATCCATTGTTCCTGTTGAAGTTAAAGCATTAAAGCTAATTGTGGCAGAAGTTCCGTTACTGTATCCTCTTCCTATCATCTGTCCGTTAATTGATAAAGCAACAAGAGCATCATTAACATTACAATTAACAGTAAATTGAGTTGCACCAACATTAACGGTTGAATTATGTGTAACTGTCATTGTTTGAGGTGTTGTTGTGCGAACCATAACAGACGGGTCCCCAAATATTGTCCATGTATCTGCCATATTTTGTCCTGATGTTCCGTATTCATCAAGCATTTGAAACAAACCGTTAACTTCTATTCCACCATAAGTTCTGCGAATATGTCCGGTAGAACTTTCAACTAAAATATCAACTGATTCATCCTGTGCACACATAGGAGGATTCCAGTCCTGATTAACTGTTGAACCATTAAAAGCAATAGCACCAGAAGGGTTACCATTATGAGTAGCACGTAACCATGCTTCAGCGAAGCAGGTGTTTCCGTTAAAATCACCAACAAGGCAGGCAACAGAAAAAATAAATGGAAGTTTATTATCATTTGTCAAAGCATTTACATTATTATTTGTATAAACCATACTTGCCCACATTTGTACGTCTCCATGTCCACAATAATTAATTATTCCTCTTCCCTGATTTAATAAACTTGTAAGTTGTGTAGCAGAGCCACCATCTTCATAAACTCTATCTATAGAGTATCCATATCCTTCAAGATCCGTTTCTATATTATTTATATGTTGTGCATCGGTTTCTCCATCATCACCTCCTGTTGCTACATTAGAAGCAATGCCAACGCCTTTATTTAACCATGTGTCTGATGTGGACATATCCCGTTCATAATGAATTGTTCTTTCAACCTGAGTTGTAACATCCGTGCTACTTTCAGCAGAAAAACGACCTACAAAAATATCCAGATAATGGTCGCTTCCAGCAAGATATCCATATTTATTATCAGAATCACCATAAGAAAATGAAGTAGGAACTTGTGCTGCATCACCAACAAGCAACAAATAAGTAAAATCAGGATTACTGCTATAATAATTAGCAACATAAGTTGCAATTGCACTTGAAGATGTTCCAGCAGTTGAAGTTCCAACAATTTCCGTGGGAATACCTTTCATATTTTTCCATGTAACAAAATCTGCCATCTCATCCATAAAACTATCATAACAAATAATTAGCATACTGCCAGGAGAGTCGCCTAATGATGTATATCTTGTAATGGCAGAGCTATAATTAAGGAAATGTCGTTTATAAACATTTTTGAATTCCGAATTAATTTTATATGATGCTTTGGTCCTGTTAATCTCATTTATCCCAACCATTGCAGAAGAACTTATTTTAACTTTTATATTTGTATAAATTCTTAAAACTTTAGTAACAGGATTATACTGAAAAGGATAGACAACAACAGCTTGTCCTCTGAAATCTCTTGCAATATAAGGAACTGATAATGAGGTTATTGCAGATGGATAAAATTGATTTTGCTCATACTCTACTCCATATTTATATGGCACATCTGCAGGATTGATATTTCTTTTTAAGACCCCTTTTGATGGTGCAATATCAATATTTTGTATTTCAATAAAACTTGATGATAAAATACTGATTTGTGTTGCCTTATTATCCGGAATAATAATAGAAGTTGTTAATTTAGATAAATCAGGAGCGCCTTTTTTTAAAATCTGACTGGATTTATATGCACTTACTATATAAGCTATGCCTCTATCTGTTGTAACTTCATTTAATTTATAAGAATTAACAGAAAAATTAATGACTGTTGCTGTTTCATTTGAAGAAATTAAACTTATTTTAGTTTTTTCTTCATTATTTTTAATGTTTACCCAATCTGTTGCTTTAACCCCTAAAAAGATAAAAATAAATGTCAGCGATAAAAGAGCTTTGTTTAAAAAATTAATTGTTGTTTTCATAGTAATATTTTTTTATTGGTTAATTTATATATATTATTTATTAGTTAAATTCGCCGAAATTTAATACTTTTTTATTTATCTGCCAAATTTTTTTTAAAAAATTTTTATTTTTTTTTATATTAAGACCTTAATTCTTTGATTATTAATAATTTTGTTTAATGAAAAAAATAAAATTCATACTTAAATTTATCAAATATTACTTATTGTCAAAAGGCAAAAAAAGTATCCATTCTCCTTTTGTCTTTCATTTGTTTACAAACATTATCTTAAACAAAAATTTTGTTGCTGATTATAATAAGGTTGAGACCATCAGAAAAGAATTAATACATAATAAAAAGACCATTAATGTTACAGATTTCGGTGCTAATAGCTCTAACTTATTTTCAACAAAAAGTATAAAATATATAACAAAAAATTCTGCAAAGCAGGCAAAATATGCACAGTTGTTATATGGTCTGGCAAAACATTTTAATCCGAATACTTTACTGGAACTTGGAACATCTTTTGGGATAAGCACTATGTATCAGGCACTTGCAGTTCCTGAAAGCAAAATAATTACTATTGAAGGTTGCCCGCAAACAGCATCTGTTGCAAAAGATAATTTCAAAAAACTTAATCTTAATAATATTGAATTGCTCACTGGTAACTTTGATATTGTTTTACCACAAATTTTAAAAAATGTCCAACAACTGGACTATGTTTTTTTTGACGGAAACCATAAAAAAAATGCTACTCTCAATTATTTTGAACAATGTCTGCCTCTTATACATAATGATACAGTATTTATCTTTGATGACATCCACTGGTCAGAAGAAATGGAAGATGCATGGGAAAATATAAAAAAATATCAGCAGGTAATTGTTACTATTGATTTGTTTTTTATGGGATTAGTGTTTTTTAAAAAAGAGCTATCCAAACAAAATTTTATAATAAGATTTTAACTTAAAAAATATTTCTTTCTTCCTTGTATAATCATTTTACAAAAAATGTTCACTATAGGCATATCTGCATCAGGCAAATTTTATTGTCATTTCTCACGTCTCAGTATCCCAAAAAACAAAAAGTTATTTTGTTTTTATAATTTAATATCTATATCTTTGCAGATTATTTGTTTTAATTAATCTTTAACCATAAAATTATAATAATTATGAAAAAAACAATAAACTTATTATCAGTTATTATGCTCATAGCATTGAGCATATATTTTCAAAAAACAAATGCACAGGAAATTGCTGTTCAGGAATGGGTGGCAAGATACAATGGTCCCGACTCATTGCAGGATGTGGGAATATCTATTGATGTTTTTGATAATGTATATGTGGCAGGCACAAGTAAAAATATTCCATTTATACAGATGAATAAAGCTGACTATGTTACTATAAAATATGACCAGGATGGTAATGAGATATGGAACCGCAGATATGACAGCCCTTATCATGATGATGACAGGGTAGCAGATATGACAATAGATAAATATTATAATGTATATGTAACAGGAAGAAGTTATAAATTTGGAAATGATTTTGACTGGGTTACTATAAAATATGATACTTATGGTAATAT
>Ga0265594_1002805_pt1 | contig 12046 bp, 12 predicted proteins | sample saktaG_11_FD_190147 | JGI IMG/M metagenome (GOLD analysis project Ga0265594, IMG submission 190147) | Saline water microbial communities from Sakinaw Lake, British Columbia, Canada - sak_2011_5_24_80m | ecosystem: Environmental > Aquatic > Non-marine Saline and Alkaline > Saline ... | reverse complement strand
TCCCCAGCCAGATGCAGATTCATCTGATGCACTACTTTGAGATACTCAAGATATTCCCGCGTTATGTATGAAATCGGAATGTCGTATATATTGATCTCATCTCTTTTGATGAAAAAAAGCAATAAATCCAGGGGACCTTCAAAAACATCAAGTTTTACGTTATAGCTCATTGATCAGCCCAGTAACATCGCCTGCCGTACATCTATCATTGTATTTGTTGCGACTTTCTGCGCTCTTCTTTCACCATCTTTAATGATATCCAACACCTCATCAAAGTGTTCGGAATAGTATCGACGCTTCTCACTATAAGGTGCAATGACAGAGGAAATCGCAGCCGAACATCTCATTTTACAATCGACGCACCCCAATTCCCCGCTTGTACAATCTGTGTATATTTCATCAGTTTCAGCCGGGTTGAATTTTTTATGGTAAGTATATACCAGGCAAATCCATGGACGACCGGGATCTCCCCGTCTGATTTTTTGAGGATCGGTCACTGCTTTACGCATTTTTACTTTAATCTCATCTACATCGTCAGATAACAAAATTGTATTTCCAACTGATTTGCTCATTTTATTGCCGTCGAGACCGGGAAGACGAGCAAAACTTGTTAGTTTCGCCTTGGGAATGGGAAATACTTCTCCATATACTGAATTGAACTTCCGGGCAATTTCCCGCGTGATTTCCACATGGGGAGCCTGATCTTCACCCACCGGCACGACATTGCCTTTGTACAGTAAAATATCTGCCGCCTGTAACACAGGATAACCCAAATGACCATAGATAATTGTATCTATATTCAAATCTTTTACCTGCTCTTTTAAAGTAGGGTTTCGTTCCAGCCTTGCCGTTGTAATCAGCATAGAAAACAGGAGATAAAGTTCCGCATGTTCCTTGATCTGGCTCTGCCGGAAAATCGGGCTCTTTTGGGGGTCAATCCCAACCGAGAGCCAATCAGCGACCATTTCCAGCGTATTTTGCAAAATTTCGCTTGTATCCAGCCTGGTTGTAAGCGCATGGTAATCAGCAACCAGATGAAAATTTTCAAAGTCACTCTGCATATTAACCCAATTTTCAAGAGCTCCAACCCAATTCCCAAGATGCATTTTACCGGTCGGGCGCATTCCGCTTAAAATTCGATCATTTTTCCCTTTTTTCTCCATTATTTCCTTTCCCTAATCTAAAAACAGGTACGGACGCCATTCTTCCAGCGGCGCCCCGGCAAACCGCTGCAATGTATGAATTTTATGAGGTCGCTTCGGCTCAGATTTCAAAGATATACTTGTTTCTTCTAAACGGCTGTTACCCTTTTTATTATTACAGCGTATACAGGCAGTAACCAGATTATTCCAGGTGTCTTTTCCACCTAACACTTTTGGGATAATATGATCAATAGTCAGAGGTACATCACGCGCCCCACAGTATTGACAAGTATGATTATCTCTGCGAAAGATATTTGCCTTACTCAACACGGCATACCAGTTATTAAGTTTGATATATTTATGAATCCTGATAATTGTCGGAACAGGAAAATCATCAGTTACAGTGTGTAAAACCTGGTGATCAACAGTCTTGACCATACTGGCTTTTTGTTCAATCAATAATACAACAGCCCGCTTCACATCACAAATATGAAGTGGTTCATACGTCTGATTTAACACCAGAACACTGCGATGTATGAGTGATGTTTTCGCAGGTGCATTCATTACTTATCCAATCGGGCTGCTTTGATCTTCGTTTGAAGAATTTCTTCAGCAATTTCGACATCATTAAAATGGATTGTACGATCTTTCAGTGTCTGGGTAGTTTCATGACCTTTTCCGGCGATCAGTACAAGATCCTGAGCTTGGGCGATGTCGAGGGCATATTCTATCGCTTCATGTCTGTCATGAATAACCGTATAATCGTAAGAATCAGTATTTTGAATACCTTTGACAATTTGCCCGGCAATTACATCGGGATCTTCTGTCCGTGGATTATCATCCGTAATAACGGCTATATCACTCAATTCTTCCACAATCGCCGCCATTTGGGGGCGTTTACTATTATCACGATCGCCGCCACATCCGAAGACTGTAATGATACGATTGGGATTCATCGACTTTGCGGCGTTTAAGACCTTCACGAGCCCGTCCGGTGTATGGGCATAATCAACAATAACCGTAAAATCCTGACCGCGGTTGATGGATTGGAAACGACCCGCAACAACAATCTCTTTTTCAAGTCCGGTTTTTATATCTTCAAGGCTGATATCCTGATATAAAACTGAAGAAACCGCTGCCAGCATATTATAAAGATTAAACATTCCTCTTAGTTTTGCATGAATATCGATCTCGCCGTTTGGCGTCACTAATCTGAACCGTGTTCCATTACCACCCATATCAATATATTTTGCTGTTACATCCGCGGGATTTTCAATGCCAAACGTCACTATTTTTGCTTTTGATGCTTCAATGAAATGATTCACCGATGGATCATCAACATTAACAATCACAGTTTTATCAGGAGCTAGGCTGCCAAACCAGCGTAATTTTGAAGCCCGGTAGGCATCCATTGTTCTATGCCAATCCAGATGATCCTGAGTAAAATTTGTCCAGACGCCCACCTCATATTCCACGCCGGATACCCGGTGGAAATCCACACCGTGCGAAGACACTTCCATCACACAGTATTCGACGGATTGATCTTTCATATTAGTGAATATTTCCTGCAGATCCGGCGGTTCGGGTGTGGTATCTTTCGATTGATATATCTCTCCGTTAATTTTATAGTATAGGGTTCCAATTAATCCCGTACGGTACTTTTGCGCTAAAATACTGTCAACGATATGAGCAGTCGTTGTTTTCCCGTTTGTACCGGTAATTCCGATCAACTTGAATGATCTTGACGGATGACGATAAAACTCCCCGGCCACAAGCGCCAGAGCCAGGCGCGTATCAGGAACGATAATTTTTACGACTCCATCCGGCACATCTATATCTTTTTGTACCAATACAGCTGACGCACCCGCCTTGATCGCATCCGAAACAAAAGGATGACCATCCGGTAATTCTATTTTATCCAGTTGAGTATAAATATTTATTGCCACATAAAGAAAATCTTTTTCAACCCGAAGCGGGTCATATACGACACCTTTAATGTCCGGATTGTAATTCCCAACTACCTGCTTTTCCGAAAGATTACTTATGAGCCGGTCCAGTTTCATTATATTAAATTCCTTCAAATCCCATTAATAATTGCTACAACGTTTGTATTCTGCTCATATAATCGTCGAATACCTCACGACGTGTTATCAATTTATCCTTACCATCAACAATTGCAACTTCCGCCGGACGAAAGCGCAAATTGTAAGGCATAGACATAACATTGCCATAGGCTCCTGCCTGAGTAAAGACCGCCAGATCACCTTCTTCGGTCAATGGCAGCATGCGATCTTTTGTAAAAATATCGGTGTTCTCGCAGATTTGACCACAAATATCTGCTTTAACGCTCGGCACCTCATTTTCTTTTCCATCGATGACAATAGAATGTTGAGCACCATAAAGCGCCGACCTGATCAGAGTATTAAACCCGGCGTCAATACCAATAAATGTACGATAGCCTTCTTTTATACCGGTAACGCGACTGACCATGATTCCGGCGTCACCAACGAGATAGCGCCCGGGCTCAAGCGCCAACGTCGGATTCCCCAGTTTTAATTGCTTTACTTTTTTTCGAAAAACATTTAAGGTGTTTTTGCCTACTTTTTCTATATCAAGCGTTTCATCATCACCAAAATAGGGAATTCCCAGTCCGCCTCCCATATCGATAAACTCAAAATTAATTCCTAATTCAGAGATGATTTCACCCAATTCATCCAGGAACAATTCCAGCATGTTGGGAAAATGGTCATCGTCAAGAACGCCGGAGCCGGTCATCATATGAGCGCCAAACCGCTTTATACCGGCGTCAATAGCATTTTTATACGCCGTTATAGATTTTTCGTAAGGAACGCCGAATTTTGCTTTATCGCCGCCGGTTGTGATCTCCTCATATTTTCCATTACCTTTTCCGGGATTAATCCGGTAGGTAATCAGCTCCGGTTTCCCGATTTTTAGTAATCGGTACAGAGATGAAATGTCATCCAGATTGATTTTAGCGCCGGAATCAAACGCCGCTTTCAGATCATCCGAGCTCTCATAATTTCCGGTGTACAAAATATTTTCGGGTTTTACCCCTGCCTGCAATGCCAGCTTCAATTCCCCGGGACTCACGCAATCCATTCCATATCCTTCTTCGGCAAAAACATCCAATATCGCCGGGTGGCAATTGGCTTTCATCGCATAATAGAAGTCAACATTGACATCATCGGAACGGAAAGCTGATTTTAGTCGTTGAGCATTCTCACGTATTCTCGAAAAATCATAGACATACAACGGCGTGCCGTATTTCTCTGCCAGTTCCTGAACGGATATTCCTGAAATGTTCATCTATATTCCTGTTTTTTCAATTAAATGCAAAAATCACTTCTGCTTACTTCCTATCCAAATTACAATCCAGTAAATTTATTCTCTAAGGGTTCGGATAACAAGAAAAAACACTTTGAATCAGAAGACCATAATGATCGACGTTCGATCAAAAAAATAGTCGAAATGCTTACATGATAACTTTAACAAAGTTCTCATCGATTTCTAATTGCATGGATTCAAAACTTTCGATTTTCAAGGTGTGCTCAAAACATCCTTTTCTGAGACAACCTGAAATTTCACCTTCTCCCGGTAAAATCATCGTAAATACCGGCGCCGAACAGCTGTTACAGGACTCCGTCTCACTAACTAAAGTGATACCACAATGCGGACAGGAAAAATCGACAACTTCCCCATCGGGAATATCAATATCGGAACTGTGCTTGTAGCTTCCAAATTCCGGGTCAAGATATATCAATCCTTCTCTGTCCTGCCATTTGATTTTTACACAGATTGAGTTCAGGTTGTGTATTTTCACTTTATCACTCATTAAATCACAACCTTTGGGACAATGCGCGGTCTGTATATTCACCGTCCGTACCCGACTAACTACGGATGTCTTTGATAATTGCACATCTTTTAATCTTTCACCCATATCATTTCCTTCCAAAAAAATCAGATGATAAGTTAACCAATTTTCAGGATATATTACAAAAGTGATTTTCCATTATTATGTAATTAATGGTCCTTTATACTTAATCCTGTGTATTCTCAGGTATCCCCAAATCAATTCTTGATTATTTTCAACTGCAATTGTAATTTTAAACCGCTTTTTATCATGGGGCTGTAGCTCAGTTGGGAGAGCGCTTGAATGGCATTCAAGAGGTCGTCGGTTCGATCCCGTCCAGCTCCACAAACAATATAAGGAAGTCTTCAGGCTTCCTTTTTTTTCATAAAGCACTAATTGATGGGAGAGCGTCCCGATGGAATCAGGAAGGTCGTCGATCACTTGTAGAATAATATTAAGATCAGATGTAATTTTAATGAAGCTTGATTTATCTTCTGTTTCGAGCGCTATTCAATTTCTGTTCTAATTCGTTCAATTTTGCTCTTATTTCTTGATCATCCGGAATGGTTTCATCGAGCGCTATCAAATCATAGGAAACCGGGTTGATGACCTGTGCATTTTCATCAGTCAAAATCTGAACCTGTGCTTTCAAACTTTCTATCGTGCTTAGTACCGAGGGCTGATTCGCATAAAATTCTTCAACAGGTTTTCCCTTGGTTGCTTCAGTAAAAGAATCCAGCCGTTTCCGGGCATAACTTAGCTGTGCCTCGGTTCTGGAAACGTCAGTCAGTTTCGCATCGGGATTTTTCAGATCAAATTTGATGATACCCATGTATTTCCCGATGCTACCGCAGCGGGCAACTAACATACTGTTTTTATCTTCCAGATTTTTAGAGTAGCGGTAACTGCCGGACATTAAAACAAAATCGATATCAAATGACTTTTTGAAAAATTCCCTTTCCGCAAGCCGGTCAAGATTGGCAAGAACTATTATATAATCGACCTTTTTACGAAGTTCCGGAATTATTTTTTCCAAAGTACTGTCCGGCGAATCAATTTCAATACCCGGTATCTTTTTCGCTGGTTTTGATGTAATCCCGACAATTCCAAATTTCTTTTTACTTACCTTTTTAATGATATAAGGTTTAAAAATTGGTCGCCGAGTCAGGCTGTCTAAAATATTTGCGGAAATGAATGGAAATTTTGCCATTTGCTGAAGTTCTTTTAAAAATATTCTTCCGGCAGTAAAATCTTTCGACGATACATTATATGCCTGATACCCAATGGCGTTATACCCGTCAATCATCGTCCGGGCGGTCTCCACACGCTTTTTAATATCGCTTGCCGGTGCGTTCTGCGAGCGGAAAAAGAGATCACCAGCATCCAGAATCAGATTATTATCGTGGGAGTTTAGATATTGTTGAATTACCGTTGCTTTCCTGGCCAGACCGCCAAGCCTGCGGGTCTTTCACCCACAGGGTTCGGTTTCACCATGAACTGTAGCCGAAAAATGAATCGAGAACTCTTCGGCTGACACCTCTCCGGCGATAAACAACAATACCATCAACAAAATGAGTATATAAAATATATTTGTCATCATTTTCATCGAAATGTAAGTTAAAGATATTTGTTATTTTTTTCGAGAAGTAATTATTGATTGATTTCCTCTGAATTCCTCCAGATTACGACAGCCGCAGCAGAACATGGCAATCCGCAATGTCTCTGAAAAAACCTTAATCAGATCGGTAACACCTTCGACTCCATCGCTATTCCGGGCGCGTAAAAACAGCGTTGCGGCTCCTGCCAGTTCAGCGCCTAATGCAATTGCTTTCGCGAACTTTAATCCGTCGTCAATTCCGCCCGATGCAATAATGTGCATTTGCTTAACGCGAACTGCATGCAGAATTGCATCAACGGTTGGAATTCCCCATTCAAAAAATTGTGACGCTATACTGCGGCGGGCGTTATTATCTGTCCGCATATGTTCGACCCTGGACCAGGATATACCGCCTGCACCGGCGATATCAATCCACTGAATCCCCATTTTTTGCAAGCGTTTGATCACATCAAAGGACAGTCCGAATCCGACCTCTTTCACGATCACCGGGTAAGGAAGCGTCTCGCGCAGAATTTCAATAGCCCGGCTGACACCTTTAAAGTGAGGTTCTCCTTCCGGCTGTAACGCTTCCTGTAAAGGATTTAAGTGGATTGAAATGGCGTCAACCTGAATTTCCTTCAGTAATTTCAATAAATCTTTTGTTTTAAAATCCTTCACCAGCTGGGTCGCGCCGATATTGGCAATTATCGGAATATCCGGCGCATTCTCGCGCGCTACCAAAAAACTTCCAAGAGCATCACGGTTTTCCAGAGCCGGACGGATACTGCCCAGCGCAAGCGCAATCCCGGATTTATTGGCGGCAATCGCAAGATCGCGATTCAGCATTTCACCTTCCTGCTCCCCACCGCTCATCGAACAGATGATCAATGGCAGTTTGAGATCATACCCCAGAAAAGTCGTATGAAAATCAACATCTTCAATATTTATCTCCGGCAGTGCATTATGAACAAAGTGATAATGTTCAAAACCGGATGTTATTTCCTCAAAATGAACAGAATGATTCTGAGCGATTTTTAGATGTTCTTTTTTTCGATTGATTGTTCCGTTTTTCACTGCCTGTCTTTATTTTATATGGTTATTCACGATGAATTTTTAAAGGACCCCAGGTTTGACACGTCGGCATCACTTCGATCTGGTTGACATTGATATGTTCGGGTGTGTTGGCTATCCACCAGACTATATCAGAAATATCTCCGGCTTTCAATGCCTGTACATCTTTATAAACCTTGTCTGCGCGTTCTTCATCCCCTTTAAATCTGACAATAGAAAATTCGGTTTCAGCTATGCCGGGTTCCAAATTTGTCACACGAATTTTTGTGCCATGCAAATCCGCCCGCAGGTTTCTGGAAAATTGCTGTACAAACGCTTTTGTTGCTCCGTAAACATTGCCGCCCGGATAGGGCCAGTTTCCGGAAATTGATCCGATGTTGATAATCTGCCCGGCATTTCGCTTAACCATCCCGGGTAAAAGCGCACGAGTACAATAAACCAATCCTTTAATATTCGTATCAATCATCGTATCCCAGTCGTTAATATCCGCTTTGAATGCCGGCGCAAGCCCCATCGCCAGTCCGGCATTATTTACGAGTACATCGATTTTTGAAAAATCAACCGGAAGGGATTCAAACATCTCAAACACCTTGCCGCGATCCTGAACATCCAGTGTTATGGTGAGAATATCGGTTTTTACAGATAACTCTTTCCACATCTCTTCCAGTCGTTTTGCTCTACGACCAATCAGAACCAGCTTCCAGCCTTCTTCTGCAAAGCGTTCGGCACAACTTCTGCCGAAACCTGAAGTCGCTCCCGTAATAACTGCTGTCTTTACCATAATTGTTCTACCTTTTTTACTGGAAAAAATCAATATCGCCTGTCTGATGCAGGGGAATATTACGGAAAAGTTAATCTTATGTCAAGATTCTTCCTTTGAATTTTTGGGCTTTGGTTTTTCCTGTAAATGTATATAACTTAATGTTCATGGAAGCCCTGCTCGATACACAAAGACACATGGATGCAGCGAAACATTTTCTGGAAATGTTCAGAATCGATTCGCAATGTCCTTCTATCGGGCATGTTACCAAAATCCTGGCTCATTTTTCAAAGTTACCGTATGAAAATCTCAGCAAAATCATCAAACTGAATCATAACTGGAAATCAAAACACTTCCGCCTTCCGGATGAGGTCTTCAGTGATCATGAACGCTTCAAATTAGGAGGAACCTGCTTTTCGCTGACCTTTTTACTGAAAACTATTCTTGATTACGCAGGCTACGATTCGCATATCCTGATGGCGGATATGCGATCGGGGAAAAATACACACTGTGCCCTGACTTTGAAACAGGATGACAAAGAGTATCTTCTTGATCCCGGTTATCTGTTATCTCGCCCGCTGGAAATGAGTGCCTCCAGTATGTCTAACCACGTTTCACTTGTTCATAATGAAGACGATGACCGGTATTCTTTATGGACTCCAGGCGGCGGTCAAAAAAAATTACGCTATTCTTTTACGAAGACGCCAACCGGCATGTCCGATTTTCAAAAACATTGGGACAAGTCTTTCCACTGGATGACAATGCACGGCATATGCCTTTCGAAGCGGGATAAAAACGGTTTCGTTTACTTGCATAATCACTATCTGAAGCGTGAAGGCAGCGATCTGATATTCAAAGGAAATTTCAAAGATGAAATTTCAGATATTGCCCGGAAATACTTTCACATACCCGAAGATATTGTAAAAAAAGCTGAACTCGCACTCAAGGATAACCTGGTCTTTGATAAAGAATCAGGCTATCGAGTACCTAAGTGGGTTAAATAAATGTCATCAGAATCAACATAACATCATTGCATTATGAAACCTGGAATAGCAAATCCTGTTAAGTATTTCGTCGGAGCTTTATATTCATCGGAAGCTCTGCTGGAAAAATCGGTCCGGCTATTAAGCGGAAGATTTAGTCCGATCGATCTGGTCAGTGACTCCTTCCCGTTCGATAACACAGATTATTACGACACTGAAATGGGTACTCCGATCTTTCGGAAGTTCTTTTCATTTTCGGATCTGATTTCACCCGGTTTTCTGGCCGAAGCAAAACTGATTACCAATGATATTGAAGACAGTCTGACTGTTGAAAATAAACGCAAGGTCAACCTGGATATCGGGTATATGGACTATGATAAAGTTGTATTGGGTTCCGCAAAATACGGCATTCATAAAGTCTATTTAGATAAAGGAATTTACGCCGATATGGCGCTTCATTATGAAAAAGGCAATTACTCACCCTATCTGTGGGCTTTCATGGACTTCAAATTCCCCGATTATTATCCCTTTTTCCTCAAAATGCGGATTATTTATAAAGGTCAAATTAAAAATGAAAACCGCTAATTATTTCTATCTTTGTACACTCTCTAACAAAATAAATCTTTACTCTTAATATTTTTTAATATACATTCGTATCGTTCGTGGAGTAGTGAACGCTGATGTATGTGAGGCCACTCATATACTGGCGAGGTTTTTGAATCGTAAAATTTAAGGAATAGTGCATGAAAAAGTATTCACTGGTCCTTCTTTTCAAAAATATTACCCCTATATTCTCCCCTCCAGGAATTAGCATAACACAACACATATATCTAAATAAATCGAAGGACTGATCGGATATGGAAAACCCATCAATTATTTCCCTTATTCAAATTCAATTTCCGAATAATCTCATTAACGCATTTGACATCCCTAAATTCCGGGGAAGCATTGCCGATCAATTCCCCGGCTACTACCTGATCCACAACCATTTAAACAACGGTAAATTAAAATACGGCTATCCCTTGATTCAGTTTAAAACAATTAATCGTATTCCAACAATAATCGGGCTGGGCGAGGGTATTGATATCCTTAAAAAAGTCTTCATGGAAGTGGAAACTCTGGACATTGACGGTCGTCGAAACAGGATCTGGGAAAAGACAATCTTGATGCGGGAAGAGCAATTCGGCGAAGTCGATAAGTTTATCAATTACCGGTTTGCCTCGCCCTGGATGGCTCTGAAAGAAGAAAATTATGAAACCTATAAAGTTATGAATGCTGTTGAAAAGCAGCCGTTCCTCCGTCATCTGCTGCGGGAGAATTTTAAAACCGTTTCCAAGGGCGTACAGTACTGGATCAACAATATCGATGAGATTAAAGTGGAAGGTTTCTTCTCGGAAGTTATCCGGAATTTCAAAAACAACCGAATGGTCTGTTTTACAGGTAAGTTTACTGCCAATTTTCTTATTCCTGAATATCTCGGCGTCGGCAAACAGGTCGCCAGGGGCTTCGGTACCGTGGAGCGGGTGAGATGAAAAAGAATTATAAACCGCTGAAGCGGTTATCGGGATGGGTGGTGGTATCTGATCACCCGGTTAAAACCGGGTGTTGTCCCAATAGTGACAGTATTCAGATTGAGATAACACCCTGTTTCAACAGGGTGAGTACAGGCGCTGATCTAAATCATCAACTGCTTCAGCAGTTTTTGGATGGAGAAGATAATCCGATGAATCGGATAGGTGGATTTACGCATAGCTCCAATCACCCGGATAAATCCGGGTACTATCCTAAGAAACGAAATGTTCGAATTGAGACAACACCATGCTTCAGCATGGTGGCTGAAAGCATACATAAAAAAATATTAACCGCTTCAGCGGTTTATTTAAGATGTTCCCCACATAGAGGAGGATAAGATGATCAATGCAATCGCGGAAATAGGAAGATATGAAAAGATTCATAACCCTGAAATTAATTCCAATTTTGATATCTGGCTGGAAGATTCCTTCGATGAGAGGAATTATCCTCATCTTTTACTGATTGAATTTCAGAGAGTAGAAGAAAACGGCAACAAGAGATGGATATTTAATCAGGTAGATTACTATCAACATAGTTCGAAATTCAAAAGTAGAATTTTGTATAAGGCTGGAAAAGGTAAAAATGCACCTGATACGACACCTACAAGTAAAGTGACTGAAATTGAAAAAACATTTAATAAAAAGATCAAGAAGTGGTTTCAGCAGAATAAAAAAACTGTTTTTTTAGACGCTAATGAAAAGAAATTCATCCAGGCAATTGACTCTGAATTAGAACAAAAATCTGATTTGATTGTTCTCAAACTAAAAGAAAAAATGGAAAATTTAGATAAAGGATCTGTTATCTCAATCTCCTTTCGAGAAGACAATAATCAAAAGCTTCTCAGTGATTATCCACTTTTTTCAAAATTCATCAATGTTATAAGTGCCGAAGATTATAAATATTCCAAGACACTAAAAACATTTTCCGTTGGTGGAGATGAATTATGTGCCATTTGTAAGCAAAAACAGCCAGAAGTATTCGGATATTTTACGTCTTTAAAGTTTTACAACGTTGATAAACCCGGCATGGTAACTGGCGGTTTTGATCAGA
>Ga0265594_1002801_pt1 | contig 12054 bp, 10 predicted proteins | sample saktaG_11_FD_190147 | JGI IMG/M metagenome (GOLD analysis project Ga0265594, IMG submission 190147) | Saline water microbial communities from Sakinaw Lake, British Columbia, Canada - sak_2011_5_24_80m | ecosystem: Environmental > Aquatic > Non-marine Saline and Alkaline > Saline ... | reverse complement strand
CCGATCTTTGAGGGTCCTAAGATTGTTCCCCACAATCCTAACTGTGTGCTGGTTGATACGGACATCATTGCCAATGCACCGGTTGACACGCTGGTCGCCGGCATGGGTGATGCCCTCGCCACCTTTTGGGAAGCAGACTCCTGCTATAAGTCCCAGAAACCCAATCCGCGCACGGGTGGCACCCCTCCTTCTGAAGCTGCGTATATGCTGTCCCGCTTGTGCTACGATACGCTTCTGCGTTGGGGGCTGGAGGCTAAGCTCTCCGCTGAGAGGAAGGTAGTTACCCCGGCTCTAGAGAAAATCGTGGAAGCTAATGTCCTGCTTTCCGGGCTGGGGTTCGAGAGTGGGGGGCTGGCTGGGGCGCACTCAGTTTGTATGGCGCTGGACGTTCTGCCAGCACCTCATAAGAGGTATCATGGAGAAAAAGTGGCCTTTGGCACACTGGTCCAGCTGGTGATGGAGGGGCGATCCAGAGAGGAGATTAACGAAGTGATGGGCTTCTGCAGGTCGGTGGGTCTTCCCACGAACCTGGCTGCGCTGGGTGTCATTGCGCCTTCTGAAGGAGATATCATGAAGGTAGCTGAGGGCGCTACCAAGGAAGGAAGACCCATTCATGATACTTGGTTCCCAGTCACGGCGAAGATGGTATATAGCGCTATCTGGGCTGCCGATGCGATTGGTTCTTGATGCAAAAGGGTTATTAATAGGTGTTTGATAGAGCGGAAATAGAGGTGAGGGCTGGTGTTGGGGGAGCTGGGATAGTAAGCTTCCGGCGGGAGAAGTATGTTCCCTTCGGTGGGCCTGATGGCGGTGACGGTGGTGACGGCGGCGATGTAATTATCAGGGCTGACCCCAGCGTTGACAGCCTGCGGATACTAAGCCGAAAAAGATTTTGCCGAGCAGCCGATGGCAGGGATGGCAGGGGTAAAAAGCAGCATGGCAAAAAGGGAGAAAACCTGGTATTAACCGTTCCAGTGGGGACTGTGGTCTCATATAAAACGCAGGTTAGCGGTGATGCGCTTATCGCTGATCTGGAGCAGACGGGGCAGCAGGCAGTGGTGGCTAAGGGTGGTAGGGGGGGATTAGGTAATACTCATTTTACTTCGTCTACTAATCAAGCCCCACAGATGGCTCAAAAGGGAGAGCCCGGAGAAGAGAATTCCATAATATTAGAGATGAGGCTTATTGCCGATGTCGGTATCATTGGCTATCCTAATGTAGGCAAATCTACCTTGCTGGCGGCTGAAGCTGCCGCCAGGCCTGAAATAGCCAGTTATCCATTTACTACCCGGGAGCCCATTTTGGGTGTGGTTGAGGTCGGGCGGCAAAGCTTTGTGCTGGCTGAGATTCCCGGGTTGATAGATGGTGCTCACCTTGGCCGGGGACTGGGACACGATTTTCTACGCCACACCATGCGGACAAAAATACTTATCCACCTAGTCGACGGCAGTTCTGCGTCGCCGGTGGAGAATATGATACAGGTAAACGCCGAGCTCGGCCTATTTGATTCGGCTCTGGCTCAAAAGCCACAGCTCGTAGCCGTAAATAAGATTGATTTACCTCAGGTGCAGGTTCGATTAGATGAGATAAAGGACGCCTTCAGCAGTGCTGGAACTACCCCCCTTTTCATTTCGGCAGCGACCGGGGAAGGCGTCGCCGGGCTTATGGTGGAAACTATGGAGGTGCTTCATTCGTTTACCGTTGCGAGAGGAATCAGTGAAAAAGCCCCTGTGAAAGTTTTTCGCCCTCGGCCCAAGAGTACCAGTCCCAAGGTGCATAAAGAGGGAAATACATTTGTCGTAGAGGCACCTGAACTGGAGCGAGTTTTAGCCGGGACGGATGTAACTAGCCCTGAGGTAGAATCGCAGCTCAGAAGGCACCTGACCAGATTGGGGGTCAGCCGGGCCTTGGAGAGGGCTGGGGTTAAGCCGGGTGATAGGGTCCGTTGTGGGAATTTAGAATGGGATTGGTAATAGAATGAATATCGGGGTGCTGGGGGGGACTTTTGACCCAATCCATATGGGGCATCTCGTTCTGGCTGAGGAGGTAAGGGCTAGGCTAGATCTGGCTGAAATCCTTTTTGTTCCGGCCGGACAGCCGTGGCTGAAGGTAGGAAGCCCTGTTTCGTCGGCGGGGCACCGGGTGGAGATGGTGCGCCTTGCCATTGCCGATAGACCTTACTTCAAGCTATCCACTATTGAAATAGAGCGAGCTGGTCCCACATATACCGTTGACACTATTGCTGAACTAAAGGCTCAACTTGGGGCCGGGGATGAGCTATTTTTCATTCTGGGCCGGGATAATTTAGCTGAGCTGCCCCGGTGGTGGCAGCCAGAGCGGCTGATTACAATGTGTCGCCTGGTGGCGGTTCCCCGACCGGGTTATCCCTTGCCTGACCTTAAAGCCCTGGAAGCCAGCATCCCGGGGCTACCTCAAAGGGTGATGCTTATGGATAGGCCAGAGATAGATATAAGTGCCTCAGCAATTAGAGATAGAGTTGTGCGGGGGCTATCCATCCACCACCTCGTCCCCGAGCCAGTCGCGGGGTACATAAGACAACATAAACTATATTTAGCGCACTAGGAGGTGCATCGTGAAAGCTATTGGTATTGTCGGTAGCCCGAGAAGGGATGGCAACACAGAAATTCTAACCGGGCATGCTCTGAAGGCTATAGCCGAGGAGGGATTGGATACAGAACTAATAAGGTTAGCCGGCCGGGACATCCGCCCCTGTGATGCCTGTATGGTTTGCCGGAATGGAGGGCAGTGTCCCATTGATGATGACCTGTTACCGATTTATGATAAGATGAAAGCGGCTGACGCAATAATACTGGCTTCGCCGGTGTACTTCGGCTCGGCAACAGCTACGATAAAGGCACTCATGGACAGAAGCGGTTATATGTCCTATGATGGGAGGCCGTTCGCGGGGAAGGTAGGAGGGCCGCTGGTGGTTGCCCGCCGGGCGGGACATAACTTTACCTTCGCCCAGATTATGTACTGGTTTCACATCCTCGGCTTCTTTATGCCTGGCTCCACATACTGGAATATTGCCTTTGGCCGTGAGCCGGGGGAGGTTGAGGGGGATGAGGAGGGGCTTGAGACCGCCTGGAACTTCGGCAAAAATATCGCCTTCTTGGTGAAAAAGTTAAAGACTTAATCCTGTTGGAAGGGTGTGTACCTAGATATCCAGGTTTCGGACGCTCTTGGCGTGGGCTTGGATAAAGGCTTTGCGGGGTGGGACTTCACCCCCCATTAGCATATTGAATATCTGGTCGGCCTTGGCGGCGTCATCTACGCTTACTGCCAGTAGGGTGCGGGTAGCTGGGTCCATGGTAGTTTCCCACAGCTGCTCGGAATTCATCTCGCCCAGACCCTTATACCGCTGAATTACTACTCCTGACCTATCAGGGATTTTTTCTAATCGCTCTGCAAGTTTATACCAAGGGATGTCTTTTCCTATCTCTCTATTTTTCTTAATAATGGTATAAGTCTTATTCTCAACGAAGTGTTTGACTCTAGGATAGACAGTGAAGCACCTATGAAGCAGAGGATTTTCAAATAATTGTCTATCGAACTTACCTTTGCCAGTCTTTCCAGCCACATCTATAGCATATTCATCTTTATCCGTGTCATGGTATGTTTGGTATGTGTAGTCAAATTCTTGTAGCCACTTTTCAACCTCTAGCATGCTTATTCTATTTTCCTTAGTGAAGTCAAGGCGGTGAAATGAATCCCTCTTCTTTAGAAGGAACTCACCTAATTCGCGAGGTATTTTGGCTTCCTTGGCAAGGGTATTTAGCCCTTCGTTCAGCTCTTTCAGCGATTCTATGTAGTCCATTATCTCTATACCAGTTAGATTAATAGATTTATCATTTGAGTAAACAGAGACATTTTGGAAAGCCCGCTTTATATAAAATTTGTTCAGTCCCTCTTCTGAATATAACCATTCTTTCGTTTTACCAATAGATGCCCGGTACAGGGGGGGTTGGGCAATGAACAGGTGGCCATGGTTAATTAACTCCATCATGTGCCGGAAGAAGAAGGTAAGTAGCAGAGTGCGAATGTGAGCGCCGTCAACATCGGCGTCGGTCATCAGGATAACCCGGTGATAACGTAGCCTTGACAGGTCAAGCTCGTCGTCTATGCCTGCTCCCAGAGCGGTGATGATGGCGCGGATTTCGTTGTGAGCCAGCATCTTATCCGGTGGTGCCTTTTCTACGTTGAGGATTTTGCCCCGGAGGGGCAGTATGGCCTGGAAGCGACGGTTGCGTCCCTGCTTGGCTGGGCCACCGGCTGAATCTCCCTCTACCAGGTATATTTCGCAGTGGGAGGGCTCTTTCTCGGAGCAGTCAGCCAGCTTCCCGGGCAGGGTGCCTGTATCCAGACTGCTCTTCCTGATAATTAAATCGCGGGCCTTTCTGGCGGCTTCCCTGGCTTTGGCAGCGGTGAGGCACTTTTCTATAATCCTTTTGGCGTCATCGGGGTGCTCCTCAAGGTATAGGGATAGACCCTCGCCTACGGCGCTCTCTACGACACCCTTGACTTCAGGGTTACCCAGCTTTCCTTTAGTTTGTCCCTCAAACTGAGGCTCGGCGAGCTTGACGCTAATAATGGCAGTGAGCCCTTCTCTAACGTCTTCACCGGTCAGGTTGGGGTCTTCATCTTTTATGAACTTATTTTTACGGGCATAGTCGTTAAGGGCGCGAGTCAGTGCTGAGCGGAAGCCGGTAAGGTGAGTACCTCCGTCAATGGTATTAACGCAGTTAGCGAAGCTGAAGGTGGACTCGGCGAAACCATCATTATATTGAAGCGCAGCCTCAACTATGGTGCTATTTATTGTTTTAAAGGTATAAATGGGTTGGCGATGGCGGACTACTCGGTTCCGGTTCAGGTGGCGGACGAAGCTAGCAATTCCACCCTCAAAGTAGAAGGTCTTTTCGCATTCTTTTCTTTCATCTTTAAAGCATATTTCCAGTCCTTTATTCAGGTAGGCCATCTCTCTCAGGCGCTCACTGAGGACATCAAAGTTGTATTTGGCTTGACCGAATATCTCCTCATCGGCAATGAAGGTGATAGTAGTGCCGGTATCACTGGCACTACTGACTACTTTAACTTCGTCTTGGGGTATGCCCTTCTGGTATTCCTGCCGGTAGGTCTTGCCATCACGCCTGACATCAACCCTGAGCCAGGAAGAAAGCGCGTTTACTACCGAAGAGCCTACGCCGTGCAGCCCGCCCGATACCTGGTAGGTCTTGCCGCCAAATTTTGCCCCGGCGTGCAGTGTGGTCATTACCGTCTCCAGGGCTGATTTTTTGGTCATCCGGTGAATATCTACGGGAATACCCCGCCCATCATCCTCAACACAAACGGCGCCATCTTCTTGAATAGTGACCCCGATTTTGGTGCAGCAGCCAGCCATGGCTTCATCAATGCTGTTGTAGGCGATTTCATAGACCAGATGGTGCAGTCCTCGCTGGTCGGTGCTGCCGATATACATACCTGGTCGGCGGCGAACTGCCTCCCGCCCCCCCAGGACATGGATATCCTCGGCGGTGTACTCGTTATTATTCAATTGCTCAGTTGAGGAAGGTGTATCCTGCGTCATAATTAGCCTTTACTCCTGTGCTTGTTGTGGGGGAAGCATGCGGAAGGTCAGATAGTTACACGGGATTTGCTGTCGTGATAAGGATTCCATTAGTATAATTATAGCACAGTCTAGCTGCAAAGTGAAGCTTTGGAGGGTAGTTACCGTAGTAGTCCTTTTAGCTCGGCGAGAGGAACGGTTTTCTGCTCGGCGGTGGTCATGTCCCGCAGTATTGCCGTACCTGTTTTCACTTCCTGCTCGCCGATAATTACTGCGTGACGGACACCGCGGGAGTTTGCCTGCCTCAACTGGGCTTTCAGGCTCTTATTGCCGGTAGCTTCTATTACGCCGATGCCATTCTTTCTCAGCGTAGCGGCCAGCTTTATCGCCTCATCCCTGGCGTCATCACCTACACAGGCGATGAAGACCTGTGGTCTGGGTAGGGGTGGGATGGGGACGTTCTGTTTCTTCAGGTTAAGTATTATCCGCTCTATGCCGGCGGCGAAGCCAATCGCCGGGGTAGGCTTACCCCCCAGCTCCTCAATCAGGTCATCATATCGCCCCCCGCCACCGAGGGTAGCCTGGGCTCCTTCTGCCTCAGGCTGAATTTCGAATACTGTCCTGGTGTAGTAGTCTAACCCCCGGACCAGGCGGTGGTTTACGGTAAAGGGGAGGTCTATTAATCCCAGGCACCTTTTTACCTGGTTGAAGTGCTTATCACACTCCGGGCAGAGGTGGTCACTGCTCTTCGGGGCGGAGTTGGCTATTTGCTGGCACTGGGGCATTTTACAGTCGAGCAGGCGGAGCGGGCTTCTGTTCAGCCTGGTTTTGCAGTCTGCGCACAGGTCTTGGGTATGGTTTGAATAATGAGCCTCTAGTGCCTTGAGATATTCGGGCCGGCATTTTTTACAGCCGATGCTATTAAGCTGCAGGGTGAAGTGACGAAGGTTCAGTGACCGGAAGAATTGCCAGGCCATATCGATGACTTCAGCATCAAGGGCGGGGTCACCGTCGCCAATAGTCTCGTAGCCAAACTGATAGTGTTGTCGGTATCTTCCTGCCTGAGGTCGTTCGTATCGGAAAATCGAAGCAAAATAGTAAAGCTTTACCGGCTGGGGTAGATTGTGCAGTCCGTGTTCCAGATAGGCCCGGCATACTGAAGCGGTACCCTCTGGTCTCAGGGTTATCTTGTTGCCGCCTTTATCCTCAAAGGTGTACATTTCCTTTTCGACGATGTCGGTTCCCTCTCCCACGCTGCGGCGGAAAAGCTGGGCATCCTCGAAGGCCGGGGCGTCAATGCGCTCATAACCGTAGAGCTGGCAGATATTGACTGCTTTTTGCTCTACATAACGCCAGTATGCCTGCTCCTCGGGTAGAATATCTGAGGTTCCGCGTGGTGCTTGATACAACTTAACTTCCCTCTACCTTTGTTTTAAACTAGAATACATTATTGACACCGGGCTTGTAAAGATGGGGTTATCTTGGCACAGGTGGCCTTATTGAGCTATACTTAACCTGTAAACGCGGTAATCGGTGGTGTAATGAGTTTTAACCAGCTTAAAGAGAAGGCTCGGCAGTATCTTCCGCCAGAGAAGATGGCTGGGATTGAAGATGCTTATAATTTTGCACTAAAGGCACACCAGGGGCAGATGCGTAAGTCAGGGGAGCCCTATATAGAGCATCCCCTGAAGGTGGCGCTGATTCTGGCTGAGCTTCATTTTGATGCCACCTCTCTGGCGGCTGCCCTGTTGCACGATGTTCCTGAGAACTGCGGCATGCCTATTTCGGAGATTGAAACCAGGTTTGGCGCAGAGATAGCCAAGCTGGTTGATGGTACTACCAAGCTGGGTAAGCTTTCCTTGCCGGCTCCGGTGGAGACAGCATCCCGAGGGTCGCAGGCGGAGAACATGAGGAAGATGCTGATGGCAATGGCTGAGGATCTTCGCGTGGTGTTTATCAAGCTGGCTGATCGGCTGCACAACATGCGTACCCTGGATGCTCTGCCGCCGGAAAAGCAGCATAGCATTGCTCAGGAGACCATGGAGATATATGCCCCCCTGGCTCATCGTTTGGGAATATGGGAGTTAAAGTGGCAGCTGGAGGATTTATCCTTTCGCTATCTGGAGCCGAGGCAGTATCGCCGGGTTGCCAGGCTGATTGCTACCCGGCGCACTCAGCGGGAGGACTTCATAGCTCGGGTGATTCAGGTTTTAGGACGGGAGTTTGAAAGGCTTGGTTTAAGGACTGAGATGTCGGGTAGACCTAAACATATCTACAGCGTCTACCAGAAAATGGAGAAATATGCGGCACTGGGTAAGGATTTTGATGATATACATGACATTCTTGCCCTTCGGGTATTGGTTGATACTATCCCCGATTGTTATAGTGCCGTGGGCGTTATCCACAGTTTGTGGCATCCTTTGCCTGATGATTTTGACGACTTTATTGCCAATCCCAAGTCCAATGGCTATCAATCTTTACATACCGTGGTGATGTGTTTAGGCATGACTCCCCTGGAGGTCCAGATTCGCACCCGCGACATGCATCATGTTGCCGAATATGGAGTAGCGGCTCACTGGCGCTATAAAGAAGGGGAAGAGAGAGACGTGCGCTTTGAGGAGAGGATAGCTTGGCTTCGCCAGTTAATTGAGTGGCACCGGGAGTTCAGCGGGGCGGAGGAGTTCCTGGAGACGGTTAAAACAGATATATTCATGGATCAGGTTTTTGTTTACACCCCCAAGGGGGAGATAAAGGATTTACCTAAAGGCTCCACTCCACTTGACTTTGCCTATCGGGTTCACACTGAGCTGGGACACCGCTGTACAGGTGCTAAGGTTAATGGCAGGCTGGTACCATTCAATTATCAGCTTAAGAATGGTGATGTAGTAGAAATTATGTCGACTAAGGGGGGTAGGGGACCGAGCCGTGATTGGCTGAGTCCTCATCTGGGTTATGTCAAAACATCTCACGCCAGAGAAAAGGTACGGCAGTGGTTTAAGAAGCAGGAGCGGACAGAGAACATTGAGCATGGTCGGGGGATTTTGGAGAAGGAGATGAGGCATCTGGGTATAAAACTCAGTGAGCGTGATAAACTGGTCAAGCTGTTCAATTATGATAATCCGGATGATTTTTTGGTGGCTATTGGTTATGGGGGCATTACTACCCGTCAGATTATCTCGAAGCTAACTGCCGAGGAGGAGCAACCTAGAGAAGTTGCTGAGGTTGTGCTACCCAAGCGACCAGTATCAGCTATTAAGGTACTGGGTGTTGGGGATATGCTTACCCAGTTGGCCCGGTGCTGTCACCCTGTGCCCGGCGATAGGATTATTGGCTATGTTACCCGTAGCCGGGGGGTGACGGTCCACCGCCAGGATTGCCATAATGTGATTGGTGGGGGTGAGAAGGAGAGGCTGATTCCGGTGGAGTGGACGCAAACAGATTCCTTGTATTCGGTCAGCATTCAGGTCGAATCCTGGGACAGGGTGGGGCTAGCGCGTGATATTACTGATATTGTGGCCGGGGAGAAGGTTAATATCTCAACAATGAATGTGGTTAATAATGATGACCATACCACATCAATATCTTTTACCTTGGGAATAAGGAGCCTGGCCCAGTTAAGCCGACTCCTGGGTAAAATTGAAGGGGTGCGGGGGGTGACAGGTGTTAGTCGGGTGGGGGATGGGGCGACCATAAAAGTCAGCCCCTCGGCCTGATCTAATCAGAGGAGATAGTTTATAAAAATAGCTTAGGAGGTAGATGTTGCCAAACACTAGTTCAGCTCGAAAGCAGGTGAGGGTAACCCAAAGAAGACAGCTGAGGAATAAGTCCATTCGCAGTCTGTGTAAGACAGGTATAACCAAGGCAGAAAGGCTTATATTCTCTGGTGAGCTTGAAGCGGCTCAGGAGGCGGTGGTAGCTGCTATCAGTTCTCTGGATAGGGCTGCGGAGAAGGGGGTTATTCACCCCAATAATGCTGCTAGGCGTAAATCACGGTTGATGAAGAAGCTGAATGAGGCCCAGGCTCTTGCTTCGGCTGAAGATTCAACCCCAGCGGACTAAAGCAATTGTTTTCTCAGGGTATTGACAAAGAGGGGCATTTGTTTTAAACTGTTGTAGAACAAATGTTCGTTTTAGGTTAGTATATGAAGGCACTATTATCCAAGCGGCAGCATATTATTGATTTTATCCGCCAGTTCCTGATGGAGAGGGGTTACCCACCCACCATCAGGGATATAGTAAATGGGTGCGGGATCAGCTCCACATCGGTTGTGGATTACCACCTGAATATCTTGGAGAGGAAGGGGTATATTCGCCGCCACCGTGAGGTATCGCGAGGTATTGAGTTGCTGCCTCGGTCTCCTATCTTGGGGTATCGGCGGCAGGTGCCTGTTATCGGTCAGATAGCGGCTGGTGAGCCGATACCAGTGCCCTCTCCCGATACCTGGGACACTGCTGCCTCCGCGGAGACCTTGGAGGTAACCGGGGACCTGATGCAGGGCAAAGAGGGAATTTATGCTCTGAGGGTGAAGGGCTCATCAATGGTGGATGCCTTGATTAACGATGGGGATGTCGTATTGATGCAGCATGCGAATGCGGTGGAGAACGGGGAGATGGCAGCCGTATGGCTCAGGGCTGAGAAAGAGGCGACACTTAAGAAGGTTTATAGTGAGCCGGGGCGCATTCGGCTCCAGCCGGCCAACAGCCAGATGCAGCCCATATACGTTGAGCCCGGCAATGTTGAGATTCAGGGCAGGGTCATTGGCGTCATCAGGCAGCTGACGTAGCTATCTTTTATCTATCTTTCTGCCAGTGGTCAAAGAAAAAATTATCCTTTTTACTCTCCGCCTTTGCCCAGGCAGACTTGGCAGTAGGCAGAAATTTAACCCCTATCACCAGTCCCAGAATAACGGCCATAATGGTACCCGTGCCTGAATCCATACCCAGCCAGGTGATAAAAGGTAGGGCAACAAGGGCAAGCCCCATAGATATGGCGATATTATGGGTGATTACCTGGGGGATGAGAATTACCCCGAAGATGATTAGTAGTCCCGGCCAGTATCCGTAGACGGGCAGTAAAACGGCCAGGGCACCGAAGGTAGTCCCCATGCCCTTTCCCCCGCTGAATTTCAGCCAGACCATCCAGTTGTGTCCTACCACCGCTGCCAGCCCGGCCAGCATCACGAACAGCGGAGGCAGGTCTAGTAGCCAGTAGGCTATGGCCACTGCCACTGCCCCTTTACCCACGTCAGTAATACCTACAGCCAGGGCTGGCCAGGTTCCCACCTCCCGGCGGACATTTTGGCCACCGACATTGCCTCCCCCCAGCTGGCGAATATCCTTACCTGTAGCTAGACGGGTGACGATGTAGGCTGATGGGATAGAACCGAGTAGATAACCAATAATTATGGCGAAAATCTCTCTGACTATCATTTGAGCCTCCGTTACTAGCCCTATTTTTTATAGGCCGGTGTACCCCAACTGAGGTATTTGGGATTTTTGCCCTGTATTACATCAGCGTAGATTGTCTGTAGCTTCTTGGTTATCTCACCGATTTCACCGTTGCCTATCTTGCGATGGTCTACCTCGGCTACCGGGGTTACATGGGCGGCGGTGCCGGTAAAAAAGCACTCTTCAGCCGCGTAGATTTCGCTGCGGTCGATTGGTCTCTCTATGGTTTCTATACCCAGTTCTTTTTGGACCAGTTCAATTACGGTATTGCGGGTAATCCCCATCAGGATATTGTTGTAACTGGCTGGCGTAACTAGCTTGCCATCTATAACCAGGAAGATATTCTCGCCGCTTCCTTCGGAGACGTGACCATCCGGGGCAAGCATAATTGCCTCGTCGAAGCCGTGCTCAATGGCTTCCGTTTTAGCCAGGGCGTTATTGACGTAAAGCCCGGTAGCCTTAACCTGGGGTGGAATTACATTATCATCAGGGCGCCGCCATGAAGAGACGCCGCATTTGGCTTTATCCACGTCCAGGTATGGTCCCCAGGGGATGATAAGGATTAGGAAATCGCTGTCCAGGTTATGGAGGCGGACACCCAGGGACTCAGAGCTTTTATAAGCCAGGGGACGGATATATATATCTTCCTGAAAACCGCACCTTTGAACCAGTTCGATGGTTATCTTACATAACTCATCAATGGTGTAAGGCAGGTCAATCTTCATTACCCGGCAGCCGTTGTGCAGCCGCTCGTAGTGTTCTTTAAGACGGAAGAGATAAATCTGCTGTTGTTCGCTGTTCCAGTTGCCCCTGATGCCCTCAAAAATGGCGGTGCCGTAGTGAAGGCAGTGGGTCATAACCCCTATCTTGGCTTCGGATAGCGGGACAAACTGCTTGTGGAAATAGGCATATGATGTCATTTATAATCCCCCTTCTTAGCAGGGTTTACTGTAGTTATTTAGAATTCCCCTCCTTAGTAGGATTTATTATAGTCATTTAATCTTATCCCCGTCAATCTACCC
>Ga0265594_1002800_pt1 | contig 12054 bp, 11 predicted proteins | sample saktaG_11_FD_190147 | JGI IMG/M metagenome (GOLD analysis project Ga0265594, IMG submission 190147) | Saline water microbial communities from Sakinaw Lake, British Columbia, Canada - sak_2011_5_24_80m | ecosystem: Environmental > Aquatic > Non-marine Saline and Alkaline > Saline ... | reverse complement strand
AAGGATATAAAAAAGCATCTTAAGAATTGTTAAAAAAATGTTAATAAAAATTGTTTAAATTATTTTTTTTAACCATAGAATTCGGAACGAATGCCTGATTAATAATAGTCATTTGTTGTCATTTATTATTCCTAGGCATTTTACATTTTACATTTTACATTTTACATTTTATATTTTACAATTACAATCATTACTTTATTTTTCTTGTCTTAAAATATAATTTCCTATCCTGCAATTTAAACATTTTTTTAAATCACAATAATTATTTTTTAGTTCTAACAATGCTTGTGTATCAGCAGCAGAATATGATTTTATTGCTGTTGAATCCCATTTTTTAATTGTTCCGTTATTCTCTTTAGGAAGTTGTTCAAGAAATTGCAATGCCCTGTGTTTATAAATTTCATCGTCTTTTTTTATCCCATATAAAAACAAGAAAGGAACTATTGTATTTATGATAATTGTATTTATTGCATTTTTGCCAATATATTTTTTTCGTTTAACAGATGATTTGTCAAAGATATAATGAGTATCCCAATATTCTGAGCATGACAAATTAAACAGAGCACTTATTTCTGTTACTTTTTTACATTCTGTTATCTTGGAAAATAAATGTGTTGATTTATAAATAAGATTTGCAAACTGTGAAATTCGTATTAAAGGAAAATTTGACGGTCTTAATCTGAGAAACTTCCATAGATTTGTATTAACAGGTGTTAATGAAAATTTTTGTTTTAAAAAAATATATTCATATTGCAGTTTTTTAGGATATTCATCTTTAAATTTTTTGTTTAACAAACCTGCTTGTCCAAATAACATTGCCTCAATTTGAAAAAGATTATTTTTGTGCTTTGCTAAATAAATCAAAGGAAGCGACTTTGCCAGTAATTCAAAAGCCATTGCATTTACTTTAAACCCAAAATTACAAGCTAAATGTTGATAAAAGGTCTGTTCCCAACTATTATTACATAAATCCAATGTATGCTCAATAACTTTAACCTTTTTCTCTAATCGTTCTATTAACAAACTCTCAAGCCAATCTTTAACGATCAATGTTTCTACTTCTTTTATCTGATTTTGACAAGGTATCCAGAGTTTGCTATTCATAAATTGTTCATAATTAAAATATAATTTATCATCAAATTTTCCTTTAAGTTCAAGTGTAGGTATAATTTCATTATTATATCTTTTAATTATCTTATCATTATTATAAACAACATGCAAAATTATATTATTGTATGCTTTATCTTTATGGTGTCCATGTTTATACCAATCAGAAGTATTAATATGTATCTCAACATTTCCTGCCCAAATAGTATTGCCAATTTTTATTTTTGCATTAAAAAAGTCAGGACCGGAATTTATATTTCTTTCGCCGACATTTATTATATCAACAAGTTCTCCATTATTGGCAAAACAATTATTAAATAAACGAAATCTCCATATATAATAAAGAAACTCTTCTGTCATAAATATTGAGTTGTTTTTTTAATTACAAAAGTAATATATTTAACCTAAATTAAACGATTAAAAAAAATATAAACAAATCTCAATTATACAAATTGCATATATTTGCTTATTAAATTTTAGTTTGCTTCAAGATGCCTGATGACTTTGTTGCTATGTTGTATTATACAAATGTTTTTTTCATAACGTCTAAATAAAAATTATGTTTATAAAATTATTCAAATCAAACAATCCATTTTTGTTGATAATATTGCTTATATTCAGTGGATTATTATGGCTTGATTCCTTTATTAATCCAATAGATGTTGTATATAACACTCAATTCACAACATCTTTTTATAACAGCATATTAAATCTGTTATATAACTACAATTTATTATCAACAATAATAGCATTTTCTCTTGTCTTTGTTCAAGCTATAATGATAAATAATATAGTAACGAATAATAAGTTAATGGCAAAAAACACATATTTGCCTGCCTTGTTCTATGTTTTATTAATGAGCAGTCCACATTCTTTATCTCTATCTCCCATTCTAATATCAAACTTTTTTTTAATTATTGTTTTAAATAATATTTTTAATATTTATGATAAAAAAGATGTTTATCAACAAACATTTAATATTTGCTTTTTAATATCAATAGCTTCTCTTTTCTACTTGCCTGCTATCTGTTTTATCTTGTTAATATGGATTAGTTTTTTTATATATAATTTTCTAAACTGGAGAGAATGGTTAATATCTCTATTAGGACTTATAACACCTTATTTATTTATTGCTACTTATTATTTTTGGTTTGATAAATTAGAGATAATTGTTAATAATTACATTAACTTTTTTTGCAATTTAAAAATCCCATCTTTTGAATACAATATATATATATACATTTTTTTATCTTTACTAGCAATATTAACACTGTTTTCTATGGCAAAAATAGTGTTTATGATTAATAAATTAGTTATAAAAACAAGAAAATTCTTTGTAATATTAGTTTGTTTTATTATAATATCTTTTATTTCTGTAATTTTTACAGATAATTCTTCAATAATTCATCTTGAAATATTTTTTATACCAATATCAATACTTATCTCTAATTATGTTTCATTAGCAAAAAAAACTACTTTTAATGAAATAATCTTTTCATTACTTATAATCGTAATTTTGCTTGAAAAATTTTTATAAATTTAAAAAAAAATTATTTTTGTAAATTCTAATTAAAAAAAAATATTTTATGATAACATCATTAGTAACCGGCGGAGCTGGCTTTATAGGTGCTCATGTAACAAATGAACTTATAAAGTTAAAGCATAATGTTGTAGTATTAGATGATTTAAGCGGGGGCTTTAAAAAAAATGTTAATACCAAAGCTATATTTATCAAAGGTTCTGTAACTGATAATAAATTAGTTGAAGATTTATTTAACAAATATCAATTTGATTATGTTTATCATTTAGCCGCTTATGCAGCAGAAGGTCTTAGCCATTTTATCAAAAGATTTAATTATACTAATAATTTAATTGGCAGCATAAATTTAATTAATGAATCAATAAAACATAAAATCAAATGTTTTGTTTTTACTTCTTCTGTTGCAGTATATGGGACAGGACAACTGCCAATGCGTGAGGATATGATACCTGCACCTGAAGATCCCTATGGCATTGCCAAATATGCAGTTGAGCAGGACTTAAGAGTATCTCATAAAATGTTTGGACTTAATTATATTATTTTCCGACCACATAATGTTTATGGTGAGTATCAAAATATTGCAGATAGATATCGTAATGTTTTGGGAATATTTATGAATCAATTAATACAGGGAAAACCATTAACAATCTTTGGCGATGGAAAACAAACACGAGCTTTTAGCTATATTGGTGATGTAGCACCTTATATTGCCCAATCTGTAAATATTAAAAATGCCTATAATGAAATATTTAATATTGGTGCAGAAAAAAATTATACTGTTAATGAATTGGCTAAAACTATTATGCAAGCAATAGGAGTAAAAACCAAAATACGTTATTTACCACATAGAAATGAAGTGATGAATGCTTATTCAGACCATTCAAAAGCATTTAAAATATTTAATATCAGGCAAAATACTTCTTTGGAACAAGGAATTACTAAAATGTTTAACTGGGTTAAAAAATATGGTGCAAAAAAAACACCAAAATTTAAAAATATTGAAATTTTTGATAAATTACCATCTGTATGGTTGGAAGAATAATTATACCAATTTACAATCTGCAATATAACATTAAATAGATTGTCTGCCTAAGGCGGATAACATACATTGGTCAGGCATCCGACTGAAGGGAATGATTATTAATTATGAATTATTAGCTATGAGTATAAGAATAAAGATTAAACAACAAAAGCCAAAAGCTAAATGATAATAGCTAAAAATCTGAAGTAACTGAAAATTCACCCCGTTAGATAATTGATAAATTGATAGAAAATAATACTTAAAACAAAATATCTAACGGGGTAAACTAATTACGAAAATATAAACACATGAAACGAATATTGTTTATAGTTCCTTTATACCCTAATAGATCTCCAAGCCAAAGATTTAGATTTGAACAATATCTTGATTATATAAAACAAAATAATTTTGAATACAAAATTTCTTATTTAATCACTCCAAAAAATGATAAAATTTTTTATACAAATGGTATGCTGTTTATCAAATTTTTGTTGTTGATAAAATTTTTCTTTCACAGATTAAAAGATTTATATATAGCCAAAAAATATGATATAGTTTTTATTCAGCGTGAAGCATACTATCTGGGAACTACATTTTTTGAAAGAATGTTTTCAAAAAGAGCCAAATTAATATATGATTTTGATGATTCTATATGGTTATCTAATGTCTCTGATGCAAATGAGAAATTTAACTGGTTGAAAAATCCACAAAAAACAGCTAAAATTATATCTTATGCACACATGATTTTTGCAGGAAATAAATATCTTGCTAAATATGCGGATAAATATAATAATAATATTACGATAATTCCTACTACAATTGACACACAAGAATATAAACGTTTAAATATATCAAAAAAAATAAAAGATATCTGTATTGGCTGGAGCGGTAGTATTACTACAATTCAGCATTTTAAATTTGCTGTCCCTTTTCTGAAAATAATCAAAGAAAAATATGGTGATAAAGTTTATTTTAAAGTTATAGGCAATAAAAATTATGTTAACAAAGAATTAAATATAAAAGGTTTAGCATGGTCTAAACAGGATGAAATAAAACAGTTGTCTTCATTTGATATTGGAGTAATGCCATTACCTGATGATGAATGGGCTAAAGGTAAATGTGGACTTAAAGGATTGCAATATATGGCTTTGGAAATACCAACAATTATGTCTCCCGTAGGAGTGAATTCTGAAATTATTCAAGATGGAATAAATGGTTTTTTAGCTAAGGAAATTGATGAATGGGTTGAAAAAATCTCATTACTTATTGATTCCGAAAAGTTAAGAAAAGATATAGGACAAAAAGGCAGACAAACTGTTATAGAAAAATATTCTTTTGAATCACAAAAACAAAAATATCTTAACTGTTTTAATGAATTAATAGAAAAGAAATAATCAGGCAGTCATGTTCGGCTACTAACGAATGCCTTATGAGATTTAAAAGTAAACTGGAAAATTACGAATTACGAATTACGAGTTTTGAACTTTAAACTTTTTACAGAATGTTAAGACAATATTTTTCAAAATATAAAATAAAAGCAGGTTGTGACGAAGCAGGAAGAGGATGTCTTGCAGGACCTGTATATGCAGCAGCAGTGATATTACCTTCAAATTTCAAAAATTCTGCAATCAATGATTCTAAACAACTAACCGAAAAACAAAGAAATATACTAAGACCTGTGATAGAAAAACAAGCTATTGCATGGGCTGTTGGCACAGCTGATAATAACGAAATAGACGAAATAAATATTCTTAACGCTTCAATATTAGCAATGCACAGAGCCATTGCTCAACTAAAAATAAAACCAAAACTGCTCCTGATTGATGGAAACCGTTTTAAAAAATATAAAAATATAGCTCACAAATGTATTATAAAAGGTGATACGAAATATTTGTCAATAGCAGCAGCTTCTATTCTGGCAAAGACATACCGTGATGACTTTATGAAATCTCTGCATAAAGAATTTCCTCAATATGACTGGTATAATAATAAGGGCTATCCTACGCCAAAACATAAATTAGCAATAGCAAAATATGGTATTACACCTTATCATAGGAAAAGTTTTCATATTAATTTTAGGAGTAAATTAAGCGAATGAATTAATAGAAGTCCCCATAAGCATTAACAATTTTAGTTACTAACTTATGTCGTATAATATCTGTATCATTAAGAAATACAAAATCAATTCCATTTATATTTTGCAAAATATTTTTTGCATGAATGAGTCCAGAAGATTGATTTTTTGGTAAATCTATCTGTGTAATATCGCCTGTAATTACAAATTTTGCTGTTTTCCCCATTCGCGTTAAAAACATTTTTATTTGATTTTTTGTAGTATTTTGAGCTTCATCTAATATGGCAAATACATTGTTAAGAGTACGTCCGCGCATAAACGCCAAAGGAGCTATTTCTATAACACCATCTTCTATATAAGCCCTAAGTTTTGGAGGCGGTATCATATCCCTCAAAGCATCATACAACGGTTGCATATAAGGGTCTAATTTTTCTTTTAAATCACCGGGTAAAAAACCAAGATTTTCACCTGCTTCAACAGCAGGACGGGTAAGTATAATACGCTTAACTTCTTTGTTTTTTAAAGCTCTTACTGCTAAAGCTACTGCTGTATATGTCTTTCCTGTGCCGGCAGGACCTATAACAAAAACCAAATCATTTTTTTTACAACTCTTAACCATTATACGTTGATTAATAGTCCGTGACTTTATTACTGTACCATTTACACCATATAATAATACATCATTTTTTTTATCAGAAGAATAAAATGTTTCTTGAGCATCTGAATTTATTAACTGAATTATATCATTTTCAGTTATTTTACCAAATTTTTCATAATGCCTGATAATAAGATTTATTTTTTTTTCAAAACAAGAAATTTCATCATCATTACCTATTAACTTAATAGTATTTCCTCTTGCAATAATTTTAAGCTTTGGAAAAAGTTTTTTTATTATTTCAAAGTTTACATTGTTAACTCCATAAATTTCAATAGGATTAATTGATTTAATATAAATTTCCTTTTCTATCATAAAAACAAAATTATATATATATGTTTAGGGCTTGCGAAAATACAAAGATAAAAAAAATGTTTTTTATTATCCTGGATTATTCATAAATTTTTAGAAAATATATATCCTTGTCCCCACCCTGAAGGATAATGTCATTTAGTTAAGAGCGTATCAGATTAGCACCATACTTTAGTATGGTGTATTAAATCAGTAAATTATTTTGGAAGTCGGCTTAAAGCCGACTTTTAAAGAACTGTATTTGAATTTTAACCACCACAATAAATTGTGGTGCTAATCTGATATGTTATTAATAGAAGTCCCCTTAATAGGTAATTGTCATTATTCCTTTAGTTTTTAAAGGTCCTAACGGACTTTCGTCAAATTTGGCTTCCTGTGCTGCAAATTTAGCTTTAGCATAAAGATATTTGTTGCTTGTAGTAGAGCCGACATATCCGGGTTCAGCTGATACAACATTTCCATATCTATCTACGGTAATAAGTACAACGACAGAACCTTTATCTTCTGTTCCAATAGATATTTTAGGTATAATGGTCATTTTTCTGTCTTTTAATACATAATTTATAGTATAATTGCCGGATCTAGCAGTTTTTATCTTGTCATTTTTTAATAATTCACCATTATAAGCAATATATTCATTAAAAAATATAGAGCTAACATTTTTAAGAGGTATTTTAGTGCTTTTAAAATTAGGACCTATAACAAAAGTTATTGTATCATATTGTATTTCCATTACAACGCCTTTTATTTTTTCTCCTGACTTCATTATGATAGTATGTTGCGAAAAACATATTAAACCAACAAAGAAAAAAATAATTGTAGTAAAAAAAGATTTGTTCATTTTTATTTATTTTTTTTGTAAAGATATTAATAATATTTAACCTGATTATTTACAGAATCAAGAGAATTAATTATGCCCATTTTAATTATTTTTTTTTCTACACCATCTGCAAATAATTCATATCCTTTAGCATTATGATGACCTTCTTTCCAATAATATTCAGATACATTTTTGCTGTTAATATTAGCTTGATTTACAAAATAGTCAAACAGGTCTAAAACATTGATATTTGTTTGAGCATTTAATTTTTTAATTATATTTTCAAACACAAAATATTTTTTAGTAATTTCATAATCGTTGGGATGAAAGATTATTAGCAGTTTAAAATTTTTATTTTTAGCAAGTGTATTAAATTTCAAAATCACATTATAAATAAGGTCTAAAGATTTTTTTTCTTCTAGGTTTTTTTGTTTATCATTTATAAGAAGATAGTTATATTTTAACAGATTATTTATAAATAATCTTGATATATAGCTTGTTGCATACAGCCATTCCCATTTTGGTCCGTTTTTAAATTTAACAGTTCCATCAGCTTTAAATCTTTCGATTCCGCCTCTGCAAATAATGTCATCTATGTCAGAAGTATTGATTGCTACAATTACTAAGTCAGGATTATATTTTAACAACTTTTTTTTTAATAACATATATTCAAAGAAAGGGTCGCTTCCACATGCTCCTGCATTTATACAAGTAATAGATTTTATATTTATTTTTCTTTCCAAAAATTTCAGCCATGTAGAATCTTCATGAGCGCCAGAGCCCTCTGTAAAAGAATCTCCTAATCCAATGATACGATATTCACCTTTATATTTTGATTTTGGATGTTCTTTGTCACTTAACATCTCTGAGTTAATAGTTCTTTTGTAGTTATATTCAGGAGTTTTAAGATTATGATCGTATGTCCATAAATGAAACCATCCTTGCTCATAACAAGGATCATACTGTGAATGATAAGGAAAACTTATTTCTTCTATATATGTTTCGTTAATGCCAAATATTCTTAAAAACACTTCAATAATAATAAGAGCTAAAAATGTTGAAAAAATTGATAATCGTATATTTTGTCTTTTATTTTTGTTATATAAAAATATTCTCATCAAAAATTTGGACAGATAAAATATAAAAATTCCAATTGTTACAAGAAATAATATGGAAGTTATTATATTAACTGATGATAATCCAAAAATAAATAATCCATAGATTTGAACAGAAATAAGGACTATATAAATTATTATCAGAAAAAAGAGCACTTGTTTTTTATTAATTTTCATTTTTAATATTGTGTATAAATAAACAAATTTATGTTTTGTAGTTACTAAAAAATCATATAACCACCTATACTTATTGCCATTACAAGCAAAGCAACACAAAAAAACGGATATATTCTACCTATTTATTTTGTTTATAGGCAAAAGAGTTGCTATTAAATAATATGCAAATATTATACAAAGCCACATAAATAATTTTCCTCCTGCTAATTCTTTAAGTAATCCTGCGGGACCTGTAACAAAAGCAACGCCAACAAATATTAGTAATAACAAAGAAAAAATCCTTAAAAAATTTTAAAATCCTTTACCAAGATATTTTCCAACAACTTCCGAAATACTTGCACCGTTATTTCTGACAGAAAGCATACCGGCAAAATAATCATGAACCGAACCCATAAAAACACATCCGAATACTATCCACAGATAAGCTACAGGACCATACATTGCTCCCAATATCACGACCAAGTCCTGCAATGTTTAAAAACTCTATTGTAAACATTTTCCATACAGGCATAGGAATAAAATCAACACCATCTTTCAACCTAAGTGCCGGAGTTTTTATTCTATCCTCTGCACCAAAATATTTTTCTATAAAACGACTATAAAAAATATATCCTAAAATTAAAACTACAAGTGATAAAATAAATGTAATCATATTTTTAATTTTTTATAATTATAATATCAAAAATAATTGCAAATTTATTTGTTTTCTTAAAAAATTAAGAAATATATTATATTTTTATAAATTATCATAAAAATATATTATTTTTAATAATTAAAATAATTAGGTCTATCATCAATAATATTCCTTAAAAATGAAACTTGTTTATAATAAATATTGTATAAATAATATAAAATATAAATTATTTTGTTTGAATTTAAAAAAAATTATATACTTTTACTGCCAAAATAAATATTGGGAATATATTAAAATGTTTTTTTAATTATAAATTTAATTATGACAGGTTTTAAAAAATGGTTCGTTATATTATTAGCAATTCTTTTTTCTATTGCTGGTTTGGAATCTTGTTCAAAGTATGCAAAAGAACGAAAGAAACACAAAAGGATATTAAAACACAGGAGACAAACTAACATAAAAAGATATCATAGCCCACATCAAAGGCAGCTAAAAAAACATGTTATACCTATTAATAAAAACTATATCATTAGAAATAAAAGAAAAAATACTTCAAGAAGACCTAGAGGAAAAATATATTTCTAATCTGATTTTTTTACAAGCCCAAAACATTGATAACATTGTAATTTAACATTGCAGTCATTTAAGGGGACTTCTATTAGTTATTACCGAGCAAAATGCTTTCCCAAGATTATTTATTATATCATTAGCCATTAATGATTCAAATCCATTGTTTTTTGCAGTAATATCTCCTGCTAAACCATGTATATAAACACCCAACAAACATGCCTCTTTTGGATTATATGACTGAGACAATAACCCAAGAATAATACCTGTTAAAACATCACCACTGCCTGCTGTTGCCATACCGGGATTGCCTGTAGTATTAAAATAACAAGTTCCGTCAGGACAGGCAATAGCAGTATTAGCTCCTTTTAAGACAACATATATATTATATTTTTTTGCAAATTCTCTTTGAAGTTCATTACGATGAAAATTATTATCGGATTTTCCTGCAAGACGTTCAAATTCTCTAGGATGTGGAGTGAAAATACTTCCATTAGGGATAGATGAAAGCCATTGCTTATTATCAGCAATAATGTTAATAGCATCTGCATCAAAAACTATTGGAGAAGAAAAATTTTCTATAAGCATTTTAAGAAAATTTTGTGTTAATTTATCTTTCCCTATTCCAGGTCCGACTGCTATTGCCTTATAAACAGAAAAATCTAAATTGTCTGTAATTATCTTATAATCAGAGTCAATGCTTACCATTGCTTCAGGAACAGCAACCTGCATTATTTCATAACCACATTTTGGTATATGTGTTGTAAGCAATCCTGCTCCTGCTCTCAAACAAGCACGTGAGGATAATACAGCCGCACCCATTTTACCATAACTACCTGATATTAATAAAGAATGTCCGAAATTGCCTTTATGGGCAAATTTATTTCTCTTTTTATAAAACTTTTTTATGTCATCACTCTCTAACAAATAATTTTTAACCTCAACAGATTTAATAAATTTAGGATGTAAACCTATTGGTATCACCTGCCAAGAGCCAACATATTTATTGTTTTCAGGAAATAATAATGAATATTTTGGAAACTGAATTGTAAGAGTATAATCTGCTTTTACTATTGATTTACAAATATCACTACTGTTCATATCACCAAACATACCTGATGGAATATCCAGTGAAACAATCTTTGCTTTACTATCATTTATATGTTCAATAACATTTGATATAAATCCTTTGACAGGTCTTGTCAGTCCTGAACCAAATATAGCATCTACAATTATATCATTTTTATTTATTTCAGGAAATTTATCATTTTCTTTAATATTATATATCTTATTTTTAGCAATATCTGATAAACGTTTATAATTAATTTCAAAGTCATCAGAACATTTATCAGAATATCTTATTATGCACACTTCAACATTATAATTTTTTTGAACTAATAATCTTGCTATAACAAGACCATCTCCTGCATTATTTCCCAAGCCACAATAAATTATTATTTTTTGTTTTTTATCAACATATTTTATTAATGAGTTAAAACAATTAAAGGCAGATCGTTCCATTAAATCAATTGATTTAATGGGTTCATTCTGTATAGTATATGTATCTAACTGACGAATTTGTTCAATTGATAATATTTTCATTTAGTTATATTTTTGTAATTAAGCAATTATATTTTTTTTTATTTCACGCAAAGACGCCAAGTCGCAAAGATTTTTTATGTATTTATATTTTCGTAATTATCTGATTATTAGTTGTTTAAATTTTAGAAAAACTTATTGTCAGAAATTAGAAATTTGGTGTATATAGAATTTTTTTTTCAGGTTTCAAGCCATAAAGCCATATAACAATTTAACAATTTGATGAAAAATAAAAACGGTTTTTATTTTGCAAGTAATATATATGGGGACTTCTATTAATTCATTTCTTTCAAGAAACAAATATAATGAATAAGATACGAGACATAAATATTTTTTAATAGCCATAGCTATTAAAAAATATTTTGTCGAAGTCAGATTGTTTATTATATTTGTTCCCTTTGGGTTTTCAGAGTTTCCCATATACTTCTTCAGA
>Ga0265594_1002799_pt1 | contig 12058 bp, 12 predicted proteins | sample saktaG_11_FD_190147 | JGI IMG/M metagenome (GOLD analysis project Ga0265594, IMG submission 190147) | Saline water microbial communities from Sakinaw Lake, British Columbia, Canada - sak_2011_5_24_80m | ecosystem: Environmental > Aquatic > Non-marine Saline and Alkaline > Saline ... | reverse complement strand
ATCTAAATCTGTATCTTCGTTTATTCCTATCCCAAAAACTAAATCTCTTGGAAATCCACCTACAACATAAAGTTTCATCTGTAGCTCTTTTGCTACAGAATTAACATTATTCAAATCTTCTCTAATAATATCAGGAAAGTCTATCACAAAAAAGAATCTCCTTATCTTTTAGTTTCATAATACTCCCTTTCTTTATTCTATATAAAGAAGGTGCTTCTATATGTGCTTCTACTACATATTTTATGTCATAATTTTCAGAAGAAACACATTCTCTTTGTTGTGCTTCTAGCTTTTTTACATCTTTAACAGTTCCGTCTTTCCCACAAAAAACTAAAGAAATTGGAAAATCAACATTTTTATTCCAAAAAGTATGTTTTCCTATAGCTGGAAAATTAAAAAAAGCACATTCTTTTTTCAACAAAGGTCTATGAAACATCAACCCTTTTGCTCTACTTAAGTCGTTATTTGCAAACAAAACTATATTCATTAAGACAATGGCTCCGCATCAAAATAATCAATAAAAATATTATAAGGAATTCTAGCAATCATATTTTTCTCTCGTTTTTCTTCAGAACCTATAGCGTTAAACGCATCAAAAAACATTTCTACAAAATTATCTACTCCATAAGAATAAGATTCTCTAATTGCAAAATATTCTGCTCCTTTTGTAAATTTGATTTTAATATTTCCAGAAGCAGTTCCATTTAAATCATTAGTACAATAAACTGTCTCTTTAAATGGTTTGTCTTTAAATATTTTTTCTCTTTTTATTCTATTTTTTTCATCAATTGAATTTATATCTTCCATTTGTTCATCATCATATGGACGCCCACCATCTAGATATCCATCATCTGGTATTGTTTGACTTTTTTTAAAATACCTATTTTTATTTAATTCAGTTAATATCATCTCAGAAAAAGAAGAAATCCTATGGATTGGAATATATTGAGTTCTTTCTTTTGCAAGAAATGAAGCGTTTTTAATTATTTTTTTTGCTAAATGAAGAACTCTAATTAATTCGTCATCTGAATAATCTTTTAAATCTCTATATGTTCCATCTTCGTTTTTAGTTTTTATATTATACGAGCTTATTTTAATTGGTTTTAAATTCTTTTTTGCAAAAGTTTTTAATTCTACAGAAATATATCTTGTTCCAAACTTTTCTGGATCTTTAACTTTTACTAAAATTTTATCTCCAAAATCATAACTATTTTTAGAAACTAATTCTTTTGATGCTTTTTTTGTAAAGGAAGAACTTTCATCACTAAGAATTGTTTCCTTAATTATTTTTCTACCTTTCTCAGTTATTCTAAGAACATTTTTCTTTGTAGTCGGAATGAAATATCCTTTACTTACCATTCTAGTAATGTCTAAAGATAAATCACCAGATGAAATTTTAATTTCATTTTCTCCTTGACTACTAGATTTGCTCCATATCTTATAAACAGATTGTTTTGCATTTTCATTATCTTGAGGAAAAGCAAATATATCCTGAAGATTCAAAATGGGAAGTAAATTACTTAAATCACTTGCTTCAATTGATTTTAAGTTAGACCTTCCTTCAATGTCTTTGACTTTAATAATAGGTAGTACCATTTTAAAAAACTCCTTTTCTTTAGTAACTCTTCTGTATTTTAATGCGGAATACTCAATCCCCAACTAGCCCCTCTTCCTCTATCTTGTGTATAATCGTCCCAAGTCATAACTCTATGTCTTCCATCTGCATTAGAATTATCACCAGGATCTGGTTGACCATACCAACCCTCTCTACCCACATTTCTATTGTGAGGCCAAGCACCTTTTGATTCTTGTTTGCTTCCTTTACTTGGATTATATCTATGTTGCTTTTTCAATCTACCTCTCTGTCTATAAGTATTTGCTTGACCTGTTCCATTTCCTCTTGTATCATGTTCTTTTATACTAACAAATTTTATATTTCCATCTTTATCTTTTATTTTAACAACCTTCTCTTTTTTATTATTTTTTTGTTTATTAGAATCCCATTCGCTATCAAAAGAATCTTTTACTTTTCCCCAAGGAATAACCCTTGCATCTTCACTTAAATCTAATCTACTAAAAGGCGCATTTGCAGAATTGTTATATGCTCCTGGCATTGGAACTGCTGGAGTTGCTGCAAATCTTCTTTGAGTTATATGAGAACTTCTTCTAAAATTTCTTTTCTTTTTAAATCTTCTTTTTTCTTTTTTATCTTTTGAAATATCTACATTAAAAGGTCTGTTTTTATGATGACATATCTGACATTCGTATGCTCTATATTTGTTTCCAGAAATATCAACTGAATAATTAAACCATTTTAAATCACCATTATTAGAAAAACCTTTTCTACAACAATTTCCAGAATTAGGTTCATCTCCACATTTTTCTACTTCTATTCCATATTTAGGAGCAAAACCATATGGATCTCTTAAATTTGAAGGAATTCCCCCTCCAAGATCTGTTTTTATAATTCCTTGTAAACCAATATCTCCAGGTTCTTTACCTATTGATTGAACCATATGAGATTCTGCCCAATTAGTTGATTCTTGTGCTATTTTGTACCAGTTACACATTCTCTTTTTCCTTTATATATCTCTTTTCCGCAAAACAAAAAAAAATCCCTTTTTCTAAAAAGAAAAAAGGAAATATTTTTGAATTATTTTTTAATAATCTTTACTATCTATTTTTTTTCTACTAAATGCCTTTTAAGATTAAATGCTTTTTTTTTGTACTTTTTTTCCATTTCTCTCAAATGCGTATAGTATTTCTTATCTTCTTCAAGATGATCAAAAGAAATATCTTTTCTTATATCTATTTTTGGAGAATGCTCTTTTTCTATTTCGATCCCCCATTCAAGTTCTTGATCTGAAACATTTTTTTCTGTAATATCGTCACCTTTTCCACCTTTAATAGAATTCTCTCTTTTTTCCTTTTTTTTAGAAACCGAATCTTGTGCTATAGAGATGGGGCAATTCCTCCTCGGGGCAAGCCCTTCCTTTGTTCGCTTACGCTCACTCAGCGAGGTTATCTTGACCCATTTCTATATCCAATTCCTTTTATTTCTATTTTTTCTCCCGTTAAATTTTCATAAATTGTAGCATATCTTTTTTCTTTCATTGCAAATATACATTTTTCAGCATTCTCTGGATTTGAAATATCTTTAATATTTTTTATACCATTGCTATATAATTTATGTGCTATTTTTCTTCCAATTCCTTGAATTGAAACTAAAGGAATAAGTTTTCTATCAACTCCATATTTTAATCTTAGCGAAAAAATATCCCATTCTCCTCCCCAATTAAATCCGCTACATTTTCCTTGTAAATTAAACTTTTTACCAACTTGTTCATCTATTTGTCTCATTGTTGACACAATTCTATCATAATCTCTATCTAAACCTGTTTTAATCGCATTAAATGCTGTACTTAGATACTCACTTTGTCCACTCAAATTAGAATAAAATACAGCTACATATCTCAAAAAAGGATGTTCCTCTGGTCTTACACCAATTTTTGCTGATAATATTTTAATTTCATTTGTATTCTTTTCAAGAGCAGTAATGTAAGTATTAGGTGCTTTTACAAGAACAGGTGATTCTGCATCTAGTTTCCAAGTAGCTCCCCAAGAATAACAAGCAGCTAATGCAAGAGAAGCTTGTAAATTTACATTATCTTTTTCTTCAGAAGACATATAATCTTCTGGATTTAAATGATTTAATTTTTTAAAACTTTGTATCCAATCATAAACATCTAATGGACTCATATACATTTTTGCTGTAATTTTACCAATAATAGTTGGTTTATATATTCCATCTTCAACTTTTATCATATTTCTTGCTTTTAAACCACTTAATACTTTTTCTGGCATATTTTCATCTAAATCATTATTTTGAATAGAAGCTAAAGTTCTATAATACCAATCTTTTACATCTTCTACTGATTTAATTGTTCCGTCTACAACATATGATAAAATGTGAAACATTAAAAGAGTTTTATCATTTAAAGTTGATTCAATTTTATAATTTTCAAGAATTCTCTTTCTTTCCTTATCTATTGAATCTGAAGAAGTTCTAGGAACTAAAATATAAGCATCACCTCTATCTGACCAACCTGCTCTTCCTGCCCTTCCAATGGATTGTAAGACGTTTGAGGGATGCATAGGGGTCAAACCAAAGGAAGTATGACATTGTATTACATGCCTTGCTGGAGTGTTACAATTATGAGTTACTATTCCATTTACAATATAATAATTAAAATCTTCTTTTTTCATTGATAAATCATATACCGTCTCACAACTTGTATGATCTAATATTGATTTTATTTGACATTCGGAAAATTTCCCATTATCATCAAAAGTAATTAAAAAATCATTTTCAGATAGCTCAGATGCTTTTTTATCAAGGCAAATATCAGTTGGGAAAACATGATTACTTGTGCATACTACGCTTTTCCCATCTTCTAATATTATTTTTTTCATTTTTATTTTATTATTTATAACTATTTTTCTTTTAAATTTAGATTCGGAATATTCAATATTAGAATTATTTACTGCAATAACTTTATTGCTATTTATAGAATCTATTCTTTCATACCCATTTACAGTTTTTACTTTTGTATCCCCTTTGACGCAGCCCCAGGCTAATGTACTGGTGGCAATTAAAATATTATTTTTTCCACTAACAAAATCACTTTCTATTTTTTTTCTTTTTTCTCTTGGTAAATCTGCATTATGAAAAGCATGTTTTACCCCCATCTTATTTAATTTATTCGATAAAGAAGCTCCATATAATTTAGAACCTGTAAAAATCAAAGTTGGTTCTTCTCCACAATAATCTTCTAATATTCTAATTGTTTCATCTTTTCTTAATTCTTCTATTTCTTGATATCTACTTTTTCTTCCATACTTTCCAGATGCATCAAAACCAATAAATCTTTTATTAAGTTTGCAAGGACGATAACTACTAGTTATTACTTTATACTCTTTATCTGTCATATGCTTTAACCAAACACCAATGTCCTCAACATTTGGTAATGTTGCACTTAAAAATAAAGATCTTGCATCTTTACAATTTTCATAATATTGAATGATACCTACCTCAAGACTAGAACCCCTTTTTTGTAGACCAATCAGATGCATTTCGTCTACTATTAAATCTGTATTTTTCAACCATTTATGATTTGAAAAGGATCTGCATTTTGCATTTAACATTTCTGGAGTCAAACTAATAATATCTGCCTTTTCTAATCTTTTTCTTCTACTTTCGTCTAAAATAAAATCTCCAGTTAAAATTTCAATATTATATTTATTAAAAGTATGTTTTTTATTTGTCCAATCTTCATATTTTTCATCTGCAAGAGCTTTCATTGGAGCAACATATAAAATTCTCTTTCCCAAAGAAATTGCTCTAGCTGCAAAAAGTTCTGCAATTAAAGTTTTCCCACTAGAAGTTTCTGCCGAAATAATTATATTAGTTTCGTCATCTTCTAAAAAAGGAAGAAAATCACTTTGTAATGGATTTAAATATTCAAAAGGTAATTTAATATATTCTTTTACTTCATCCGTATGAATACAAGGATAAGGCTTGTTGTGAGCCCCTAATGGCTGTACAACCTTTACAGAATACTCTTTGGGCATATTAACCTCAGTATTTTAGATTTTCAAACGCTTCAAGAAATGGTTCTTTGTTAGCATTTATGGAAATATTATTAGAAAAAATAAATCCCATTACTTCATCAGAATTCCAACCATGTTCTACCATTAATTTATATGCATTTTTTGCAACTTCTTGTGCATTATATCCGACTTGAGAAGTTTTGTCAAGATTTAGAACCGCCATTTTCTTTCGAGGTTCAATTTTTTCTTCATGCGATAATTTACTTTTTACAAGTCCTAAATTATTTAAAAATTCCTTACTAATAACTCTCAATTTGTTCTTATTCTCTAAATTTCTATTAAATCTTTTAGATAAATTTTTCATTTTTCTAATAAGACCAACAACCTTCAAAGGACGCAAAACTCTCTTTTTAGAACCTTTAGATAAAGGATGTAAAAAAATACTTATATTATCATAAGAAAAATCTTTATCGTTTTCTATAAACTTCTCTAAAAGAGATAAAGTTTTTAACATTTCTTCTTTTGTTTCAGGATCGTGAACATTAGATTGTTTTACTAATTCTTCTTTTTTTTTAGATACTGTAACTTCTTCAAAAAGCCCATCTCTAACATCTGTAGGATAAACATTGTCACCTTTATCATAATCAATATACCAATTCGTTTGTCTTACGACTTTCTTTTCTTTCTTCTTTTTAGAATCTTTTTTAGAAGAAAAAATATAATGAACATCATTGTCATCATCATAAATAAAACAAGCTTGTGTTCTTAAGTCTTTTAAAAAAATTAATTCTCTTCCTTTTAAAATTTCCATTAATTCATCAGAAACAATATTTGTCTTTAAAAATTCTTCTTTACTAATTTTTACTGCTTCTTCATCTGCATTAGCTAAATCTGAAACATTGTGATACGGAACAGTATCAACAACACACTCCCCATCTTCATCAAATAAATTAATACAAGTTCCTTTAAAATGATTAAAATATTGAGCAGTTTTATATCCTTTCTTTTTAGCTGTCAAAATATCAATTATAGAATCAAAGTTTTCTAAAAGATATTCTTTTTCTTCTGTTTTTAAATTATAAGATTTTTTGTAGAGTTCATACAACATTTTTTGGCTCCTGATATTGGTAATTAATTCCATTATCTTTTAAAAAGTTTTTAACATCATCTATTGGCATAATTGCATTCAATCCTTGCTGAGACTTTCCTTGAGTACTAATCATTGCTTCTGCAATTCCTATTACTGCACCATCTTCCATTCTTGCTACTGGACCACCACTATTTCCTGGCATAATATCCATTGAAACAAACATATAACTTTTTTCAACTTCTTTTTGTGGATATAAAATTGGAATACTAGAAATTATTCCTTTTCCTACAATGTTTTCAAAACCTAAAGGAGTTCCTACTAATATCACTTCTTCTCCAGGTTTTGTTTGATTTGAACTAGCAAGTTTTAAATAATTATTATTTACAAAAGAAGTATCATTAACAACAACAATTGCTACATCAAGTCCAATATCATATGCCCAAATTGAAGCTTTATAATCTATGTTTTCAAATCTAACAATTCTTCTTACGTTTTTCAGCTCAGGAACAACAACATGACTACAAGTTAAAATTATATTCGGTCCTATAAAAAAACCACTTCCTATTTCCTGAGATTCTTCTGAAAAACAATTTATAGTAACTGTTGCTTTAAAAACTACCTCTATTATATCTGTTCCTTTTTGTGCTAATTTTTTCTTTTTTTTCTTTCTCTTTTTTTTTAACATTCTCTCTAATGTTGGATAATTTTTTGATTCACTAAAATAATCATTTGGATGATGATTACTATCACTAGGTTCAAATATACCAAAACGCTCATCTCCACCAGCATTTCCAGTAAAATGAGTTCTAGTTTTATCAGTTAATTCTGGTATCCCAAAAGGAGTTAATCCTACAACTGCTTCTTTGTACCAACTATTGTTTTTTCCCATAAAAACCTCTTATTCATATCCGTATCCATATTCTTCTTCAGGTTCTGGTTCTAATTCTGGAATAGTTGGAATCATGCCACTATTCTCTTTAATATAAGTTATCTTATCTAAAGAATCATTCATCCTTTGAGTTAAATATTGAATGAGCATTCCAAAAAGTCTTGTACGAAAATCAACATCTAATGATGGTAAAAGATCTTCAGAAAATCCTAATTCTTCCCAAGTTTTGTTTTCTAAATCGTCTAGCAAACTTAAAACTTCTCTCTCAAAAGTAACAGGACTTCTTGAAGTAGTACCTGATTTTGCTTTAACTATTGTAAATAATGCAACTCTTACATTATTCCCAATGCCTGAATCTTTAGCTATAATATCTAAAATTTCTTGCCAAATATCAAAACCGCTATCTAAAATAATTTTTGTAATATAAACAATATTTTCTTTATAATTTTTTGACATTATTTTCTTTTTTCCATTGGAGTATTAGACCTTGCATCTTCTTGATCGTGAACTTGTCTCCAAATTGGTGATATATTTTTGAAGTTTTTGTATTCTGCATCTCCACTCTTTTCAGGGTTATGCCCGCTCTTTTGATCCCCAATGTTCTCCATCTGAACTTCAGTAATAGTCATTTCTCCATCACTTCTATCGGAAAATTGTCTTTCTATAACCTCTTTTTGTTCACCTCTATATGATTTGTTTTTATATTTACCTTTATCTAATTGAACTTCTGTCAAATCGGTTATTTCTTCTTCTGTGTGAGAAGGAATTTTATCATTCAGAGAAAGTAATTCTTCTATTGTTTTTGAAACACTTTCTTCTGAAGCGCCAATTTTAATTTGTTTAGTGTCAATGTTAAACTTCATTTTTTTCTCCTTTTTCAAAGATTATATATTTATAGTTTCTGTTTTAATATTTTTTTCACCTTTTTTTCTTAAAAATTTCTCGTAAGTCTGAAATTACTCTTTTCAAGTAATCGTCAAGCCAGTCTTCTGAGAAGGATAAGTTCTGGAGTATCTTCAATCCATCTGGATGCTCCCAGTTTTCAAAACATCTCACACCGCATTCTCGAACACTGACATCTGCATGTGTAATACTAGCAGCAGCCATTGTCATTCCTTGTGGAAACAATTGCCTGTACTCAAAATGAGAAATGACCCTAAGAATCGCACATGTCACAAAGGAATCATTAAAATTCTTGATGTACAAATCATTAATCCATTCTCGTACAAACATTTCATAAGTTTTCATAACTTGACGAACATATTCGTCCGCAACTGTATTAAAACCAAACTCAAAATCAGATTCATAAATGAGCTGCATGAACCTACTATTAAACTGACTTCTAAGTTCATTTCCGTCTTTATGTTTGGTAATTTCAACATATGCTTCATTAATCATTTTTTTTCCTTTTATCAAAAAATTATATATAGTTTCTATTTTAATATTTTTTTTTATCTTCTTGCCCCAGTGTAGACAGTACACATTCTAGGAAGTCTTGTAGTTCCTTCTGCTCCCTGTATTATAGAATATATGATCCCTCCTAAACAATCCACTAAATCGTCATCAGGAAAGCTTCTATCATCTTCTTGTTTAATATAAGAAGGTATAACTTTTCTATTATTTACAGTAATATTTTTTAATTCTCCAACCAATTGTTCATCATCGTTACACAAAATAATTCGTTTATTTATAAAATAATCTCTCATAGTTGTATAAATTTTATGTTTTCCAGCAGGATTATAAGATAATTCTCTATAATAAATCCCTCTATTTTTTAATTTTTTTGATTGTTCTAAACTAAAAAAAGCATCAGAAGATACAGAAACAATATTAAATTTTTCAAATAACGGCAAAACATAATTGTCCATAATATCATCTGGATCTAACACCTCTCCAGAAACGGGTTTACGAGCAAAAGAATAATCTTCTACAATATGCATTTGTTGACTCATTATTTCATAATTATAATGAAATTCTTTGTGAGCTATCATAACACTATATCTATCAAATTTAGTTGCAGGATCAATATGCATATAATATTCATAACCCAAAACTCCATTTTGGCGTTTATACCAAGATTCTCTTCTGTTTTGAGCGTCTTCTATAAGTTTATGAGGAATATACAAATCTCCAGCAGAAGCTCTAAAAACAGCTCCGTATTCTGCATTTGCCCCTTCTGCGTTTTTTCTAAATTCTTGTTCTAAATCAGATCTTTTTATTAACGGATTAACATTCCAAGAAGGCATTTGAAAAACAATTGCTCTATTATTTGTTTTTGCATCTTTAAAAGTATCATGAAAATAACCTGTTGGAGAACTAGGAGAAGAAATACTTACATTTCTACCTTCCCCAAAAGATCTAAGGTTAATAGTAGAAGGAGACAATGCTTCGTATACAGCTCTTGCTGATGCTTTATTAGAACTATCAACATAGTGAGCCATCTCGTCGTATATAACAATCGCATCTGTGTGCCCGCGTAAAGCTGCCGAATTAGAATTTCCACTCTGAATAATTACAGAACCTTTTACTTCTCTCTTCAGTTCTTTTTCTCTATTTTTTTCTACTGTATCTAAATCTTTATCACTATAAAATACAAAACGATCTTCTTTTTCTTCTTTTATTCGTCCTTCAAAAAATGGACAAGAATGAACAAATTCTTTAACTGTAGAAAATACAATAGTTTTAGCTTGTTCCGCAGAAACAGCTGTATTTATAATCCATATTGCGTCGTCTATCTTAAAGAACTCTTTAGGATCGTAAAAAGTTAATATTTTATATGCTTCATATACTGTTATTAAAGAAGTTAACCAAGATTTTCCAGACCTTCTACCTAAAACTAAAACTAAATCTGTAAAATAATTTTCATTTGGCTTTTCTTTAAAATTCTTAATATGTTTCTCCATCATATTAAGTTTAGAATTTTCACCTTCTAACAACCAAGGTTGAGGTAAATCCCAACTTTTTATAAGTTCTATATCTTCTTCTACAATTCTTAAATTTTCATTAAATCTAGATCCTGCATAAAAAAACTTCAGAATTATTTCCTGAGCTGGGTGAGGAGGTTTATTTATTTTTTTTGCAAAAGATATAATATCTAACGGTTTTTCTAAAAAATCTTCTTCTTTTTTCTTTTTACTATAAGCTTCAGCAAACATTTTTGCAGGATCTAAAACAAAATCCTTATTTCTTTTTCCCATTATTCTTCCTCAACTTTTATTCCTCCGCTTATAAAATTATCAAGAATTTCTTGAGCTTCTGGATTTCCTTCCAATTTGTTCTTTAAAGCATCTATTACATTTGATAAATAATCATTCATAGCTTTTATTTGTTCATCTGGTGTTTTTCCTAAACTCATAACTTCAAGATTCATTTGATGATATTCTCTAAAAGATTTAGATAAATCAATTAATTCTTTAGAATCCTTTCTTCTCTCATTAGCATTCATCTCTTTCGTACCAGCTTCCTCACTAGTATAAACATCACACATTTTTTCCCACAACATTTCCATAATTTGAGCAATTTTATTAGAATTGTCCTGAATAGCAGTTGTTCTACCTCTAAGTTTATTCATCTTTTTTATTTTAGATAAATCCGAAACACTATAAAAAGGCTTTATGTGTTCTTCAAAATGCTCTTCCCATATTTCTTTTGAAAGTTCTATTTTATATTTTTTTTCAAACCATTTTTTAGTACGTTCTAATCTCTTTTCATTACTAAAATAATGTTCTGTAACACTATCTTTTTCAGGATGTTTACAGATTAAACAATTTTGAATTGTCGTTGTATTTTTTTGTAAAGAATGACTCATAAATTTTTCCTTAATGTATGAAATAAAAATCTTTTTCTTTTATTTTTGTTATTTTAAATATTCTATTATCTCCCCATTCTATTCTTCTTCTTCGTATAAGGAAATAAACAGGCCATATTCCAAACAAATTTAATTCCATTTCCTCTTTTTCATCAAAAAAATCCTCAATTTCATTTTTTTCCATTTTCTAAAACCCCCGTCTTCAGACGGTGGATACAGAAAATTATACAATAATTTCCATTAATTGTATTGATTTTCTTGCATCCATCCTTTTCATTTTATTAAATTTTGGCATTGGTTTAAAAGATTGTTTCTTACCAAATATATCACATAAAATTGCATATCCACTACTCATTCTACCTTTTATAAAATATAATTCATTATCATATTTTACTTTATCAAATTTTCTAAATTCAAATAATTTACCTGTTGGAATGCTCTTTTCACTACGAATTCCTTTGGTTTGTTGATAATCACCTTTGCTAATTGATTTTTTAAAAAACGAAATATTAGAATAAATTATTTCTTTATTACTACAAGCAATACTTATTGCATCATTAATATGAGATTTTTCTAACTTCAATATTTGCTCTCTTGTATATTTTGTAATATAACCAAATGTTTCTTTAAAATTACCAAATATCTTTTTTAATTGAGATCT
>Ga0265594_1002798_pt1 | contig 12060 bp, 6 predicted proteins | sample saktaG_11_FD_190147 | JGI IMG/M metagenome (GOLD analysis project Ga0265594, IMG submission 190147) | Saline water microbial communities from Sakinaw Lake, British Columbia, Canada - sak_2011_5_24_80m | ecosystem: Environmental > Aquatic > Non-marine Saline and Alkaline > Saline ... | reverse complement strand
GTGTAAATAGTGCCGTTACGTTCGCTCCTGACGGTGACGACACGATAAGAACAACTCTGGGCGATATAATTATCGAAGCCGGCAGCGGCGGCATTAATATTAAATCCGGCAACCTGATAACCGCTAAAGACCCATCTCCCTATTCTAAACCCTTTGCGGGTAAAATTCAGTTGACCACTTACAATATAGGTGACATAGAAACAGGAGATCTGATTATCGAGAGCGGATCTGGTACCGCTGAAATCGATGTCAAGGCTTCAGGTGACCTCATAGTTAACGGTGATGTTATAGTCGGAAGTGTATCTGACATACAAAATATTGCAGACCAAAGTGCTGCTGAGGCCGTGATAAAACTTAGAGCCGATAACGATGTGACACTTGAAGGCAAAGTCGAAGCCCATGCTCATGGCAGTGAAGTGGATACAAGTACAACCAAAGCAACTATCGATGTTACTGCGGGTAATGATGCGACAATAAATGGCGATCTTTTGGCCGTAGCTACGTCATCAAGCAGTGGTACGGCAGATGCGGTTATAAAGGTAGAGTCAGTGGGCAATATTACATTTGCCGTAGGAGCCGAAGCTCATGCTATAGCCAATGACGGTACAGCAGAAGCCGGCCCGGGTACTGTATCTGATGAAGATCCTGATGATTATGACCCAAGTGACGGCGTCGATCATGCTCAAATCATCATCGTTGAGGGTGCGATAGTACCGTCAGATGACAGCTTCTCAATGCCTAAGTCTGCTGCTGATGTAGTGCTTGATGTACTTGCTAATGATCCAGGAGGTCCAACAACAATTGATTCTTCTTATATTGACCCAGCAGATGGCTCACTGACGACTAGTCTTGGGGTGGATGGCAAAACAGTACTTATCTACAATCCACCGGCAGATCTTAGTAACTTAACATTTGATGAAAATGGTGAGGCTACGGTTACCTTTACTTATACTGTCAGTGGTCATACAGCGACGGGAACAATCACTTTGATCAATGGTCTTCCGGTCGCAATTGATGATTTGGCGAAAACCTTTAAGAATAAGGCTGTTAACATCAATGTGCTCACCAATGACACTGATCCGGACTTGGGTGACGTTCTCACAATTAAACAGGGTTCTATCACAACAAAGAACGGCACGTTAGTAATGAATGAGGATGGCACGTTTACCTATACACCGAACGAAGGCTTTGTCGGAGACGACAGCTTTACTTATGCGGCCACTGATAGCTTCAACACAACATCAGAAGTGGAGGTGAAAATTACAGTCACTGAAGAACCGCCGAAACCACCGACAACACCGTCAACACTTGCTCTGCCGTATATACATCCGGCACCGGTTCCCGAGAGATTACAATTTGAAATTTCGGGTTCCCCGGCGCTGGCAAAATGGGTGGCACTGGAACTTGGAGTCGACGAAAGAATGATCGATATTTGGGCGGTCAATACTCTGGCCTCTACCAAGAGTATACAGCCTTACGACACTTACACAAGCTTAAAGGCGGCCGCTACAATCCTGAAGGATGCCGATGGCTCTCATATAGCCGCTCTGACACAGGTTATTAATGAGTTCGCATCGAGCACTGCACCGCCGACCGAGGAGCAAATGGCATCAATTGCTGACGCAATCAGACGCAACACTGACACCGATAGCTATTATGCTGTAGCTGGCGAATATCTTGACGCTCTTGTAACTTACGTTAGCATCTTGAACAACGACATGGGTTTTTCGGCAGCAGAATCAGTACAATTTGTTACAGATAAATATGTTGGCCGATTGGCTCAGAGTCAGAATGTCGGTGTCGTTGCCTTCATTGCGGCAAGTTTAGCTGCTCTTGGAGGATAAAAAAGCAGGTTAAAATTCTAATTTACGTAGTTTAAGTTTGCCGTCAGGGACTTTCCAACCCCCCTGGCGGCAACTTTTTTAGAGACGATAATATTCTTACTCGATAGCTCGTGCAATCGGGGCATAAACCACTCTTTTACGCATACGGATTTCTTCGGCACGCTGCTCGAGTCTCGCCGCTTCCGTCATATTTCCAGACTTGCGATTCAACTGAACCTGATTCTCCAGCACATCGGCGATATTCGGGTGATACTCATCAAATATATTCTCGAGAATATCCAATGCTCTGCCGCACAGGTTTTGTGCTTCGGAGTATTTACCCTGACTTATATATACTTTTGCCAGGCTGTTAAGAGCAACCGCTGTGCGATCAGTGTCAGTACTCTTCGAGCTTTCCAGAATTTCCAACGCTCTTTGCAGAATATCCTCGGCCTTTTTGTATTCTTTGCTCAAGATATACAATTCCCCCAACCGGCTTAATACATCACATTCAACCGCATGCCCGGAACCAGCGATATTCTCAACCGAGCCCAGAGATTTTTCGAGGAGCATTTTTGTATTAACCAAATCTCCTTCAGCCTCGTATATACTTGACTGTACCAGCCAGGCAGGTACGAGAAAATGATGATCCGGACCATAGACTCTTTCCTGTATTGGCAGCACTCTGGAAATCAATTCTTCAGCTTCGGCATACCGCTGCTGCTGAACATATAGTGCCGCCATGCTGGAGAGCACCCTTGTTGTATAAAGGTGGTTCGGCCCGTAGTTATTTTCGATCGAAGCAATCGCTTCGGTAAAATAAGATTCGGCCTTTACATAGTCACCCTGTGCGGTAAGCAGGCGAGCCATATCAACCTTGAACGGTGCAAGCTCCTGATCATCTTCGAGGCTATATCCCCGCACAATAGTTATTGCCCGCTCCAGTGTGTCCACAGCTTCCTGGTATCGGGCCTGTCTGCTGTAAATTTCGCTCAGAATTCTCAACGTGTACGCTACATAGGGGTGGCTTTGGCTATACGCTTTTTCCTGCAGCTCCAAACCCGACAGGCACGCTGTCTCGGCCTCAGCCAGCCTGCCCTGGTTCTTGTAAAGATATGCCAGGTCAAGCATACAGGCGCTTACTTCGGAGTCGGAAGCGTTCGTTTCCTTTGCCAGATTAAGCGCCTTTTCCAAAAAAGGCTGGGCCTTTTCATATCCGCCCGATGCCATGTAAACCCTTGCCATGGATCGCAATGAACCGCATGAATAAGCCCTGTCTACCGGAGCTGCCGAAGCATTAAATATGCTTACGGAAAGCAAGAATGAACCACAGAATATGAGCGGAATAATATTGTTTAAGTTCCGCCGATTCGTGGACGACGTTTTAACTGCTGCCATTATGGAATCCTCCATCTAATGCTTGGGGCATTAACATACCTCGTAATACATATTCGTACAATTTGAACCGTAACTTTAGCCGCACCTCGGCTGTTTCTCTTTGTATTAGAGTATCGCTGTCTGCTCTGGAACTCCGCTATCGCAAGAGCTTGTTGGAAAATATGCCGGAGAGAATTATCGGTCCATGTAACCAGTTGCACTACAGATGGTATTTGGGATGATGTCCATATTATAAAGATGGGTTGTCTTTAAATATCAATTGTGGATTTGCCTAATCTCCCCCCCAAAAAAGACTGGTAAATTTCCTCGAACAGGTGTATATTTGTCAATGTCGTAAATGTATTATAGTTAACGGAATGAAAACTTGCGGGCGTAATTCAGTGGTAGAATGTCAGCTTCCCAAGCTGAATGTCGTGGGTTCGAATCCCATCGCCCGCTTTTCTATGATTTTCCTGCTGATGGAAATTTATCCCCCATTATTGCTGTAGACCTTGAAATCCCCTCAAGTTTGTGGGGTTTTTCTTGACGTAAAGCTGGGTAATATGGTATAAGTAGAATAAGTCAAGCCTATTATCCTTTCGGCTGGATGTATTGATATTGTAGTAAGAGATTATTTCCGAAAAAGAATCTTATAACAAATTAGACTGCTGGGATAGTGTTTTTGTGAGTAAGAATTGTTAATGCATAGTATTTGGCTTTTATAAATGAAGTGGTGTCAAATTCTAATTACAACTCCCGAAGACAAGCTTTATAGGACCGAATTAAGGTAAAATTCCTGGTAGTCAATAAAACTCTCATTGAAGGAAAACTCCTATGCGAATGAAATTATGTTTCTTAACTTTTCTTTTGTTCTTAGTTTTAGCCGGTTCAAATACAATCTTTGCCGCTATCGTGATAGAAAAATTAGTCGCTGAAAGTAGCGATGATGCAGAAGACCACATTGCCTATGCAGGACAGGCCGACGATGGTGCCGAGAGTCGTGACAGCAGCGATCTTGAGATGCCGTGGGAAGATGGCATTCGATCGAGCTCTTATCAGGTCATCAGTATGCGTTTCATAGATCTTCAGATTCCTAAAGGCTCAAAGGTCGTGAACGCTTATGTGCAATTCACTGGCGATAACGACGATGCCGGCAAGTTGACCGGCGGGCCCGTGAATCTTATCATCAACGGCCTGCTACAACCCGATCCAGGGGGATTTAACAGCGGTGAAGACTTTTACACGGACAGAGATCCTAAAACTACTTCCCAAGTCGCATGGAGCAATATACCGAACTGGACCAGCAACCAGGCAACGGAAGCATCAAAGACTTCGGATATATCCAGCGTTATCCAGGAGATAATAGACCAGGACGGCTGGGCCAGTGGGAATGCCCTTATGATATTTATCAGGGACAACGAAACAAATCCCTCCGACGGGCAACGAAGTGCCCTGGCGGGTCCGGGGGCTACTGGGCCGTTGCTGCATATAGAACTTTCGAGTAAACAGGCTACTGAGCCCACTCCTGCAGATGGTACTTATCATCAAAATACATGGGGGGGCATCATTTGGGAGCCTGGAGAGACTGCAGCTTCTCATAATGTGTACTTTGACGACAATTTTACAAATGTGAACGACCGCACCGGCGATGCATTTCGGGGCAACCAGACCGATACGCAGTTACCTGTTGGATATTCCGGATATCCCTTTCCGGACGGTCTTACTCCGGGTACAACCTATTACTGGTGCATCGACGAAGTTGAGGCCGACGGCGTCACGATATACGAGGGCTCGATCTGGAGTTTTACCATTCCGTCCAAAACCGCATACGATCCCGAACCTTATGATGGCCTGAAATTTGAGGAACAAGATGCTACGCTAAGCTGGACGGCAGGTTTTGGTGCTACTACGCACTATGTCTACTTCGGTACGAGTTATAATGATGTTAACGATGCCGGCGGAGCTTCTTCCCAGAGGTCTACAACCTATAATCCAGGCCCTCTTGCGGTAAACACGGCGTACTATTGGCGAGTCGATGAATATGACGGTACGAACACATATAAGGGCGATGTCTGGGCTTTCAGGACAAAATCTATAATCTCGATGACGGATCCCAATCTCATCGGCTGGTGGAAATTCGACGAAGGTTACGGCAGTACCTCACTTGATTGGTCGGGCTATGAGAATCATGCTGCGTTAGGAGGTGATCCGCAGTGGGCCGAAGGCATCTTAAACAGCGCGCTGGATTTAGGAGGCTCGGATTATGTTGTGATTGACGGTGTCGTTGATGATATAACAAGCACCAATATTACGCTAAGTGTATGGATCAAAACCACGCAGACGGACGAGGGGAACATTTTTGCCGCTAACGATAGCGCCAGCGATCACCCCTTCATCTTTGGCATTAGTAGTGGGAATCCGTATGTGAATGAAACTAACGACATAGGAGATTTCCCCCCTGCTGTCAATGAGGGCCAGTGGCACATGTTGACGTATGTCAGAGACGGATCAAGAGGATATATATATGTCGATGCAGTCCAGGTAGGCACGTATAACGCCGCCTTCTCTCTGGACACGGTAACACGATGGTCAATAGGACAGGAATGGGACGACTCTACACCGAGCGATTTCTATGTCGGTATGGTGGACGATGTCCGCTTTTATAATACAGCACTGACACAAGCCAGGATTGTGGAACTTACCAGAGGTGATCCGCTACTCGCATGGAGTCCGAGTCCGGATAATAACTCGATATTGGATATTGAAGAAGCAAAACAATCCTTGAGCTGGTCGCCGGGAAAGGGAGCAACTCAGCATGATATATATTTCGGAACGAATCGAATCGCTGTAGAAATAGGCGACAGTTCCGATACATCGGGCTTCTATCGAGGCAGGCAAACTGCGACCAGCTATAGCCCCAGGGAAAATCTTGATTGGGGAACCGGACCTTATTACTGGCGGGTCGATGAGTACAATCCGGACACGATGGTCAGTACGGGTAGTCTTTGGAGCTTTACAGTAGCTGACTATCTAATCGTAGATGACTTCGAGGATTACGACTCAGAAGACAACCAGATATGGTTCGCGTGGCATGACGGCCTTGGCTATGGAGCCTCGGGCGTTCCACCGTACTTTGCTGGTAACGGGACAGGTGCTATTGTAGGCGACGAAAACACCAGCTCATTTACCGAACTGACCATTGTTCACGGCGCAGATCAATCAATGCCGCTGTTCTACGACAATAATAAACAGGGCTACTCAAAGTATTCGGAAACAGAGATGACCCTGACCACTCGGCGTGACTGGACTCAATACGATGTCGGCGAATTGTCCCTCTGGTTCAGAGGCTATCCGGCATCCGTCGGCAGCTTCATTGAGGGCCCGGTCGGCACATTCACGATGACTGCTTCGGGCACGGATATCTGGGATCAGGCCGATGAATTCCATTTCGCATACAAGATGCTCAAAGGCGCCGGCTCAATTGTTGCCAGGGTCGAGAGCGTCGATAACACTAACGTCTGGGCGAAAGCCGGCGTTATGATTCGCAGTACGCTGGAACCCGACTCGAAATACGCTTATATGTGTGTAACGCCGGACAGCGGCGTCTCCTTCCAATATCGCATCGACACGAATGATAACGCTGACAGTACGACCGAGGCCGGTATTACCGCCCCGCGTTGGATCAAGTTAGAGCGCAGCCTGTCCAGCAGCTTTGCAGCTTACCATTCGACCAACGGCTCTTCCTGGCAATTGGTCCAGAACGCTCAGCCGCAGAACATCTCGATGAATACGAATGTCTACGTCGGTTTGGCTCTGACCAGCCATGATGATGCTCTAACGTGCCAGGCCAAATTCTCCAACGTTCGAATTGTCGGTACTGCCGATCCGACGTGGACGAACCAGGATATCGGCATAAACACCAACGCTCCTGAGCCTCTTTATGTGGCTATTTCCAACAGTGCCGGCATGCCTGCCGTGGTAGTCCACGATAATCCCGCCGCCGCTCAGATCGACACCTGGACCGAATGGGTCATTCCCCTGCAGGCCTTTGCCGATCAGGGCATCGACCTGACCAATGTCGACAAGATCGCGATTGGTCTTGGAACTCAAGGCAATATGACGGCCCCCGGCGGTGCAGGCAAAATGTTCATCGACGATATTGGTTTGTATCGCATCAGAACTGCTCCGTAATTATTGCTCGGCCTCGAATATCGCCTTGATTTCATCCAGTGAGACCATGCCGGCACTGCCCAGCTTGATTTTGCCGCCCGAATCGATGAAGAAACTGCTCGGGATGGCTCTTATAGTATTGTATGGCCCCGGCAGAACACCCGGGTCCAGCAAGATCGTATAATTCATTTTTGCCTGCGTGACAAAATTTTTGACCACACTCGGGTTCTCATTCGAGATGGCCAGAATGGCCAGATCATCCTCGCTGACCGTATTTCGCAGCTCGATCAGATCCGGAATCTCTCTTAGGCAGGGACCGCACCAGGTTGCCCAGAAGACAATCAGAACATTTTTACCGCGATAGTCGCTTAGCTTATGCTTTTTGCCGGCGACATCGGTCAAAGCGAAATCCGGCGCCGGCTTGCCATACCAGGGCTTGAACGCCGGACCCCAGGTCCTTGCCGCCTTGATGATCTCTTCCAGCTTTGGTCCGGTGCTAGCCTTTGGGACCGTATCAACTTGAGTTGGCCGGCCGGCCCAGATGCGTGCAATCTCATCGGCCGAGGCATTTACCTCGTTTTCGCTTGTCTGAAGAGCAAAATCGATTGTGAACGAGCGGCTTTCATGCGGTGCAAGCTTCGGAACCCGGCCGAACTTGCGCTCGATCGATCTGTTACGCGGAAAGCCGGTCCCCGGCTCCAGGCCCGTCACATATCCATCTTCATTTGCCACCGGATTCTTCCAGAGCGTAAAAAATGGCAGCTCCTTGACCGAATATGCTATCGAGACGGCTTTATCGCCGGCGGCATTGCGAAGCATTACCTTCGTCCGGTCATTCCGGTCGGCCCAAAGCCGTAAACAATAAACCTGCTCCGGAAATCCCGCCTTCGCAGCGCGGTAGAGGGCGTAATCTGAGACATCATCGGCCGCGTGCTCGTTAATCGGCGTTACCTGCCGCACCGGCCCATAGAACCTGGCGCCTTTCTCCATCAGCGGCGGGCCGTAATTGCTATGGTAAAGTATGCCGAACTCCTGCTCGATAGCACTACGGTTGGTTACCGTGTCCGAAATCTGCAATTCACTTGTGCCGGGCACAGTTGAAACCTGGGTCAATATGTCGAGCTTCGGGCCGTGCAATAAGGTCTCATCGACCCGGCCGCGTACCGTGATACGGTAGGGCGCCTCGCGTTCGATGATGATCTCTACCGTCGATGCCGGCGTGTTGCAAATCTTGCCGTGCAGCGTCAGGTCCATCGTTGCTTTATTGCCGGTATTGTCGATGAATTCATCGGTTCCCGGCGCGCCGAAAAACTCCAGGCCGCAGCGAACCATCCACTCGTTGAAACCCTCCAGCCAGCCTAATCCCTGGCGCGTGTTCAGATTGATGAATTTCGGGTGGACCAGCCCCTTGACGGGCGAATCCCAGCCGAGACGCAAATCACCCATCAAAACCTCTTGAATCGACATCCCCCGCGTCGGCACGACATTAAAGCTCAAAATGCCGTTATTGACCTCGATGACTTCGACGCCTTCCTGCCTGCCGCCGTGCAGGACATATTTCTTTACCGACCACGCAACGGGGCAATCCGGCGTCGTTTCGCTGCTTGTGAGATTTGCGGCCTCTTTATAGATGTTCTGTTCGACGTCGGTGAGGACCAGCCGATAAGGCTCAGCAGCCTGTACCGTCGAAATCCCAATTATTGCTATCAGAATCGATATTAGCCTGAGCATTACTTCACTACCTTTCTATACGATTTCCCTGACATTCTATGTTTACCTTTAATATGGGCATTTGGCAGTGCTTGTTCCGCACCTTTCGTTGTTAATGTAGCAAATTGGCTTTGTTTTTTCAACCTCGTCTTCAACCCCCAGATAAACCTGGGGGCTAAATAATATTGGGTTTGTTTGGCTTTGAATTGGGTTTGTTTTTCGCAGCCTTCAAAGCATGAAATTCTTCATAATCACCTTTCATATAGATACTTACGACCATTCTGCCCTTTCGGAAATTGGGTTTGTTTTTTCAACTTAAGCTCAATTTTTCGTCGTTTTCTACTCTTTTTCATCTGTTTTTTTCATTATTCTACCTTTTTTTAAACTATCCTGCCGGAAAACCAGTGCAATTGCTATTTTCAACTCATCATTCATCAATAATCATTTACTTAGGCTCCGGATTTACTCTCATTTTTTACCTTTTACCTTTTGCCTTGCGTCTGTCGGCACCGCCGAAAGACTCGCCTCTACTATTGGCCCGACCTGCGCGTTTGAGTCGAAAATCTACAAAAATGTAGACCGTATTTTCGTAACAAGTGCTTGTTAAGAAAGGAATAGAAAAAATTTGACTTTTTCAAATTTTGTTTCCAACTACCATCGCTTTTGGTCGAAATTTGGCAGAAATATTAGTAATTTGTCAGATTTCTCTTGACACATATACGGATAGGTTGGTACAAACGTATAGCTCTATGATATTAGGTAGCTCTTGTGGACTTTGGCTTACCGGCGTGTAAAATATCCATAGTTCCTGGGCAAACACCTAAGATTTATTAGGTGGAGGGACAGAGTTGGAGTGAGGTTTGTGATTTGTTTTTAGTGTATCTGCAAGTCAACTTACAACTCAAACACGGCTTCCACGTGGAAGTGGAGAAAAGCCAGGTCCAATAACAGGGTTTTTTCTGACAAGTACACGGTTTGGTGAAGATTGAATGTAGCTTGTTTGAAAGTCGTTTGAGGCAGGCACAAACAGGCGCGGAAGGTTTATGCCTGTCACAAACTATGAGTGTTTTGGCTTGTTGCTAAAACAAATGTTTACGCTTCTTTTATTAAAGTAAGAAAAAAGGAGAAAGATTATGTGTAAGAAATTATTTCTTTTAACATCTTTTGTGCTGGTGTTTGGCCTGGTGGTCAATGCCAGCGGCCAGGCAACTGGCCAAATCATGCAGGAGGTCTGGGAAAATATCGGCGGCGGAACAGTCGTCAGTGACCTGACGGGCAACGCCAACTACCCGGATAACCCGACATCGGCCGCTTTGCTCACGAGGCTCAGTGTACCAGATTTAGGGATCGACAACTTCGGCAGCCGGATACATGGTTACCTCCATCCGGCGACTTCTGGTGACTACACGTTCTGGATTGCCGCTGACGACGGTTGTGCGCTCTTTTTGAGCACCGACGACGATCCGGCCAACGCTCTGCAGATCTGCGGTCACAGTAGTTGGACCGGCGCAGAAGATTTTGACAGTCTGCCAGAGCAGATGTCCGAACCTGTCGCGCTCGAGGCTGGCGGGAAATACTACATCGCGGCGCTGTACAAGGAAGGCGGCGGTGGTGACAACTGTTCAGCGGCCTGGCAAGGTCCTGACAGCCCGGACAGGGCAGTCATTGACGGTGCTTTTCTGTCACCGGCCCCATGGGCCACCAGCGCGATGAAAGCTAAGGACCCGGACCCGGCAGACGGCGCAGTGGATGCCGATGTTGTGACGTTAGGGTGGGGATCAGGAGCCTTGGCAGTCTCTCATGTCGTCTATCTAAACGGGGAATTGATTGCTGAGACAGATCAGAACTTCGCAGCGGCAGACCTGGCCCCGGGGACGGCCTACACCTGGAAAGTCGATGAAATCCAGGAGGATGGAACTGTAATCGAGGGTAGCGTCTGGAGCCTTACGACGTTGCCTCTTGAGGCCCATTTCCCGAGCCCGGCGGACGCCGCCGAGAACGTAGGGTCCCCTGTTACGCTGACTTGGACGACCGGCAAGAATACTATCATTAACGATGTATACTTCGGCGCCGACGAAGCGGCCGTAGCGGCACGCGACGCGAGTACGTTCAAAGGCAAATTGATGACTGCATCGTACGCTGCAGGCGAGCTGGAACTGTTTTCGACCTACTACTGGGCAGTCGATGAGTTTACACCCGGCGGCACGGTTGCCGGTTCAGTCTGGAGCTTCTCCACGGAAAAATACATTTCACTTCTGGACGGATCGCAAACGCTGAGCTATGACAACACTGCTGAGCCTTATGTTTCTGAGCTGGCTTTGGATACTGTTGGTGACTTGACGGCCGAAGGTATTGTTTCGGACCTGACGTTGAGTTTCCAGGGTATGGGATCAAATCTGAGCATCGATGAAGCGACCGGAACCTACGAGATCACAGGTGAAGGCGCCGACATTTGGGGCGGCAACGATGCGTTCCATTACGTTTACATGCAGCTTACCGGCGACGGCGAGATTTCCGCACGCGTTGTCAGTAACGGCACCGGCACGAACGACTGGGCCAAGGGTGGCTTAATGATCCGTGAGTCGACTGATCCGACCTCCGCGCAAATGCTGATGGGAATGACAGGTGGCGAAGGCGGCGGTATTGCCTTCCAGGGCCGTTCAGAGACGGGCTCCGGTACCTCCACCAGCTTCCATGGTGATGTTATTGCAGAACCGCCTTATTGGCTAAAACTAACCCGCGAAGGTAATGCAATTGCAGCTTACGCTTCTGCCGATGGTGAGACATGGGATCTATTCTCTGATGCATCACCGGACGGCGCTCATACGAATCCCATGGACGTCGCGTTCCCGGATACGGTCCTTATCGGTCTGTTTGTGACTTCACATCAAGACGGTGAGAACCGCACGTACACGTTCGACAATGTGGATATTCAAGGTGACGCGGATGGTGTTATTGTCTCTGAAGATATTGACTCAGC
>Ga0265594_1002794_pt1 | contig 12071 bp, 8 predicted proteins | sample saktaG_11_FD_190147 | JGI IMG/M metagenome (GOLD analysis project Ga0265594, IMG submission 190147) | Saline water microbial communities from Sakinaw Lake, British Columbia, Canada - sak_2011_5_24_80m | ecosystem: Environmental > Aquatic > Non-marine Saline and Alkaline > Saline ... | reverse complement strand
CGGGCCGGGAGCGGCTTCCGGGTGGAACTGCACGCTCATGAAACGGCCGGACTCATGGACGATGCCCTCGTTGGTGCCGTCGTTCAGGTTGGTGAACCAGGCTTGCCAGCCGTCGGGAAGTCGTTCCGCGTCGACGGCGAACCCGTGATTTTGGGAAGTAACCAGGCAACGCCGGCTGCGGGTATCGATCACAGGTTGATTCTGGCTGCGATGACCGTATTTCAGTTTGTAGGTATTGGCGCCGGCGGCGAGGGCCAGGAGTTGGTGGCCGAGGCAGATGCCCATGGTCGGAACATCATTCTGTAAAGCCCATTTGATCGAGTCGATTGTTGCGTCCGCCGTTTTCGGGTCGCCGGGCCCATTGGAAATGAACAGGGCATCGAACTCGTGCTGACGAACGTCTGCATCCCAGGGCAGCCGCAGGACTTCGATTCCTCTTTCGACGAAGGCGGAGATGATACTGTTCTTGCAGCCGCAGTCCAGCAGAGCAACCCGCTGTTTGCCGCTGCCGATGATTTCCGGTGCGCTGATGCTGACCTTCCGCACCAGGTTTTCCCGGTTCGGATCGTAAAATTCCGGGTCGCTGTCCAGGACGATTTTCCCGAGCATGGTGCCCTTTTCGCGCAAGAGACGGGTCAGGTAGCGCGTGTCGATATTGGCAATGGCCGGGATCTTTTCAGCGTGCAGCCAGGCCGCCAGGCTCATTTCGGCTTTCCAGTGACTGAAATCTTTAGAATAGTCCGCGACGACCAGGGCTCTGACCTGAATATGGTCCGATTCAAAAGCCGGCTGCTCGAAGGAATCGGACGGGTGCGGCACGCCGTAATTCCCGATCAGTGGATATGTCAGGACCAGGATTTGACCGAAGTAGGAAGGGTCGGTGAGGCTCTCGGGATAGCCGGTCATTCCGGTATTGAAGACCACTTCTCCCGCGGTGGATGCCGGATAGCCGAAACTTTCGCCCATGAATGAGGAACCGTCTTCCAAAACCAATCTGATTTTGTTTCTTTTCATTCTCTCTCGCTTGGGTTGTCAGAGATCAATTGCTGGGGCTATCCACCAATTCGGCGTGTAATTTAAGATATTTCCGCATAAAGGAAATTGAAAAATGGGATGTTCGCCGGGAAACTCTTCGGCCAGGAAACTATACCGCCCGAAGCGAAGAAATGATTATCAGAAGCAGAATCAACAGGAAGAGGATTGCAAAAAATATTCCCATAAAGCGATTTTTACGCGACTTGCCTTTGGGCGAAGCCGCAAAGAAAAAACCGGATTGCGCCGGATCACGCTGACCTTCGGCGTTGCGAAATTTATAGCGGCAGTTCGAGCATAGTGTGGCGTTTTCGGGATTGTCAGTACCACAACGCGGGCAGATCATAGCAACAACTCCTTTCCTATAATTATTAGCAATGGTGCGGGGGCACGACAGGCCGTGCCTCTACCGCAAATATCATTCCGGGATCACCCAGATATTGTCCTTGGACATGATCTCCTGATCGTCGAGCCAGACATGTCGGCCGGCGCCGCCCGGGCGGAAGTCGATTACGATGTCGACGTGCTGGGAAGAAACGTTGCAGGTTCCCTGCTTTTTGAACACTTCGAGCATCTTCTTGCCCTCCGCGCTTTCCAAATCCTCAACGTAACAGTTCGGGTAGCTCTCGCCGATGGCGATGTGCATTGTGCCGCCGACCTTCTCGACGAAAAGCGGGTGTTTGAGCGCCACGGTCAGGCCCTGGTTCATGCCGAAGGCGACCTCACCCAGGCGATGCGAGCCGTCATCCGTTTCGATGATTTTCTTGAGAGTGTTATGCTCCTTATCGGCTTTATAGTCAACGATTTTGCCGTTCGTGAATTTCAGGTAGATGCCCTGAATCGTCACGCCATTATAGAAAACCGGCAGATCGACAAACACCTCGCCCTGAACGGAGTTGGCGTCGGGACTGGTGTAGACTTCGCCGTCCGGGAAATTGCGCTCACCGGTGCACTTGACCGGCAGGCGATCCACGATGCCCATGGTCAATTCGCAATTCTTGCCGGTATTCGGGCATTGGGTGACGATCCGCACGGTCCGGCTTTTGCGGATCAATTGGCTGAGCGGCTCCTCGACCTCCTCGAGCATTTTAGGATCGGTCAGCGAGGTTTTGAGTATGATATTGGTGTATTCTTCGAGGGTCATGTCTTCCATATCGGCGAAGGCCTGCGTCGGGAATAGCGTGAGAACCCAGGGCTTTGCCAGGCGAAGTTGCTTGAAAGGCGTATCCGCGCGGACGAGCGCCATGCCGGTTTCATCCGGTAAATTGGCGAACAGTGAAGGGTCTTCAGCGCCCAGGATTTCGATGTATTTGGTCATGACTTCATAGCGGTTCTTGTGCCAGCCCGGCGTGCGCCGGATCTGTTCGATGGTGCCGTGTCTGGCGATGGAGGCGCCCCAGACCTGCCCGCGATTGTTGTCCGGCGGAATGAGGCAGATATCGGCAATCGCACCGGCTGCGAAAATTTTGTCCTGCAAAACGGACATCAGCGGCCAGGTGATGGATTCGCCCTTGACCATGACGATATCTCCGGCGGTGATACCGCCCAGAGAGTGATTCAATAGATAATCGGCCCAGGTGTTAAGGTCTTTTTTGCCAATTATTGCAGCCATTATCCCTCCTGTATTAATATCCATAAAATAAGGCTAAAAATTCGTTTTTAAAAACCGGTTGACTTTAAACGTACGAATATCAAAATTTCAGCATAGCATAATGTAATCATGGCTATTGAGCACAGTCCGGAGAGGACTGATCAGGTTTATAGGAGGCGACAATGAAAATCATCGATTTGTCCGAAGAACATGAGAACCTCTATTGCGTCTGCCTGGAGGATTGGTCGAGTGAGATGGACGACGCCGGCGACCATAAGAAGCAATGGTACGCAAAAATGAAGGCGCGCGGCCTGCGCGTTAAACTGGCAGAAAACGACGATGGGAAGATCGGCGGTATGATCCAATATCTCCCGATTGAAGAGTCGATGGCGGAAGGTAAGGATTTATATTTTATCAACTGTATCTGGGTGCATGGCTATAAACAGGGACGTGGTGATTTCCGCAAGCAGGGGATGGGCAAGGCGCTCCTGCAGGCGGCCGAGGAGGATGCCAAAGCGCTGGGCGCCAAGGGAATGGTTGCCTGGGGGTTGGCTATTCCGGTCTTTATGCGCGCCTCCTGGTTTAAAAAGCAGGGCTACCGCAAGGCGGATAGCATGAGCATGCAGATTCTGCTCTGGAAAAAATTTACGGAAGATGCAGTCGAGCCTCGCTGGATCAGACCGAAAAAGAAACCGGAACGCCTGATTGGCAAGGTCGTGATCACGGGCGTTCTGAACGGCTGGTGTCCTTCCCAGAATATCAGCTTTGAGCGGGCAAAAAGAGCAGCGGCTGAGTTCGGGGATACCGTCGTTTTCCGGGCAGTGGACACTTCGGATCTTCAGGTGTTTCGGGCGTGGGGGATCTCCGATGCGATCTTCATTGATGATAAACTCATCACCCACGGCCCGCCGCTCACCTACGACAAGATCAAACGTAAAATCGCCCGGCAGGTGAAACGTCTCAGGCCGGTGTATTAATCCCGTTCAGGTCATTGGCCTCGGTAAACCGATGTATTCATAGGAAATAGTCCTTCCACCCGTTTTACTTGTAAGGTGGATTTTGTATCCAATTCGGTAAGCACGTTATCCAAAGCAAAAGGCGCTTTTTAAAATGCCGGCATTAGGTTTTATGAAAGCGAGAAGGAAGATGCGATATAAAAAATTTGGACTGACCGTGCTATTGGCTTTGTTAACCATAATGAGTTTTGGGCAGGAGAAGATGAAATACAATCCACTTACCCCCGATGAAGAACGTGTTATTGTTTATAAGGGGACCGAGCGTCCTTACAGCGGCTTGTTTTATAATCAAAAGGATGCCGGGACGTATACCTGTAAACGCTGCGACGCGCCGCTATACAACTCCCTTGACAAGTTCGATTCCGGTTGCGGCTGGCCGAGTTTCGACGATGAAATACCGGGGGCGATCCGGCGCCAGCTGGACTCCGATGGCATCCGAACCGAAATCCTCTGCGCCAACTGCGGTGCGCATCTCGGGCATGTGTTCACCGGCGAAAGATTTACGGACAAGAATGTTCGCCATTGCGTCAATTCCATTTCCATGAATTTTATACCGGCGGTGAAAACCGAACCCGAGTTTGGGAAGGCGATTTTTGCATCCGGTTGTTTCTGGGGCACCGAGTACTATTTTCAGAAGGCGCCCGGGGTCATCTCCGCCACAGTCGGCTACACCGGCGGGCATAAGGATCACCCGACCTACAAGGAGGTCTGCAGCGGTACGACGGGACACCGGGAAGCCGTGGAAGTCCTGTATGATCCCGCGCAAACCACTTACGGAGAGCTGGCGAAATTGTTCTTCGAGACCCATGATTTTTCGCAAGCTAACGGACAGGGACCCGATATCGGCGAGCAATATCTCTCGACCATTTTTTACCTGAATGAAAATCAGCGGGAAATTGCGGAGAAATTAATTCAGATTCTCGACGACAAAGGCAATGATGTCGCTACCGAACTCAAGCCGGCTACCGAATTCTGGAAGGCGGAGGATTATCACCAGGATTACTACGAAAATAACGGCAAGCGGCCGTACTGTCACTTTTATACGAAAATATTCTGAACCGTATCGCCGGTTGCCTCAGCCCTGTTAGATTAGGGCCTGAATCGTTTGGGATCGATTCCGTACTTTTCAATCTTATAGCCGATGATGCGTTCCGATGTGGTCAAAAGCCGGGCCGCCCGGGCTTTGTTTCCGTTCGTGGATTTTAAAGCGTCCTGAATCAGCTCCTTCTCATACGCCGTGACCGCCTCATCGAGAGTGTGGCGGGGGGTCGTGTTGCTGCTCTCGGCGGTCTGCAGCGTCGGCGGCAGGTGATAGCTGTGAAGCACCTGTTCCTCACAGACCAGGATGGATCGTTCGATACAATTTTCCAGTTCGCGTACATTTCCCGGCCAGTGGTAACGCATAAGCATATCGATGGCCGGTGTGGAAATGCGCTTGACGGCTTTGCGGTGTTTGCGGCCGTATTTCAGCATGAAGTGATCCGCCAAGAGCAAAATGTCGGTTCTCCGTTCCCGGAGCGGCGGCAGGAAAATGGAAAATACGTTTAACCGGTAATACAGATCTTCCCGGAACTTGTTTTTCTCCATTAACTCTTCCAGGTTCTGGTTCGTGGCGGCGATGATGCGTACATCGACCTTAATGGTCTCCGTCCCGCCGATCCGCTCAAACTCCTGCTCCTGCAGAACACGAAGTAATTTGACCTGCGTCATGGGCGACAGATCGCCCACTTCATCCAGAAAAATAGTGCCCGTATGCGCCAGTTCGAACCGCCCCTTTTTGGCGGCGTTTGCCCCTGTGAAGGCGCCTTTTTCAAAACCGAAAAATTCGGATTCGATCAGGTTTTCGGGAATCGCGGCGCAATTCACCCGGATATAGGGCTTTTCGCTGCGCTGCGAATTGTAGTGAATGGCCTTGGCGACCAGCTCTTTTCCCGTTCCGGATTCCCCGCGGATTAAAACCGTAGTTTCGGTGACGGCCACCTGAGCGATCTGCTCAAAGACATCGCGTATTTCGTGGCTCGTCCCGATGATGTTGCGATAGCTGAACTCCTCCTGGAGTTTATAGCGTAGTGAGACGTTCTCATCCATCAGGCGCTTGCGTTCGGTGGACATTACATTTTGGACCCGGATAGGCTGCAGGAGGGCCGATGAAACCAGGGAGAGAAAGGTCAGGGCGGTTTCATAATCGCGTTTCGAGTTGTAGGGCAGGATGACAATCAATGCCCCGAGAGCCTTATAGTCGAGAATAATCGGTATGCCGAGATAACTGTGCTCTTTGCCGTTTTGCAGAGCATATTCGCAGAGTTCGTCCGCGTACTGGGATTCCTTGCTGAGGCGTGTGATGATTACCGGCTTACCGGTTTCGACGATTTGCCCGACGAGTCCCTCGCCCGGGCGGATCGACTTTTCCGGATTCGAGCCGGAGAAATTAATGGAAGAGGCCAGGTGCAGTGTTTTGCCGGATTCATCGAGCAGGAAGATCACCCCGCAGTGAACATTATAGGAGTTCTCCAGAATTTTCAGGGTCGCCTGCAGCGCTTCCTGTAGATTCAGGTTGCGGCTCAGAGCGCGGTTGATCTCCATCAGAATGGACAATTTTTTTAAAATGTTGACGGCCGGGTTGGCGCGTGAGCTTGGTTTTACAGGTGCTTCCATTGAGTCGCCCTCTTTCTATCGTCATATCGGATTCGAATTACAACGAATTTGTATCATTAACCAACGAACACGACAATATTGTAAGATATTTACGGCGCAAATCCAATAAGTTTTTCAGATAGATCGGTTTGATTCTGATGGCCATGGCGATCGGTGCTTTTGGGGCGGTTTTTGGGGGAAGTTAACGGCGGCTATGGATGATTTGCGCCGATCTGCGGATAGGGTAAGCTTGGCATAGCATCGCTTTTATAGCAAAAACACGAATATACGACAAATATGTCGGATAAAAACAGTAACCCTACGATAATGTATTTGCAATCATCATGTTTTTTATAGCAGCATTGGGTCGTGTCCGATAGATAAATCCCGTATTTACAATCAGATAGTTTTTATCGGTGAACATTTCCAGAGGAGTTTCGTTGTTGGCCCGATTTTTGTCCCTCTGTAAGAATTATTTGTACTTTTGATAATACGATCACCACAAGCAGAAAAATAAACGAAAGCAAGAGGAGTTTATGTCCGCCGAAAACATGATGAATACCAGAAAAATGACGCTTCTGAAAATAGCTCAAAATGGAAGTTTTAAAAAAGGCGAGTCCAACGGTGCCTCCGCAAGCTACTTTGGCATGAATTGCTTTAATGATAAAGTAATGCGTGAAAAATTGCCCAAGGATGTGTACCGTAAACTTTGTGATACGATCCGCAAGGGCACAAAACTTGATTTGAGTATCGCCGGTTCCGTTGCGCATGCCATGAAGGAATGGGCCATTGAGAGAGGCGTCACTCATTTTACGCATTGGTTTCAGCCGTTGACCGGTCTCACCGCGGAGAAGCATGATGCTTTCCTGGAGTTCGATGAAGGCAGTATTGCCGTGGAGCGATTCGGAGCCCACCAACTGGTTCAGGGCGAACCCGATGCCTCTTCATTTCCCAGCGGCGGTCGTCGCTCGACCTTTGAAGCCCGCGGCTATACGATGTGGGATCCCTCCAGCCCGGCCTTTATCATGGATGGCCCCAAAGACGGCATCCTGTGTATCCCGTCCGTTTTTATCAGCTACAATGGCGAAGCCCTGGACAAAAAAACGCCCTTGTTGCGCTCTATGGAAGCCATCAAAAAATCAGGTTTGCGGGTGCTTCAACTGTTTGGCAATTCAACCGCGACCAGGGTTATCACCACGATTGGAACAGAGCAGGAATATTTTCTTATCGATCGCTCGTTTTTTGCCCTGCGTCCGGATTTACAGATTACCGGTCGAACCCTCTTCGGCGCCAAACCGCCCAAGGGGCAGCAGCTGGAAGATCATTATTTCGGAGCGATTAAAGAACGGGTTCTATCATTCATGCAGGATTCGGAAACGGAAATGTACAAACTCGGCATTCCGGCCAAAACACGCCATAACGAAGTTGCCCCGAATCAGTATGAAGTTGCCCCGATCTATGCCGAAGCAAACGTGGGCGCCGACCGGAATCAACTTATGATGGAAATTTTGCGTAAAGTCGCCAACCGCAACGGTCTTTCTTTGCTGCTGCACGAGAAGCCGTTTGCCGGAATCAACGGCAGCGGCAAACACAACAACTGGTCTCTTGAAGATTCCGAGAGGAACAACCTCCTGGATCCCGGCAAAACTCCCGAGGAGAACCTGCAATTCCTGGTTTTTCTCGTGGCAAGTTTGAAAGCCGTCTATACCTATGGTGATCTGCTGCGGGCCACGGTGGCATCGGCCAATAACGATCATCGCCTAGGCGCCAATGAAGCCCCGCCGGCGATCATGTCGGTCTTTCTGGGCGAACACTTAAGCAGCATTCTGAATGATATCAAAGCCGGGAAGAGTATCAAAGCCGCTGAGAATTTCGTCATCGATCTCGGTCTCATCAACATCCCTTCGATTTTCAGGGATAATACCGATCGCAATCGCACGTCGCCGTTTGCCTTTACCGGCTCGAAGTTCGAATTTCGCGCGATCGGCTCCTCCGCCTCGGTTTCGCTTTCCAATACGGTCCTGAACGGCGCCGTCTCGGAATCGCTCAATCTGATTGTGAACGATATCGAGAAAGAATTGAAGACCAACAGCGATCTGAAACTGGCGACCTTAAAGGTCTTGAAGAAGTACATCATTGAGACGGAACCGATCCGTTTCGAGGGCAACAATTACAGTGATGAATGGGCGGAAGAGGCGGAACGGCGCGGTCTTCCGAACATCAAACGTTCGGGCTATGCGCTGGATGCACTTGTGGCTTCCAAGAACAAGAAAATGCTGATCGACCAGGCTATTTTTTCGGAAGACGAACTGAGCTCCCACTATTATACCAAACTGGAACAGTATGTGCTCACCCTGGAAATCGAAGCCGAAACGCTTTCCGATGCCATCCTGACCCAGGTTCTGCCGGCCGCCTTCGCCTATCAGCGGCAGCTGCTCGAACTATCCCGGGGGCTGGTGGAAATGAAGTCCGTCATCGGCGATGACAGCATGGGAACCGAAGTGGAGTTACTGAAAGAGATATCGAAACTGATTAACGACCTGAACAGGTCCAACAAGAAATTGAAAACCACGGTCAGTGAAGGCCTGTCGATTCAGAACCTGACGCATAAAGCCAAATTCTTCTCCGATCAGGTTGTCGATCTCCTCGAAGAGAGCCGTAAATCCATCGACAAACTGGAGACTCTGGTATCCGACGATCTCTGGCCGGTTCCCAAATATTCGGAAATGTTGTTTATACTATAAATCTCTGGGCTCGCATCAGGCTATCTGTCTTGTGGATGAAACGGGGAGACTCCAATCTCCCCGTTCGTATTTATTGGTTTTACGAAGTGAACGGGTTAATTTTTCCAGAGAAAATGAAATCCGGCCTGTATCCGATAATGATGTGGATCTTTCTGGTAAGCAGCTTTGAATTGCTGCTTGCTCAGGATGATGTCCGGATTCATTTTGTTGTCGTTTCGCCGACGGTTCCGGATAATTGCGAGGTGTATATCACCGGGAATCATGAGGCGCTGGCGAACTGGCATCCCGGGGAAATCCGTATGCACCCGGGTGAAAATGGAGACCCGGAAAAATCCATCGTCGTGCAGCGCGGAACGGCGCTGGAGTTCAAATTCACGCTCGGCAGCTGGGATCGGGAAGCCCTGGATGAAGAGAGTCAACCCTATCCCAATTTTGAATACGCCGCTCTTTCGGATACGACGCTGTTCTTTTCGATTTCGAAATGGAAGGACGGCGCGGCTGCCAGCTACGCCGGCGGGATCACCGGGGAGGTCAGGTATCACAAGCAAATAAAAGGCGAAGCCATCCTGCCGCATGACGTGATCGTCTGGCTCCCGCCCGATTATGAGAAAAAACGCATGAAGCGGTTCCCGGTTCTGTACATGCAGGACGGGCAGAATCTGTTCGATCCGGCAACAGCCACTTTCGGCACGGACTGGCAAATCGACGAAACCGCCGACCGCTTGATTCGTACGGGTGAGATCGAGCCCATGATTGTCGTCGGAATTTACAATACCTGGGATCGGACCCGAGAATATACGAATACGGCCCGCGGTAAAGCCTATCGCAAATTCATTGTCGGCGTTGTCAAGCCGTTCATCGATCATAGCTATCGTACGAAAAAAGGCCCGGAATATACCGCCATCGGCGGTTCGTCAGCCGGTGCAACGGCAGCCTTCTTCTTGCTGTGGGAAAATCCGGCGGTTTTTTCGAAGGCTATCTGTATTTCGCCGGCTTTTTATATTGATGCGATTGATTGTGTCACCGATGTCGAGGCCTATTCCGGGCCGAAAAAAGATATCACCGTGTACATCGATAACGGCGGCATCGGCCTGGAGAATCAACTGCAGCCAGGTGTCGTGAGAATGATTGCGGCGCTTGAACGGCAGTCCATGCAGCGCTACGCGGATTATTTCTGGTTTATCGATCGGGCGGGAGAGCATGGGGAAGCGGATTGGGGCCGGCGCATGGCGGTTGCGCTCAAACTCTTCTTCGGAAGCGGCATACAGGGCCTACCGCGCAGGTGAAACCGTGAGGCCCGATATCCGTGGATTCAATGAAGAATTTTGGTCAAACTGTAAAATATAGAGGTAGGCAATGAACCAAAAACGATTGCATGTTTTGCTTATGAGTCTGACGATGCTGTTCACTTTCGGCCGGTTTTCCCGGGCGAACGAGGGATCATTAACACCGGAACTCCTCCGGGATATTCAAAAGTCGGTGACCGTCGATGCGCGCCTGCACGCCGTTCAGAATGCGGTGACGGCCAACGATCTCCGGGGATTGATTGTCAATCGTGAGATGTCCAACCGGCACGACGATCACTTCGGCTTCAAAATAGAGACGCCCCATATTACCGATCAGAAGAGCACCGGGCGCTGCTGGTTATTCGCAGCGCTGAATACGATACGACCCTCTGCAGTGAAGAAATTCAATGTCAAGGATATCGAGTTTTCACAGAACTATCTTTTCCTCTGGGACAAATTAGAGAAAGCCAACATGTTCCTGGAGGCGATGATGGAAACCGCCGGTAGGCCGATCGACGATCGGAATATCCAGGAGTTGCTGGAATCGCCGGTGGCGGACGGCGGCTGGTGGAACTTCGCGGTGGCGCTAATTGAGAAATACGGTATCGTTCCCAGGGAGATCATGCCTGAAACGATCAGCAGCGAAAAATCGAAGGGCATGGATGATATGATCGATAACCTGCTCCGCAAAGATGCCGTGGAACTGCGCCGATTGGCGGCGGACGGCAAAAAGGTCGATCGCCTGCGCAAAGAGAAAAATGAAATGCTCCTGAATGTTTATCGTTTACTCGTGATTCACCTCGGCACGCCGCCCGCGGAATTTACCTGGCGTTACGAAGATAAAGACGGCAAACTGGTCGAAAAATCGTTTACGCCGCTGTCGTTTTATCAGGAAGCCTACGATTTCTCTTTAGGAGATTTTGTGACGATTGCGAATCACCCGTCTCACCCAATCGACAAATTCTACACGATCAAATATTGCCGTAATTTCTCCGATATTCCCGATATGCGATTCCTGAACCTGTCCATGCAGCAAATGAAGGCCTTCACGCTGGCGACGGTACTGGACACAATTCCGGTCTGGTTTGCGGCCGATACGCAGCATGATATGGAGAACAAGAAAGGGATTATGCAGCCAGGTATTTTTGATTTCAAGTCGCTTTTTGATGTCGATCTGACCCTGCCGAGGAAAGAACGTTTCCAATATCGTGGATCAACGCCGGGCCATGCCATGACTTTTATCGGGGTTGATATTCAGAACGATCGACCGGAAAAATGGCTGATCGAGAATTCCTGGGGAACCGATCTCGGTGCGAAAGGCTACTGGACGATGTACGACGGCTGGTTCGACGAGTATGTATTTGTCGTGATCATCAATAAATCCTATTTGCCCGAAAATGTATTGAAGCTCCTGGAAACCACGCCGATGGAATTGCCGATCTGGGATCCGATTTCATCGATGATTTTGCAATAGTTGCATCCGTACAGGGGTTTTAGAATTGCTGAACCCAATGTTTCTCCAATGGGGATACGGTGGATATGAATATTAATCTACCCCGACGATTGCCGCAACTCACGACGGACAGGTTGTTGCTTCGGGCTATGTGCGCGAAGGATGCCGTCGATCTTTTCGCACTTCGCTCTAATCCGGAGGTGATGCGCTACATGGATACGGAACCGTTTGCCGCTCTCAAGGAGACGCGCGAGTGGATTCGGATCTATCGTTCACGTTTCCGTAAAAAGCAGGGAATTGTCTGGGCGCTGGCGT
>Ga0265594_1002793_pt1 | contig 12079 bp, 14 predicted proteins | sample saktaG_11_FD_190147 | JGI IMG/M metagenome (GOLD analysis project Ga0265594, IMG submission 190147) | Saline water microbial communities from Sakinaw Lake, British Columbia, Canada - sak_2011_5_24_80m | ecosystem: Environmental > Aquatic > Non-marine Saline and Alkaline > Saline ... | reverse complement strand
GCACTAAATACGGCCCCAGCCCGAGCCGTCAAGTCTTTTTCGCTGACCCCCGTTTCTTGCGACATCGCGAAGATGTCTTCAAGAAACTTGTCTCGCTCTTCTTTCGTCTTGGCTCCGAGGTTTCGCGACGCGCTGATTTGAATATCCGCAAGGCTCAAGCTCTCTTCCTTCATCCGTCGTTGCGTTTCGATCAGCGATCGAATCTCGGCGCTTATTAAACGGACGGCTTGAAAAACGGTCATATAGCTTGCGGCCATGCCGACTGCGGCCTGGGCAGCACCAGCTATTGCCGACTTTTGTGCCTGTAATGGCGCAACACCGCCTTTGCTAGCAGTTGCAAGTCCTGCCATTTGCGCGCGGAGCTTCACCACCTGCTGTTGAAGCTTATCAAACGCCTTTTGAGCACCCGCCGGGTTGCCCGAAAAGTCGATTCTGACGCTGCCGCTTGCCATTTACAGTTCCACCGCTGCCATCGCTAACTCGCCTCGGCTGGGTCGGTAGCCGGGGGCTCGGCCGTCTCGCCAGGCTCGGTATTCGTAGTACCTGCTACCGTGGGGGCGTTTTTTTTTGACTCTGCCTCCACCATTTGCATGAACTGCGGGAAATCGACCGCCGACTGCAATACCTCGATGCAGTTCTCGGTCGTCAACAGCCGCAGGACCATTTGCTCGTAACGGCCGATCCGGTAGTTGATAGCCAGAAATCGCAGGCAATAGGCAAGGCACTCCTCGTAGAGCAGGCCCCGCTTCTCTTCGTCCGCCGCTGGTTCGTACACGCCGTCCCAGACCTTGCCCGTTGCCTCCCATAGCTCCGCGTACTCTTCACAGAGCGACATGGTGAACTCGCCATCCTCGTCGTACGTCATCTCTTGGGGCAGCGCAGTAACCATCGTAGGGCTGCGGATAATCGGTACGGTGTAGGAATTGCCGTCCGCCAGTTCTACCGGGTAGCCCCGCGTCTCCCGCGGCCGAGCAAGATCGGCGGGCGTGGGTGGGTGCTCGGTATCGACTCCGGCCCACAGCTCCGGCGCGTTGCGGACCTTTCGCCACCGCTGGAAATCCGGGGCATAGACCACCCGCTTCGGTGCCTTTCCCTTCGGAAGCGCGGTAAGCAGGACCCCGCTCGACTTACCGTCCGGACCTTTGCCGGGCACGTTCCATATCGACACGTCCTTGACGCCGTCCTTGATGTCACTGAACTGAGTGTCTAGCCCGTACTCGACGAGCTTGGAGCGATTCAACGCCTTGCCGCTGCGCAAGACATCGGTCTCCAGTTTCGGAAAGAAATAAAGAGGAGGGGCCACGAAAGGGTTCCTTACGGAGTGGCGTCATACAGGTTGTGGATTTCCACGTTCGCCGTCTCGCCGCTGTCGTTGGTGATGTAAATCGCCGTGATGTCCACCGTGATCGGATTGGTTGCGACGTCGTCTTCGGTCCACTCAATCGGGCAGTTCGCCTTGAGATTGAACGTCTGGTCCGGCGTTCCACTCGCCCCGCCCGGGTTGTTGGTCTCCAGCGTTACGTCCTGGTCGGACCCGATGAACAGCCCCTTTGTTCGGCTGAAGTCAATCGCAATGTCGATCAATTGATCGATAGTCCCGTCGGCGTACGCTTGGGAATGATCTGTGTCGGTGTCGGAAGTAACGGTCTTTTCGTAGTTGACGGGAGAACCGTCCGACCGCTTCCAAGACCGCGTGAATACATGAGAAACACTCATCGGGCTCTCCCTTATGTGATTGCCGACGTGGTGTCGATCGCCAGCACGTCTGAGTTTGAATTCAACGCCCGCAGTTCGAGCGAGAGGGTTGTTTCCGCCGGATCGTTCGTGCCGGCCTTTGTCGAGTCGGGCAGGATTATCCCGTTGGCCGCAGTGAACTTGATGTGGGTCGCGGTAGTGTTCGCTACGTTGCCGCCGGAGTCCGGGGCCTTGTTGCGCAGATAGGCCGTTACCGCACTAAGTGTGCTTCCGGTGATGCCATAGCGCCACGGCTGCCCCAGGGCGTCTACGCTCATTGTCGGGCTGATGGTCTTGACTCCGACGTATGACGCCCAGATTTCGCCGGCTGCCCCAGCTTCCTCAGCCTCGATACCGGAATTCAGGGTCATGCCCTGTTCGTCGTAGAGGGGCGCTCCGTTCACTGCTACTGGGCCGAGTGTGTAGAACGAATCGGCTGTCGGAGTACCGCTGACCGCCACGCTCCCCGCCGGCACAATCGGGTTGTTTGTCCCGTCGAAACAGGCCACCAGTCGGCAGGCAATCGTCGCGTCTTGCTGGTGCGTAGCCGCGATCGTGGTCCAGTACAGGAATCCCCTGGCAACCCGCAATCGGGCATGAACGGACGAACCAATTGCTTCCCGGATGCCGAGGTTCTTGCCCTTGATGTAGAGCAGATCGACGTTGCCGGCCGATAAGTCCAGGCAGTAGTTGCTGCCACCCGCCTTGATCAGGTTTAGAATGGCCGCAACCGACGTGCTGGTGAACGTGATGTCCGGCTTTTGCCCGCGAATACCCTTGAATAGCGGGAGCGCAAACCCCGCCGCCATCCCGGTCAGAATCTCGGAATTGCTAGAGGGCGTGGTGTCTGTGATCTGGGAAATCAACGTCCCGGCCGGCGTCAGGATTCCCCGCAGATAGTATAGAGCGTTGACCGACATGTCGGGTTCTCCTTGTTAGCCTACCGTATATGTTGTCGTAGTGTTCACGGCTCGAATTTCGCGTATGACGGTATTTAGAAACACCTTCATAAGACGCTGCCGTTGCCCCTCGGTCAGGTGCGTAATTTCCTGGCCCATGTTCGGCATGTTGGGATTCTTTGGCTGCATCGTGATATAGCGCGGGCCGACCATATTGACCGTAGCCCGTCGCGGAAATGCCCGGATAGTCGCGTACTCTTTCACACTGCGACGCGTCATGCCGGTGAACACCAGGTTCCGCGTCCCGCCCTCTTCGCCGATGCCGTGTGACGCGAGCCGGAGCTTTTTGTTTTTCCACTTGCGGCTTCGCGGTTGGTGCTCGTGGCGGTACACGGCCCCTGGCGCAAACGCATCCGGCAACATCTGATCATGCCAGTACGCTCCAACGTCGGAAAAGGCTTTCTTTGTAATCTGATTGAGGCGCTTAACGCCAATCGACGGCTTCACTCTGATTTTGCAGCCCATTAAGATCATCAAGACTTCCAATCGATCAAAAACGCCGTGCTCCAGTACGCCTTGCCCCGCGACACCTCTTCCGTAACCGTTCCCCTGGCAATCCCTCGCTCTTGCGTGATCGTGGTCCCCGCCAGTTCGTCGTTGTAGGCAAAGTAACTTTTCAGGTCGTCAAGCAACTGCCCCACCCATGTCCCGTAGTCGCGTAGTGACCGTTCCATCTCGTGCGGGTACCTGTCCGCGTCGATCAGGATCAGCCGCAGGGAGCCGTGATAGGTCAGGTAGTTCCGCTCGCCCCCGCATGCCAGGGTGGCGGTCCATGTTGGGCCCGGCTGGATTACCGCGCTGGGGAACACGTTGAACCGGTCCCAATCCACCTCGGGATAGAAGATCCGCCGTTGCGTGCCGTGTTTGCCGTCCAAGAGCTTTTCCGTGCCGAGCGGGTCGTCTGATTCCAATCCGCAACGGGTGCGAAAATGGGCCGTAGCCGCAAGCAGCGTGGCCAATTTCGCCAACGGCCGAATAATCGGCCCCTGCGGGTCTGGGGTGGGCCAAACGTAGGCCGTCGCCTTCGATGTACCGCCCGGAAAGTAGCGTTGTGGAAACATCCATCACCGTCGTCTGGCACCGGAGCCCAACCGCAGGGCAATCGGCCGTTCAAAACGCATTGTCAAGCTGTACGATGTTCGGTTGATCACCTCGCCCGTAAACGCAAACTTCTGTTGCTCGCTGTCGCCGTCCCTTGCAATCGCGTCGGCTGTCTCCCCGTCCATCACAGGCACGTCAACGCCACCCTTCGCGTGCGACTCCGTACGCCCCACCGTGACTCGCACCTCTTCCTTTGTGTAATCGACGAGCGGGCCCTCTTCGGGGCGTTGGCTCTGACTCACAACGGCCACGATCCGGCGAGATTCGCCGCCCATTGCCGGGTAGAATGTGATCGTCTCTGCAAACCCGCTGTTTACATCCAGCACGTTCGCGTAGAAATCACTCGCCATGTCCTGCTGTAGCGTCCGGCTGGCCATCCGTCACCTCGTTGGGTTTGGGCTTCGCGGCCGGCTGCTTTTCGGGCTCCGGCTCATGACCACTCTTCAGTCGACCCTTGGCGTTGAGCGTCACGGGAACAAGGACGCCTTTGTCGATGTCTTGTTGGATCGCCGTCATGTAACGCGCGGGCACCTCAAGCGGCACACCGGGCGAGAACGTGAATACCTTGTCGGTCGGCTGTCCGTCGGGTTTGCGAACTACTCGCCGAAAGATGCCCGGCCAATTGCCGCGGGTCTTATATAGATTCGCCATTGTTTCTCCTAGAAAGGGTGGCGCGGGTCGGCGCTATTCACACCGGCCCGCGCCCGGGGAAGATGTCTTAGGTGAAGGTGGTCCGAACAGCGGTCCACCAGGCACCGTAGCCCAGGTTGTACCGGGCTTCGGTCATGAACTTGACGTCCTTGTACTCGATGTCGGTCGTGCCCTTCATCTGCCGGCGCAACGGCTTGCGGGCCTGGAAGATGTAGGGTTTGAGCGGCATGTTCGTCACGTAAATGTCGAACTTCGCCGAGCTGCTCATCTCGGGGCTGACGATGATCGTGGGCTTGTCGACCACAACGTTCGTACCGCCGGTGGCGTTGAGTACCACGGTCAGGGCGTCCAGCGCGATCTGTTCCAGAGCGGGCGGAACGAGCAACGTAATATCGCTCATCGCCCGGTAGATCATCCCGTTCATTCGCTTGCCGCGATCGTCCTTGAACCCGAACAGCGCTTGCCTGGCCGCGTTGTAGGCGGTCTTGAACTCGGCCACCGTGGGCGTGGTGCCACTGGCGGCCGTAGCGCTCAGGTCGTTCGACTGCGAACCGGAATCGCCCCAGGCGTGGTCCGTGTCGAAGAAATACTGGCCGTCGAAACAGGCGGTCGACTCGGCCGCGTTGATCAGAGAGAAGAGCAGTTCGTCGGGATGGGACATCGCCCGGATGGCAAGCTGCTCCAAGACCGGCACGTACATACCGAGCCGATCGTCCTCAATGTCTTCCCGTTCGATCTTCTGCGAGACTTCCCAGGTTTTGTTAGCCAGCGTCCAGTCGGATGCCCGCAACTCGCCAAACTCCCGATCGCCGATCCATTCGCGGACGCCCTGGACGTTCCCCAGGATCGCGTACCGCTCGTCGGCCCCGGTGCTGGTAACCTGCGTGCAGAGCCTCGGGTAGAACGACGGAAACGCCTTGATCCGGTTGTCGAATTTGGCCGTAAGACCCCGCAGTTTGGCGGTAGTCCTGGCTGTGTCTTGTGCCATTGCTAGCACTCCTTGATTAGCGCGGGAGAGATGCTAGAATGGCAGGTGTGACCCAGGCCACTCGGGCACCTCGCCCGCTGGTCTACCCGGTCGGGTGTTACAGCACCCGGCCGGGATCATTGGTTAGAATCGTTGCGGACAGATCCGCACGCGCATCTTCGTCGTCGAGATGTACTCGACAAACGTACCGATTCGCTCGGCGTTGGAACTGGAGGCCGTCACGGTGTAGTTGTCCGTGGCGTACGCCATGTCCCCAACCAGCGATTGGGTGAAGCCGGTGCCTGCCAGCACGAACGCGCCTTTCTGGTACACCTCGGCCGCTACGGCGCCCGCAGCACCTGCCGAGTTGTCCGCCTTTTCGATCACGATGCCAGCGAAGTCGTTGGCTCCGTTGTTGTCTTCGCCGGTCCCGTAGCCTTCGTCGGAACCGGAGGTCCGCTGCACAAACGCAATCGTGCCTTGGTAGAGCGTGGTGGTCGCAGCAACCGGGAGTTTGACCCGGTCCCCTGCTTCCGAACATACGATCAGTTGATTGGCTGTTACGGCCATGAATTAGCTCCTATGTGGAGGTTGTGGGTTACTTGCCGACGGTGCCGGGACCTTCGCTGGTCAGGCAGGAACGAACGTACTCGTCCTCACTGACCTGCAACTCCGCCTCGCCACCGGCGTCCTTGTACTCCTGGCGGTACTTCGCCTCGGGGTCTTTCTTATCGACCAATTCACTGCCGCCCGCGTCGCCCACGGGCGTACGCCGCTCGGCCTTGGCTTGTGCCAGCCGTCGCCGAACCTCGGGCAACGACAGCTTGGCGTTGATGAACTCGGCCGCCTGCGCAGGCATGTCGCCCAGCTCGCAAAGGCCGGTCACCTCGGTGGCGTACTCCATGCCCTGGTCGTAGCCTTCCTGGCGCGCCTTTTCGAGCTGCACGCTGATGTCGGCGTTGTCGGTCGTTCGTGCCTCAAGTAGAACGGGCTCCCCGAGGGCGACCGGCGCAAGGTCCGCCTTCATCTTGGCAAACATCACGTCGAGCTGCTTGTCGATGTAACTGGTAATATCCGCCTCGCTTTGGGGCGGAGTCGCTTCCGCCGGAGTCTCCGGCTGCACTTTGGATTCTGCCATTTGGTTATCTCCTTCAGGCAAAAAGTCCAACACTTCCCGGACTTCGTCCGGCGTCCCGAACACGCCGTTCAGGAACTCAAAAAACTGTTTTGGTGAGGGCGGGCGCTTGGTTCGGCTGGAAGCAGCATCATGCAATTCAGGTGGAGCGTTTTTGTACAACGACAAGTCGGCACTGACCGTAGCCTGCTTGACCTCCACGATCTCGTCTGCAAAACCCTCTTCAATCGCCTCTTTCGCGTTGAACCACGTTTCGTCGGCCACCCACTGGGCTATGGTCGCTTCGTCAACGCCGGTTCTCGCTGCGTATATCTCAATGGCCGAGTCTTTCATCTTGTCCATTGCAGAAGCCATCTTGCGGAGGTCGCTGGCCGTCCCTCCCATGAAAATCATGGGCTCGTGGATCATAATCAGGGCGTTTGCGGCGATCTTCCGAGTGTCACCAGCCATTGCCACAATCGATGCACCAGACGCCGCAATCCCGTCGATGTAGACGACCACTTTTGCCGCGTGCCGAGCCAACAACGTGTAGATCGCAAAGGACATGTAGACATCGCCGCCCGGCGAGTTGATGTAGACGTTGATCGTGGTTACGTCACCCGCCTTGGCAACTGCCTTTGCGACCTGGTCGGCGCTCACCCCAAACCACGAAATCACATCGTAGATGTAGAGGTCGAGCGTCTCGCCCGTCGCCTGCGCCTTGAACCCGCCGCGGATCGTCTTACTCATCGTCCTGCTCCTCGTCCTCTTCGGGTTCGTCATCTTCCTCGGGCTCTTCGCCCTCTGGTTTCGGTGGCGGTTCGTCGAGCCCCAAGCTCTTGCGATATTCTTTCAGCAGCTTCTCGTTGTCCGCGTCGCGCATCTGCTCTTGCAGGATTTGCTCCTGCATCTCTTCGTCATCACGCCCCTTGGCTTGCACGATGTCCGTTCGGCTTTCGATCTTGCCTGCAATGCCCTCGTTTGCGGCCTTGACCTCTTTGAGCGGATCGACCCAATCCCAACCGGTCGGGATAAACGAGCACTCGTTGAAAACCCAAGGTGTTTTGGTGTATTCGCGTGCCCGCACGTCGATCAACCCAGCCTGCACACACTGCAAAACGAACTCTTCCCAGACCACGATGCAAATCGTTTCGGCCTGCAACTTCTGCCAGACCCGCGCCTCGGCGTGCCCTTCCAGCAGGGCCGTCCGCGAAGATGCGTAGTTCGCGCGGCCCCAAGACTTGGTCAGTTGCTCGTAGGGGAAGTTCAGCCCCGCGGCAATCCGGTGATACTGCGAGTCCAGATAGCTCGCATTGTCCGCACCGCTCGATGTGGGGTTGGCGAAGTTGATCTTCTGCCCCTGCCCCAGGTATTCGATCGTGCCGGGTACCAACTCTTGGAGTCGGTCGTTATTGCTATTCGTGTCGTGCGAACTAGCCAGGGCGACGGCCGATGGTGCCGTGTCTCCCGTTTCGACAAATGCGGCAAAGCACGCCTCGGTCTGCCGTTTAATCAAGACCGCCTCGTCGTAATCCTTTAGATCCTTCAGTGTGGCGGACGCACAGCTCGACCCCGGATAGCCGCGGCTCTGGCCCGGCTCCTCTTCTTCGTAGAGGTGTAATACCCGCTCTGCCGGCACCCACCGAAAGGTCTCAGACACCTCCCTTGTGTCGTCCGGGTCGGTCACGCGGATGTAGTAGGCTACCGGGGCCCCGTCCGCGTCCTTTTCGATCCCCAACCGCACTTGCGGGTCGCCCTCTTTTTCCGGCGGGGTCGCCACGCGGCTGACGGCCACCACCTCCAGCGCCAACGTCACCGGCTTGCCTTTGACGGGCTTGTCGGACATCACCACAAACGCCTCGCCGTCCCGGTCGAGACACCGTTGGGCAAGCCGCTGAATCCGCCAGAAGGATTTCCGCCCTGTGATGTCAATCCGCCGCGCCTGTCGCTTCCAGAGGGCCTCCAGCTCCTTATTGAGGGCCCTGGCCCTCGTTGCCGAAACACGCCCCTGCGGCTTGATCCGGGCCTGGAGAGTGAAGCCCGTCCCTACAATCTGGGTCACCCGACTCTTGACGTAGCCGCCGGCAATCGGATCGTTTAGGTAGAGGTCGCGGCTGCGGTCGCGGATTGAGACCAGGTCCTCTTCCGCCTCGGAGTCCGGTGACAGCCGCGACGTGATCCATTTGGTACCCCGGAACCGATCCTCGTCGGCCACTTCCCGGCTTGACAGCATGATCTCCTGATACTTCAGGGCGTTCGCCATCGACCGCCGCCGAGTAACCCGCTCCGGGGTCAGCCAGAACTCGGTCGCCCGGATGGCCTTCCCTGCGGTTCGCAACGTGCGTGTCAAGAGGTTGTGTTTCAAGGTCTTCGCCGAAATTCCACGAGGTTGTGGCACATCCCGTTTGCCGCCGTGTCGATTGCGGCAAGCAGGTCTTTTTCCTGCTTTTTGAGCGTCGCCAGTTCGGCCAGACGTACCCGGTGCCCGTGCTCGTCCTGGTACTCCTGCCCGTGTTTCATGATCCGGGCTTGCGCTTCCCGGTTCAGGTCGAGCAGCTCTTGGTCGGTGCCCGTGCCGTCGGCTTCGTAAACGAATGTCATGGCAATAAAAAACGCCCGCACTCCCGGCAAAGTGCCGAGAATACGGGCGTGGTTGTTCCCCTACCCGAGTCTTATTTGTGGTTACGGTGCGTGTCTTCGCTTATGTGGGTGATCTTCCCATTTTCAAGGTGAACCGTGATCTGGACAAAGCCGAAAAGCCGCTGTTGTTCAGCTAGCTTGGTCCGCTCGACCAGGATCTTGCCTGCGCGCGTCGCGGTACAATCGCCTGATATTTTACCAGATTCGGTGGTCATTTGTCAAGGGGAGTTTTGTTCATGGGTCGGTTTATTGGAACGCCTCCCCTTTTGCCAGCCTGACAACCAGACGTGTTGTCGCTGCATCCGTCTGTTGCGTCGCCCTCCCGTTGCCAACCCCCTCAGCCAGCGCTTCCTCGAAAGCTCGCCATGATTCTTGCGTTGAGCTTTCGTTCTGCTCTTCCGTTCCGATATAACTAAACCAAACGTCACCGCACTTGTGAAACGCCTTCCAAAACGCTGCCTTGATCTGGGCTTCCGTATACGTTGGCATCACCTCTTCCTCCTTACGAAACCCTGTCTGGCACGTACAAAGCCCCCTTTCCGCCCTTCCTGTTGCCGTGCCCCGCCGTCCTGGTTTCGGCCGGTCCGTAGTCGTTCCGTAAGGTTCGACCACACCCCCTCGACCACCATATCGGCCGCGGCCATCGCGTAGACCTCGCAATCAAAATCGTGGTTGCCCACCCGTGGATCGACGATACACCACACCTCTTTAATGTGCCCCGATGGCATCCGCTTTTGCACCCGGGCCTCGTTGACCACCTGCCGCAAGTACGGCTCGGCATCTTCTAGCGGGGCATTGGTCAGCCACCAGGCACCCGGCCGATCCAACGGCGCCGCCCATCGATCCTGGATATCTGTCTTGTAGTCCGACACGTTCAACGCCCACCGCCGCAGGCCGCCCGGGTATGCCTTCCCCGTCCGAGTCGACTTCTCGACAATCGAGAACCGGTAGGGCAGCCCCTTCGGAACGGCATCGTCCCCGGCTACAGTGATCACCCGTCCGCCCCGCTGTTTCAACGCCCAATCATGGACCAGCCGCGTCCGGTACCCGCAGTCGATGGCAGCCCGTGCGATGGGCAACGTTTCCTGACCGAGCGGGTTTGCAGTTATGCAAGGGAATTCCTTTTCGAGCACCAGCCCTTCCAGGCGGGTCAAGTGGCTATCTTGCAGCACCTTGCCATGCTCATCCGTCGTCTTCTCGCACCGTCCCCAGTCGACCAGCCAACTCGTTCCATCTTCGCCCCAAGCCCGTACGATCCAATAGGTGCAGTCCTCTTGCACGTCGATTCCTGCGGTCAAAAACAGCGCTTGCGGGGGCACCGTACCTGGCCTGTGCGCGCCCCGCAAGCGTCTGCCGAGTCGGGTCCACTTCGGCACCTTGGTCCGCAACGTGTAGCGAAGTCCGACCCAGTTATTCAGAAAATTTCGCAATTCCTCTTCGTGATCGCGGCTATCAAGGTACTCCGCGGCAATCCGCCCCAGACTGATCGTGTCCACCGGCAGGCTTGACATGTGGAAGCCCTTGCGCCGGCCCGACCGTTTGGGTTTGCCCGAAAGCGTGCCGTTCTTCTCGGCCGTCTGCCCCTCGGGAACCCAGATTCCCCGGGCTGCCATCTCGTTTTTCTCCGCCGATTCGATCCGGCAGCTTTCGATGCAGACATAGTGAACATGGTCGTACACCTCGTCGGACGTGTACCAATTGCCCTCCGGGTCCTGAAGCCCCGAGATCCCGCCGCGCCCCTTGTGTGGCCCTTCCGAGTGTCGGAAGAAACGCATTTCCTGGTAGGTCCCACAATGAGGACACGGGACGTGCCACTTTCGTTTGTCGCTCGCCTGATAGAGGTCCCAAATAACGCTCGTGTCATCGGTGGGCGTGCCCTCGTAAACCACGAGATAATTGAACCACGCCTTGACCCGTTCTTTGAGGATTTTATGAAACGCTCCTTCGTGAATCTGCCGCCGCGAGCGGTCTACCTCAGTCATCAGGACCATACGGCACGACTCGCCGGACATCCGCTGGGGGTTGCCGGTGAATGCCAGGTGACAAAGCGAGTCCCCAAAGTCGATCGACTCCATATTCCGCAAATGTTTCGGGGGCACCTTGCCCCGCAGAGCCGGGGATGCGTCGCACATGCCGTAGAATTTGTTCCGCAGCTTTTTGAGGGCCAGCATGTCGGGGGCGCAGATCATTACCGGGCTGGGGCGGAGCTTCGCGTTGCTGGCTACGATCGCTTGCAATGTGGTCGTCTTTCCCCATTGGGTGGCTCCCACCATAATCAGCTCTTCGGTCTCCGGGTCGTCGGCCGCTTCCAGGATGCCCCGCATGTACGGAAATCGAGAGAGGTCGAACCGGCCCGGGTTTGGCCCGCTCTCTGCCGGCAGACGCAGCTCCCGCTCGCACCACTCCGGCGCCGTCAAACGCTCCCGGGGTGCCCAGACGTCCGCCATTGATCGGAGGAGCTTCTTAGTCGGGGTTACCATCGGGCTTCTTTTCTTCAAGACATGCGAAGATAACGTCCGGCCTGCCAGCAAGGTTCACCATGCACTGCTCGGCCGCAGCTCGATCGGTGAAGGGCCCCCAGGTGTCGCGGAGGTAGCCGTCCTTCCCAATAGTCCTAACATCCCCCCGTACCACCAGGATCGTGTATTCAACGCTCATTGGTTCCCCTTTCGTTGTGGTTAGACTGGTTGCCAGCCGTGTTGGGCCGCGTCGTGTGCGCGCTGGGCGTGAATCCTGAGCACCTCTTTCTTTTTCCACCGCCGCACCTTCCTCAGTGTCCTTTTCCATCGCCGTACTTCCCTTGACGTCCGACGCAAATTCGCCTTGAAATGCTTGCCGCTCGCCGTCATGCTGATCGGAAGAGTGCTCACTCAGCCTCCCTTGGGGGCTAGGTCGGCAGGGGATGAACGCCAA
>Ga0265594_1002791_pt1 | contig 12098 bp, 14 predicted proteins | sample saktaG_11_FD_190147 | JGI IMG/M metagenome (GOLD analysis project Ga0265594, IMG submission 190147) | Saline water microbial communities from Sakinaw Lake, British Columbia, Canada - sak_2011_5_24_80m | ecosystem: Environmental > Aquatic > Non-marine Saline and Alkaline > Saline ... | reverse complement strand
CGATTAAACACATTGTTTAATCTGTTCAAAGTATAGCAAATTATTTTATTTTTGTCAAGTTTTTTGAAACTTTTTTAAGTTTAATTTTTATCCAGCACCTCCGCCGCCGCCTCCTCCGCCACCGCCGGCAGATCCGCCAGCTCCAGATCCTCCGGGAGTAGAACTGAAAGTACTAGAAACAGAGTCAGCAAAAGAAGAAAAGCTTGAGCTAAATTCAGGGAGAGAAGTTGTAGCGATCGGATAATACCAAGATTGTTGCTGATACGAAAAATCAGAGAATCTTTCAGCCCACCTTTTTTCTACACCGAAGATCATTGCATAGGGCAAAAACTTAGAAAATGTTTCTAATGTTTCTGGCTCAATTCTAAATCTCTCAGCTGTATGAAGATATTCTTTAAAGCCCAATGCTTTCCATTTTGCTTCTAATCCTTGTGGAGTCACAACGGGCATATAATAGGAGAATATTAGTTTTACCAAGAAAGATATCATCAATCCGACTCCTAAAATAACTACTTGAACTGAATATATAGACAATCCTAAAATATTTAATAATATTACTACCCCCAATAAAATAACCAGCGACAATATCGTAACAATTAATGGCTTTCTGCCATATTTCTTTCTGGTCTCTTCTATGTTGCCATTAAAAAGATCTGTTTGAGCAACTTCTGTGTAAATTTCTTTTTTAATGTCAGGTAATTCTGTATAGAATTTATTTCTCAATTCTGTACTTGAAACAATATTTCCTTTTTTAAAAATAGCTCTTATTATTTTTTGCTCAAAAGGCTTAAGATCAGCTTCGTTTTTCAACTTCTCAAATATATATTCTTTACTTTTAATAAAGAGCATCTTCTTTTCCCTTTCTTTGATTCTTAAATATCCCCTAACAGCCAGACCAATAACAGTAGCTAAAATATCTTTAACATCAACTGATTGTTTTCCCAAAACTCCAATAATAGCTGGCGATAAATTATTTGGTGGCGAATAATAGGCAATAATAGTTTTTCTAATTCTAGGATCTTTCCCCTTTTTCCACCAAAGAGAAAATGATTTTATAAAAACAATTAGAGGAATAATTAAAGCGATGAATATAATAATTAAATTAACCAATTGATTTCTATAGAGAAATGGTTTTTCTATAAATCCTTTAGGCCAAGCCACAACAATTGTTAAATATTCTTTTGGCAATATATTGCTTCCAACGAATTCAACCGAATCGTTCATAATTATATAACTGCCGTTCTTATCCTTATTCCCAAATTTACCAATAAATATTCTTGGCTTTATTTCATCTCTATTAATTCCTTCTGGCCAATAAACTATGACTTCGGCTTTATCTACTATGACATCTCTGTCTTGAAAAATAGCATTCCAATAAATCTCGTCGTATTCATCAAAAAATCCTAATCCACCATGCACCCTATACTTAATAGTCCAAGATTTTAATTCATTATCAAAATCTCTTCTTGGAAAATTCCATTGAATATGCAATCTATTCCCTTTATAGCCAAGATCATATCTATCCTTAAGGAGCTTGTCTCCTTGGCTATTAAAAATCTCAACATTAGAAATATGATCTAGATCTTTTAACTCTATGTCTCTATAAAAAAACCCGAAACTTCCATTCAGGATATAGGTCATCTCTTCAACAACATCAAAGGTGCTGTCTTGATTAACACGAATCTCCACTTTTATAGAATCGTAATAGTGTTCACTAGCTTTAACTTCTCCAATCCAAAACCCACTTACCAATATCACCAAAAACAAAAAAAGCTTCTTTAATTTCATTCTATCATTCTACCCCAAACCAACCTTTTATTCAAGAATTTCTTGCAATAAATTAACTATGAATTCAGCAGAGGAATCGTTCAGAATTAAGACATCGTATTTTTGTTTATAGTTTTCCAGATTTTCTTCTATGTTTTCGTTTAGGAATCCTATTTTGATTAAATTGTCATAATCAAATCCAGTTATCATATCTATGTCAGAAATACTATCACCTAAAAGTATTACATTTTTTCTATCTTTAACCGTATTATATATTTCGGGAAAGCTATCAATAACAGTTTCGTTTTTATTCATTCCGTGGATGACGGGTTGGTTAACAGATATGGCTTTCCCATTTTTATCCCAATTAAAAGAATTGGAAATAATGTGAATATTTTCAAAAAGTTTTTGTTTGTTTTTTAAATAGGAAGCGATGCTTTCTCTACCTATTCCCGAAGAAGATAAAACAACCAAAGGAATATCATTATCTTTTAAAATATCTAAAAGTTCAGAGACCCGGTCTCTGAAAATTAAATTGCTAGATTTCATCGCCTGTTCTATGTCTTTTATATTCAAATTAGAATCTATAAGCAACTGGAAATGCTTTGTCCACCATTCTTTCATTAATTTTGTTTTTTCTTCTATGGAAATATCTGGGCTTATTTCTATGGCATGATACTTTTCATAAAAAGCCTTCGCCTTCTTAGGATAATCAGGAGTTAAATAATCCTCATCTCTTAAAACGGATATTAAAGAAGGAGTATTTTCCCCATTGACAAAAGCTTTAGTTAAAGTTCTATCAAAATCAGCCAAAACATGAAGTTTCTCAACTCCATCTTTTTTAAAATTATCCTTCAACTCCTCAAACTTTTCTTTATTTGTTATTAATATATTATTATTTCCCATAATTATTCGCATTTACAAAATCAATCATCCTTTGTCTTGTTTCGTTTTCTTGTTGAGCTTTAAAATATATTTCTATAAAAACTACCTTTTGTTGATTCGGAAAAAAGGCGTAAATAATACGAATACCACTTCTAACACCACGCCCTTTTAAACTTTTACAGGCAAATTTCTTAATTTTATAAAATTGCAATTCTTCAGTATTTCCGATACTTTTAATCTTAAATGTGCTTCTATTATCTATTTTTCGAACATGAAAAAGTTCGATTACATGTTTTTTTGCGGTTTCTAAATCATTTGTTAATGATGGAAACTTTTTCAATCGTTTTTTAAAATCACGAATGAATTCTTCTGTTTCGTTATAATTCATCGTCATATTTTCTTTGAGAAAATTCATCTGTACGATAAAAGACAGCTTCGTATTCAATCTGTTGTAAATTTTCGGCACCGATCCATGGCACATCACGATGTGATAAATCTTTCATTTCCTGAGCGTTTTTATCTTTAAACCGATCTATTTCTTCGTCGATTAGATCTTTCTCTTGAGCAGAAAAACCTGATAAATCAGCTTTCCGAAGTGGCAAATATTTTTTTTGATCATGCTGAAAATATTTTTTAACAACAGGTGTTAAATCACCGTCTTTTTCCATCTGTTTTACAATTTTAGGAAAAGCAGCTGGAGTGGGACCATAATGATTCTTAATATACTTCGCACCAATAAGCTGCTCTTCATATTTTTCATAATAATCAAAATCAATAAAATACAATAATTTACAAACCACTGCTTCGCCAATATTCGGACGAGCACCAATTCTTTCTAAAATATACAAAAGTACTTCTTTAAATTTAGTCACCTTTTCTTGGGGAACCGAAATACGCATTTCTTGTTTTTGTTTTTTTGTTTTTATTTTATTTACGGATTTTTCAAGCTTCACTTCCAAAATAACATCTTCCTTTTCTGCCAAAAAATCATCTAAAGACAAACCGAAAAACTGTGCTAATTTCTGTGCTTCTTCCACAAGCATTTTACGCATACCGTTTTCAACTTGCACATAAGTTGGACGCGAAACACCAATTTTTTTTGCTAAGAATTCTTGGCTAACATCGTGTTTTTGTCGCAGTTTTTTTAAAAAAGTAGTCATAATTCGAAAATAGAATTTATAATATAATTATACTTTCATTATAGCAAATGTAAAAATTACTGTCAAGTGGATAGTTAGTAATTTTTACTATTGGCGGAGAGGGTGAGATTCGAACTCACAAGCCCATAAAGGGCGATGCTTTTCGAGAGCATTTCCATACCGTTAGGAGACCTCTCCTTATTTCTCAGCAATTAAATATATATTTTGCCTTGTACCCCGGCTATTTTTTATGATACCACTTTTTTTAACTTTAAACCCCGCCTTTCTGGCCAGACCTATCAACTCTCTTTCTGAAAACCAATGATAATATCTTTCTGTTTTATCGGCCCATGGTTCCAAAAGATCTCTGTAATCCATTTTTGATTTACCAATCAGCTTTAAAACAGTATACTTAAATAATAAGAATTTGTTCCAACGAATAGACTCCCAAACAGTTAAAATTAATTTTCCATTCGGTTTTAGAATTCTTTTTGTTTCTTCCAAAAATTGCAATCTAATTTCTTTTGAGGGAATACAATGGAAAACAGCGATACTATAGATTTTATCAAAATAATTATCGGGAAAAGAAAAGTTTAAAGGATCAATAACTTTAAATTCTGCTTCTGGGTGTTTCCTTTTAGCTATCTTGATCTGCTCCTCTGCAATATCTGCTCCAATATATTTAATGTCTCTGTTTTTAAATAATTCTGCATAACGACCAGTGCCACAGCCTAAATCTAAGACTCTATCCCCCGATCTTATATCGTCAAAAAGAAATCTAGTTTCTTCCCAAATTCTTTCTCTGGTCATTGAAAAATCCTCGGCAATTAGGTTATAATCACTACGAGTTTTATCAATTAAATATTTGGCGTATTCTTTATCCATGGAAATATATGAATTAGCAATTAAGGAGTTGGTCAAGGGTAAAGTTAGAGCTTTATCTAGTTTAGATTCGGCCAAAAGAAGAATCGCTAAAAAGTTTGGCATCGCTACTCCTTCTAATGTTAATTTATTAAAAGCATACCACGATTTAGTTAAAAGTAAAAGAATAAAAACTGATAGAAATTTAGAAATTCTTCTAATTAAAAGAAGGGTTCGTTCTTTATCAGGAATAGTTAATGTCTCTGTTCTAACTAAGCCATACCCATGTCCCGGAAAATGTATTTACTGCCCCAGCCAAAAAGGAGTTCCTAAAAGTTATTTAAAAAAGGAGCCGGCTGTTCAGCGAGCATTATTAAATAATTTTGATCCATACTTACAAGTTGAAACCAGATTAAAATCGCTAAAGGCAACTGGGCATCCAATAGACAAAATTGAGCTAAGAATAATTGGTGGAACATGGTCATTCTATCCACGAAAATATCAAAACTGGTTTATTCTAAGATGCTTTCAAGCTTGTAACAATAAAAAATCTAAATCCTTAGAAAAAGTTCAAAAAATAAATGAGAAAGCAAAAAACAGAATAATTGGAATAACCATTGAAACAAGGCCTGACTATATTAATAAAAAAGAAATTAAGAGATTAAGAATGCTCGGCGTCACCAGAGTGGAACTTGGCGTTCAAAGTATTTACGATGATATTTTAAAGCTCAATAAAAGAGACCACAATATATCAAAGGTTATTAAGGGAATTGAGCTTCTTAAAAATGCTGGTTTCAAAGTTTCATTTCAAATGATGCCCAATCTTTACGGATCGTCTTTTAAAAAAGATGTTGAAATGTTTAAAGAGTTATTTACCAATCAAGATTTTCAACCTGATTTATTAAAGATCTACCCCTTGGCACTAATCAAGGAATCTCCCCTATACAAGATATATAAACAAAAAAAGTTCAAACTATATAATAAAGATAAACTAGTAAAGCTTTTAGTGGAAATCAAAAAACACATCCCCTATTATGTTAGAATTGAAAGAATAATTAGAGATATTCCCTCAGAATATATAATTAAAGGAGGAGTTAAAACATCAAACTTAAGAGAAATTGTTCAGAAGAAAGTAAAATGTAAATGCATAAGATGCCGAGAGATAAAGGGAGACTATGCTAAAGAAAAACTATCTTTATTTAGGCAAGATTATGATGCTTCTAATAGTAAAGAGATCTTCTTAAGTTTTGAAAATAAAGATAGAACTCATCTCCATTCTTTACTTCGTCTTAGAATATTAAAAGATTCTGCTATAATCAGAGAAGTTCATACTTACGGTCAAATGGTTCCTGTTTCTGAGAAAGGAAAAGCTGTTCAACACAAAGGACTCGGGAAGAAGATGATTAAAGAAGCTGAAAAGATAGCTAAAAAAGAATTTAATAAAAACAAAATGTTAATAATCTCTGGCATAGGCGTCCGCCCTTATTACCGCAAACTTGGCTATAAGCTAAAAGACACCTATATGACTAAGAAATTCTAGAGATTCGGGTGAGACCAGAACAAGGAATAATTTCTATTCCCCTCTTTTGGAGTTCATCTAAAAAGAGGTTCATTCCAAGAGAATCAGATGACATATGACCAGCAATAACTATATTAAGATGAGATTCTTCGGCTTGTTTTTTATTTTCTTCCGAAAGATGCATGCCGACTATCGTTCCTATGCCAGCATTAGCCATTTTCTCATAAATCTTTGGCGAACCAGAAGTTCCTCCAGTAATTTCAGATAAAGCGATTTTACCACATCTGTTTTCTGAAGCACCAACAAATATTTTCGGACCAGCTCCTATTTTTATTGCTTCTCTATATTCTGGAACCTCTTTTAATACTTCTATTAATTCTCCAACTGTTTCTGGTTTTTTCTGATCAATTAAATCTTTCAAAAATTTAGCAGCTAAATTATCACAAGGAGTATGGATATTTATTAAGTTTTGTTTTAAAAGTTCGGCCGTATCAATAATTCTTTTATGATTGCTCGCATTAACACCTCTGGCAACTTCTCCAATTCTCTCCTTCATTAAACCCTCGGCAATATTAATAGGAACACCATAATAATTCAAAACATCACATTGCAAATTCATAACATCAGCTAAATAAGCTAAGCCCTTACCAATAGGATGATGACCAATAATTAAATCTATCCCTCCTAATTCTTTAGCCATTAGAATTTCGACTGGTTCAATATCAACACCAATCAAAATCTTTTTAATATCTTTATCTTCAGCAACATAATGGATTCCTGAATCTAAATATGGATTTTCTAAAGCATCTCTATTAAATTCGTTCTTTTCTTTTTCATCCATTTTCTCATACTGTTTTCTTTTTATATCCAAAAAACGCTGGACTCCTTCTCGCCCACGAAAATCTGAGTTAATCCCCATTTGAACCGCTAGGTTGTAGATCTCTTTTATTGTCATAATTTAGTTTATTACAATATTAATACTTTAGCTCAAAAGAATAAAAAAATCAACCCAAAAAAACCCTCCAAGATTAGGAGGGTTGTTGTCTTTCTTCCATTTTATAGAATAGAAATGTGAACATTTCTTGTCATCATTTTTGTTCTAAGAATTTTGTTTATCTCTGGAATTTGTTCTCGGCTCCTTACCTTAATTACTTCGGGGTCTTTTTCTTCTTTGACCTTTTGACTTTTCACTATCTTTGTTGTTAATGTAACGACTAAGGGTTTTTTGGGATTAAAATTGTCCTGGAGATGATTTACTGCCGCAACTAGATCAAATGGCTTGATTAAGACCCTACCCTTAAATATATTCTTCTTCTTGTTCCCCCTTTTTTTATCTTTCATTTTGATTCCTTTCATCCAAAAATTCTAATTGTCAATGTTCAATAATTAAACAACTATAGATTTATGTTACTCTATCTCTCCAGAAAGTCAAACAAAAAAACTCTGCAAATACCTATGCAGAGTTTGAAGCTATCGTGAGATGCTTGTTGCTCCAAGTAAAGTCAAGCCAATAAATATCCTTGCGCCACTCACCACCATTGCGATCGTATCGACAAAGAGCCAACACACAACGCTTTTGACTAACTGGATCTAGAAAAATATCACCAAAGAAAGTCATAAAGGTAATGTTTTGCTCCCTGAAAAGAATTTCCAGAACACTCGTCTTCTTTTTCTCCAAATAGTTCTGCCATAAACCTTCAAAAACTGTAGCCCCATAAAGTATTCTACCAGTTTCTCTAAGACGGGCAAGCTTTACTTCTCCTGCTCCGGGAGCATATTCTTTGTCTTCCTCGTGAAAACCAGAAACAAACTTCGTTTTACTAAAATCTACCACTTTGAGAGCATTAGACTGTTTGTCCCTTTCTTCTAGAACAAATACCCATCTTTCATCAATAAAATCTGAATTAAAAGAAAATGGAACCATAGCAACAATCATTGATTCACTCACAGCATATTCCTTTCTTAATATTATATTAATGTGCTATTTGTTTGTTTGGTAAATTTTCTTTAACTATTTCTCTATCAGACCAAGGTATTTTTTTACTTCTCCGAACACACATCCAAGGCTCTGACCCTTTACCCGTTATTATCACAACATCATTTGGTTCTGCTAATCCAATGGCTTTTCTAATAGCCAGTCTCCTATCTAAAATTTTCTCAACAGGTATATCTCCTGCTACCTGATTAATTATTTCCATAGGATCTTCATCATAGGGATCCTCGTTCGTTATAATAATCTTATCACAATATTGATCAGCTATTTTTCCTAAAACAGGTCTTTTCCATTTATCACGCCCTCCTCCGCAAGAACCCAAAACACAGATCTTTCTCTTGCCGCCCAATGATTGATAAACTTTTTCTAATTGATCTGGCGTATGAGCATAGTCAACAATAACTGTAAATGGTTGATTGATAATTATTTCCATTCTACCCGGAATTCCTTTAGCTTTCTCTAAAGATTCCCTGCAAACATCTAAAGATATCCCTTGCGATGTCGCTATTCTAATTGCCGTTATAGCATTATATACATTAAACTCGCCCAAAAGATTTAAGTGATTTGGTAAAAGATTTTTATCATCTATTCCAAACTCTATTTTTTGTTTAGCTAAAATATCTAAAAAGTCTTTGGCATTTTTATCATCTTTATTAATAATATGGATGTTTCTATTTTCCTTAAAAAGACTAAGCTTGGCTCTTTCGTAATTATCAAAGCCACCATGAGCTTCAATATGTTCTGGGCTCAGATTGGTAAATACAACAACTTCAAAATTAATAAATTTATGGCGATGCTGCCTTATGCCTTCTGAACTAACTTCTAAAATTACATATTTACAATCTGCTTTTACCGCCTGCCTCAAAAACCTCTGAACTTTCATTCTTCCAGGCATTGTCATTTTTAACTTGTTCTCATATTCTTTATCTCTTATAGTAAATTTAACAGAAGACATTGAAGCTGTTTTAAATCCAGCTTCTTTAAAAATACCATTGGTTAAATTGACTACTGTTGACTTACCACTCGTTCCAGTTATCCCGATAACAACTATTTCCCTAGATGGAAATCTATACCAAAGAGCACCCATTAAAGATAGAGAGTAATGATAAAAACTTAATAAAAATTCTGGGATCGTTCTTTTAATTATTTCTTTAATCATTTGCCTAATATTTTTAAAGACTGCTTTATTCTTTGTTCGGCTGTTTGATCTTTTGGAATTCCCAATAAAGCCTGCTTGGCTCTTTCGCGAGAAAAACCCAAATTGATCAACCCATCTTCAGCTTCATCTACCGTAGCATTAGCAGAAGCGGACGCTTTTGATATATCTCTTATCTTCCCCGTAAGTTCCAAAATGATCGTCATGGCTTTCTTTCTGCCAATCCCTGATATTTCATCAAATAATGTTTCGTCTTTAGAGATAATCCTTTCTCTGATATTTTCCAATGGACCCAATGAAGAAATTTCAAGAGCTGCTTTCGGACCAACCCCGCGAATAGTATTTAATAATCCAAAGAATTCTAATTCTTTATCGCTCAAAAATCCATACAAAGCTAAGATGTTTTCTTTAACATTCAAAAAGCAATGCAGATTTAATTGGTTACCCATCTCTGGCAATTTGCCTAAAGTTTTTTTAGAAACAAAAACCTTATAGCCAACTCCATTAACATTTAAGACAATAAACTTGTCCTTTTTTATTATAATTTCTCCTTGCAAATAAGATATCATATCAATTTTAGTATATTGAATTTCCCACTAAAAAGCAATAAATGCTTGATTTATTTTTTAATTCTGCTAATATACAAATATTATGCCAATAACAAAATCAGCTGAAAAAGCTCTTCGCCAAAATGAAAAAAGAAGAGTTCATAATCTAGGATACAAAAGAAAGATGAAAAAACTTGTCAAACAAGTGAAAAGTTTGGTTATTGAAAAGAAAAAAGAAGAAGCTAAAAAACTTCTTCCTCAAGTTTATAAGATATTGGATAAAACAGCTAAAGTAGGTATCATTAAAAAAAATAATGCCTCAAGAAGCAAATCTCGTTTAACTAAGCTCTGCGATAAATAAATCTAAGGCAGTTGCCGGCTCTACTTGGCCGGTTTTTATTTGTAGGTCTATCTTAAATATCTTTTCGTAGATATTTTTTAATTCTTGAAAGCTAAATTGTTGAGCCGAATAATAGGCCTTTTTAACGACAAAGGGATGAAGACCACTCTTTTTAACAATACTATAATATGGTTGAGATTTCTCAATTAAATCTTTGACAATTAAAAGATTCCTGAATTGAAAATTAATCATCGAAAGAAGATAGACTGGCGAATCTCCTTTTTCAATGTGCTTATGAAGTAAGTTTAATGCTTGTTTTTTGTTTTTCTGAGCAATAGCTTCTATCGTTTTAAAAATATCTGTTTCAATGCCTGATCTCACTAAAAGCTTAACATTGACAATTCCAATGTTCTTATCATAACTAGCCAGTTTTTTAATCTCGTTAGACATTCTCCATAAGTCATTGCCAATATATTCAATGAGTTTATCTAGAGCCATGCTATCTATTCTCGCATCGTATCTCTCAAGCTCTTTTTTAACCCAAGTTTTTAGCTCGGCATACGAAAGAGATCCAAATTCTTGCGATTTGGCATTTTTGTTTAGATACTTGAGCAAGGCATTATTCTTGGCAATCTTTCCCTCTTGATAAATAACAACTATATCATCTGATTCTAAAAACTCTTTTCCATAATCTAGAAAGCTTTCTTTAAATTCGGCATCATCAAAAGGATTCAAAACAACAGACAATTTTTTCTCTTTAAACATTGATATTTGTTTAAAATCACTTTTAAAACTCTCAAAGAAATTCCCACTTCCTTCAAAGTATTTCAAATTAAGTCCGCTGGTGCGAACCTTCTTATACTTCTCAACAATCTCTTTCAACTTCTCCTTCATCCTATATGTATCTTCTCCATACAAAAATATAATCATATATTAGTTGCGGAGGACGGGCCTCCGCAGTTTTTTTATTCCTCTTCTAGGAACAAATTAGAATATTCTTTTGACTCTCCCTTGTTTTTAATATAATTTTCTATAAATTCCTTACAATTGTTTTCTCCTCCGAATAATTCTAACATAAATTCTCTTTGAATAACTGATGGAAAGTTTTTCATTCCGATATAATCAATATAGCTAGACCATTTATAATCTTCTAAAAATTTAATTATTTTGTCAAAATCCTCATCTTCAATTCTTATATTTTTCCAGTCTTTATATATTAAAGAAATTGGATTTGTATGAATATAGGCAAAAACAATCTCCAGTTGCTCATCTGTTTTAATTTTGACCGCCTTGAAACTACCCTGAAAAACATGACCTTGTCTTTTATACTTTCTGTTTATATATCCTCCATATCCCGTTCCGACCTTAGACATGAATTTAATTATTCCACCATCCTCAACTTGCTTTATTAATAAATGAATATGATTCGGCATAAAACAAAAAGCTAAAATCTCCACCAGCTTTTCTCTCTCATCAACAGGTGCGGAGGCCCGTCCTCCGCAACTTTTCTTAAATTGGGTCCTTGTTCTCCTCCGATCTCTTATTTCAACAGATTTTAAATTATTGAATTCGTATATAGAAAAAATGCCACGATAATAATCTTTAATATTTTTGAATAATAAGTTCCCATCTACTCCTCGTAATATAATGTGGACAATGTCTCCATTCTCAAATTTTTCTTTTCTATATGGCATAATTTTTTAATCCATTAAGGATACCGTCATATATTCTATTCTACCTAAATATCATTTAAATACAAAAAATGCTTTACTTTTTGGGGGAGTTGGGCTATGATAGTCTATTATAGTTAAGATTAAATATAAATATAAGATTAAATATATGGATGAGTTGACTCAAATATTGAGCCATGAAGAAAAAAATAGAGATATT
>Ga0265594_1002787_pt1 | contig 12132 bp, 9 predicted proteins | sample saktaG_11_FD_190147 | JGI IMG/M metagenome (GOLD analysis project Ga0265594, IMG submission 190147) | Saline water microbial communities from Sakinaw Lake, British Columbia, Canada - sak_2011_5_24_80m | ecosystem: Environmental > Aquatic > Non-marine Saline and Alkaline > Saline ... | reverse complement strand
AGGCGGGCCGCGCCGTAGCCGTGGGCCAGCATCAGGGAGATGAAGCGCAGGGAGATGGTCTTGCCCGCCCCTGGCTCACCCAGGATGACCAGACGTTGCGAGCGGGCCAGGGCGTCGGTGACTCGCTCCTGCAGGCGGCGTTCCTCCTCCGCCAGGCGCTCTTCCTCGCGCAAAGCCAGCAGCCGTTCGTGGACGCGGCGGCGTTTCTCTTCGTCGCCCAGGCTCAGCAGTCCCAGTTCCAGGTAGATGTCGGCCAGCGGCAGGCGGATGTCTCGTCGCATCTGCACGATTCCCCGGAAGTCGTGCATCCTCAGCTCGCGCACCAGGTCGGCCCGGTAGCGTTCCTCGATTTCGGCTGCCTCTTCTCCTGTCAATCCCTGCTGAACGACGAAGACGCGTAGTGCTTCGCCAGCCTCGGTCTCCACGAAAACGTTGTCCAGCCGAGCCAGATGGGCCAGCATTTCGGCCAGCAGTCCCCGGCTGGCAGCCTCATTGGCGTACTCGATAAGCGCACGCCAGTCCTCCAGGGTATAGAATTGGGCGCGCAGGGCTGCCAGCAGTGTGGAGAGCTCCTGGCGCCGGCTGCGGGGCCAACCCAGGGCGATCATGAGGTCCTGGGGAGGGTCGGCTTCAGGGTCAGTGAAGGCCAGCACTGCCCGGGCCACCTGGCGGCGTAGAGCTTGGTTCTTCTTTGCTGTCAGCCGGTCCAGGCTCACCCCTTTCAACCAACGGCGCAAGTCGTCCTCGTCATCGGTGGGAGCGCCAGCCTCGGCCAGGGCAGTCTGTACCGCGTTTCGCAGGTCTTTGTCCGCTCTGATTCTCTCGTGCCACTGACGCGCCACGAAGCGATCCAGTCCCTTCTTGGCTGGTTCCAGTGGCACATCCACTCTACCCTTCTCCACCAAGTCCTTTCCAACCCGTACCAACCCCTGGGCCAGGGCTGTGGCAATGGCTGCGATAATGGGATCCATCGTTTCACCTCCAGAAAAGCAAAGCTCGTTCGGGGACGATGACGTTGGCGGCTACGGAAAGCCCCCCTCGGTAAGTATACCCCAAACGAGCTAAAGTGTCCAGAGGCCCGGCGTCGGAGGTGCATTTCAGTTTTGGGGCAGGTGTAATTCGGTCTTGCTCCCAAATTGCAATATTCCTTCCAGTTGCGGAGGTGTGTTTCAGCCCTGGATCTTACTCCTTTTCGCCCTCCAACCCTAACTCGCGGTGCAGAAAACGCACCGTATCCGCCACTTGATCCTCAGGGATGCAGAAAGAAACACTGTGTTCGGTCGCTGCCTGGGCCACGGCGATGACGCGGGTGCTGTGCTTGCCCAGCGCCGAGAAAGCGTGGGAGACGATGCTGCCGACCGTTCCGGTCGGGGTCTCATTCCAGCCTGGCACGCCGACGACGGAAATAGTCGCCACCTTTTCTTTGACCCCCAGGCTGCAAACGTTGTCCTGATTGCCACTTTCGAACTCGCGGCGAAGGACCTTTAGACAATGGGCCTGATCCTGTTCGCGCACCACCAGATTCAGGCTGTGTTCGGAGAGGGATTGCGAGAACATCAGCACGTCAACGCCCGCTTCGCTGAGGCGCTGCAGCGCGCGAGCGGCCATCTGCAGCGTCCAGGTATCGTCCTGGCTGCCTATGGCGATCATGCTCAGGCCAGTGGTGGAGATAATCGCTGGCAGCAGTTCACGATCAAGGCTGGGTGTCTCGACGATCAACGTGCCACACCCTCTTTCACCCCCCCCGCCTGCGGGGGGGAAAGAGGGGGGGTTAAAGCTGTTGACGATGCGCAAAGGAATGTCGCTTTCGGTGACCGGACGGATCGTCCTGGGATGAAGCACGTCCGCGCCGAAATAGGCCAGGTCGGCCGCTTCGGCGTAAGAGAGCTCGGTCAGGGTGCGCGCCTGGGGAACGATGTTGGGATCAGCGGTGAGAATGCCGTCCACGTCGCTCCAGATCCACACCTCATCGGCGTCCAGCCCTGCGCCGACGATGGAGGCGGTGTAATCGCCGCCTCCACGCCCCAGGGTGGTGGTCACACCCTCCTCGGTGGCAGCGATGTAGCCGGTGATGACCGGGATCACGCCCCGCTCGACCAGCGGCTTGATCTGCTGTCGCAACCGCCGGCGCGTCTGATCCATCAGCGGCGTCGCCGCGCCGAAGTTGTCGTCGGTGACGATCAACTCGGTCGCACTGACCGCCTGGGCGCGCATACCTCGATCTCGCAACACGGCGGCCAGGACGTTTGCCGAGAGCTGTTCACCAAATGACGCCACCACGTCGCGGCCACGGACGGTCAACTCTCCCAGCACAGCGATACTGCGGTAAAGCCGCTCCAGCTCGTGCAGCCGATCCTCGATCAGTCCACCCACCTCCAATCGCTCCGGACTTTGACCCAACAGCGTCTCCACCACTTCCAGGTGTCTGCTCAGCAGTCCGGCCTTGATCTCGCGGTACACGGTGTCCTTGCCATCGGCTGCCGCCCGCGCTCCGGCGATCAACTGGTTGGTCACGCCGCTCATCGCCGAGACGACGACCACCGTCTCTCCCGTCGCCGCGCCGTTTGTCTGGTTATGGCGTTCCATCACGATGTCTGCCACGTTGGCGAAGCATTGCGCATCCCCTACCGAGGTGCCGCCAAACTTGTGTACGATCATCACCCCCTCCGTGCAACAAAGCTAAATCTGTGCCAACGCCTGACCCAGGTCGGCGATCACGTCATCGGCGTCCTCAATGCCCAGCGCGTAGCGCACCAGGTTATCTTTGATGCCCGCTTCGGCGCGCTCCTCACGGTTCAAGGAGAATAGCGTGGCTGGTTGCTCGACGATGCTTTCCACGCCGCCCAGCGTAGGGCCGATGTAGGGCAGGCGCAGGAGATCAACGAAACGGGACGTTTTGTCCATGTCGCCCTCGATCTCGAAGCTGACCACGCCGCCGAATCCGGCCATCTGCCGCCGGGCGATCTCGTAATCGGGGTGGCTGGGCAGGCCGGGGTAATAGACGCGACGGACGGTGGGATGCCTCTCCAGGAACTGGGCGACGCGCAGCCCGCTCTCGTTTTGGCGGCGGACGCGCAATTCCAGCGTCTTCAGGCCGCGCAGCAACAGGTAGGCGTCGTGAGGGTTGCTTACGCCGCCCAGCACCCCCCGCGCTGATTGGATTGGGGCCAGAATCTCACCAGAGCCAATCACCGCTCCGGCCAGCAAATCATTGTGACCTCCCAGGTACTTGGTCGCGCTGTGGATCACCAAATCAACGCCGTACTCCAGCGGGCGCAGGTTGATCGGTGTAGCAAAGGTGCTGTCGAGGATGATGGTGAGGCCGTGCTGCCTGGCGAGCTCGACCATTCGCGGCAGGTCCATAACACGCAAGTAGGGGTTGGTTGGCGTCTCGGAAAAAATCACCCGGGTGGTGGGGCGAATGGCGGCGGCTAGTGCGGCGGGGTCGTCAATTGGCGCCAGGGTGGTCTCGATCCCCCAGCGGCTCAAGTAGCTGAAGGCGAATTCGTGCGTGCGGCGGTAGCTGCCGCTGACCATCACCAGGTGGTCGCCGCTGGACAGCAGGGCAAACATCGTGGTGGTAATGGCACACATCCCACTGGCGAAAAGCAGGGCCTGTTCCCCACCTTCCAGCGCGGCGAGCTTGCGCTCCACCACTTTCTGCGTCGGGTTGCCATAGCGTCCATACTCGCCTCGCACGTTCGGGTCGTTGGCTGCCAGGCGATGCATGTAGTCCAGGATTTCGGCGGTGTTCTCAAAGGTGTAGGTCGAAGCCTGGATGATGGGAGTGGTGATGGCGCCGTAGGGCTTGCGTTTTTCCTCGCCAGCGTGTACGGCCTGGGTTGAAAAGTGGTTCGTCACAAACAGTCTCCTCTCCGGTCGTTTTACGACCAATGTGGCTGGGGCTTCCCTAATCAGAGAGGAGAGAGGGGAACTAAAAAAGCCTCTTCAGCGGGATATACCGGTTGAAGAGGCACTCGCGTCATTGCAACGCTCTCATCTTCCAGAACCCCCTAAGGGTCTGCCGGAATTGGCACCATAGCTAGTCGGATGGTCAGATGGTCCTTGGTCTGGTGGTCTGGTATTATCCAAACCAATTGACCAAGGACTATCCGACCAAGGACCACCGGACTACCTTGGTTGCCGAGGCTTCACAGGGCCGGTCCCTCCACCTCTCTGGATAAGAAAAGTCACGTCCTAAATGATATTCAATTGTTAGGGTCCGTAAAAGAATAACTTCCCGGCACGATGTCATTGCGAGCGTTTTTTGCGAAGCAATCCCCACGTTTGTCCAAGAAAGAGATTGCTTCGCCGCAAAAAGCGCTCCTCGCAATGACACGATTGGGGAACTTATTTATTTACAGGCTCTCAGGGGAGATGATACCACAACTGGGACAGAATGTCAAACTCAAGGCCGGTGCTCCTCCTGGGTCAGAATGGCTGAGGAGCACCGGCTTTGGCAGAGCTGGCCTACAGGAATGAGTTTCGGGTTTCGAGTTGAATGAACTCGAAACTCCGAACCCGAAACTCCAAACTGCTAACCATCTACTTGAGGCAGATCCTTCAGTGCCTTCTGGATCTCCTCCTCAGGCAATTCGTAGTCCTGCATCCTGCCGGACAGATATTCATCGTAGGCCGCAAGGTCAAAGTGTCCATGTCCACTGAAGGCCAAGACGATTACCTTGGCTTCACCCGATTCTCGGCACTTGAGCGCGGCATCTATAACGGCTTTGATGGCGTGAGCTGGCTCCGGCGCGGGGAGAAAGCCCTCCGTCCGGGCAAAGTTCACGGCCGCCTTGAAGACCTCGTTCTGGTGGTAGGCCACGGCTTCAACGATCCCCAGGTTGTAGAGATGGCAGATGATGGGGGCCATGCCGTGGTAGCGCAGCCCCCCGGCGTGGATAGGAGCGGGAATGAAATTGTGCCCCAGGGTGTACATCTTCAGCAGGGGCGTCGTGCAGGCGGTGTCGCCGAAGTCATACCTGTAGAGTCCTCGGGTCAGGCTGGGGCAGGCGGTGGACTCGGCACAGATGATTCGCAGGTCTGGAGCCGTCCCATCCAGCTTGTCCCTGACGAAGGGCAGGAAGAAGCCGGCGAAGTTGCTGCCGCCGCCGATGCAGCCAATGATGATGTCTGGGTAGTCGCCCGCCATCTCCAACTGCTTCTTGGCCTCTAGCCCGATGACCGTCTGGTGCAGGAGGACATGGTTGAGGACACTGCCCAGAGAGTACTTGGTGCCCTCGTGGGTAACGGCGTCCTCCACCGCCTCGCTGATGGCGATGCCCAGGCTGCCAGTCGAGTCAGGGTTCTGGGCCAGGATGTCCCGGCCCGCCTTGGTATCCGGGCTGGGGCTAGGAACACACTCAGCGCCCCAGGTCTCCATCATGATGCGGCGGTAGGGTTTCTGGTCGTAGCTGATCCTGACCATGTAGACCTTGCACTCCATATCGAAGAGGTTGCAGCCGAAGGCCAGGGAGCTTCCCCATTGCCCGGCCCCCGTCTCGGTGGCCAGACGGGTCTGGCCCTCCTTCTTGTTGTAGTAGGCCTGGGCCACGGCGGTGTTGGGCTTGTGGCTTCCAGGCGGACTGACCCCCTCCCACTTGTAGTAGATGTGAGCCGGAGTGTCCAATGCTTTCTCCAAACGCCAGGCCCGATAGAGGGGCGTGGGGCGCCACAGTTTATAGATGTCCTGCACCTCTTCCGGGATGTCAATCCAGCGCTCCTGGCTCACCTCCTGCATGATCAACGCCATGGGGAAGATCGGTGCCAGGTCATCCGGTGTGATGGGCTGGCCGGTCGCCGGATGGATCACCGGCGGCAGCGGCTTGGGGAGATCCGCCTGGATGTTGTACCACTGAGTAGGCATCTCTTTCTCGCTGAGAAGAATCTTGGTCTCTTTCATTTCGAGTTTCCTCCTTTGTATTTTGAGTTGCACGCTTTACGTTTGACATTTTACGTTAGATACGAATGGCTCTCTCAGCTCGCCTTCGACTTCAAGAGGCCAGTTTCAGCCATAATCTCCCTCCCTTCCGTTTCACGTTTCACGCATCACGTTTGCACGTAGTCCCATCTTCTCTTTGACTTCGGCCACAGTAGCCTGGGCAAGGGGCCGGGCGCGAGCCGTGCCCTCGCGCAGGACATCCCACACGTCATCGGGCCGGGCAGCGAACTCGCGGCGCTTCTCCCGCAAGGGGGTCAGGTAGCGATTCAAAACCCTGGCCAGTCTCTTCTTGACCTCGACATCGCCGACTCGACCGGCTCGGTAGCGAGCCTTGAGCTCTTCTACCTCCTCCCGATCCTGGTTGAAGATGTCGTGGTAGGTGAGGACAGGATTGCCCTCCACGTGGCCGGGATCCGTGGCGTGGATGCGGGTGGGGTCGGTGTACATTTGCATCACCTTCTCCTCGACTGTCTGCGCATCGTCGGAGAGATAGATGGCGTTGCCGTAACTGGTGTGCATGGTGCGGTTGTCTTTTTTCACCCATCTCTTCCCTCCAGGCCACGGCGTAGACTGCGCACAAAGTCCTCCACCTTTCGCGCCGGCTGTTTCACCGCCGCCTCATCCTCCACCAGGCGGAGGATGGCGCTACCTACCACGACCCCATCGGCCAACTCGCCCACCCGCCGCGCCTGGGCCGGGGTAGAGATGCCGAAGCCAACGGCCAGGGGCATCTCCGTAGCTTTGCGCACCCGTCCCACGAACTCGACCAGACCCGGAGGCAGAGAGTCGCGGGCACCGGTGACTCCCACCAAAGAGACCAGGTAAACAAAGCCCTGAGAGCGCTCAACCACCAGGGCAATGCGCTCCTCAGCGCTGGTGGGGGCCAGCAGGTACACCAGCGCCAGCCCGCTATGGCGGCAGGCGGCCTCGATCTCGTCCGCCTCCTCGGGAGGGAGATCAGGGATGATGAAGCCATCTATCCCCGCCTGGGCAGAGTCCTGGACGAAAGCCTCGACCCCGTAGGCCAGGATGGGGTTGAGGTAGCCCATGAAGAGCAGCGGAACTTCTACACCGCGGACCCTCAACTCCGCGGCCATCTCCAGGCAGCGAGCTACCGTCATGCCCTGCTGGAGCGCCAGGTGGGTGGCCCGCTGGATAGTAGGCCCGTCGGCCAGAGGGTCGGAAAAGGGGATGCCCAGCTCCACCAAATCGGCCCCGCCGGCTACCACCGCCTCCACCAGTTCCAGGCTCAGCCGCGGTGTGGGATATCCCAACGTCAGGTAGGGCATCAGCGCCGCTCGCCCTTCAGCCCTGGCCCTGGCAAAGGCCTCCGCGATATGTTCAGGGCGAGGACGCCCCTCAACAGCAAGATTCGAGTTGCACGCTTCACGTTTGACGTTTGACGCTTCACGTTTCACGTTTGACGTTTCACGCTTTGACATTTTCCAAGTCCTTATCCCCCCGCCCCGACAGATTGACGATGATGACCTGCTCCGCATCCATCTCAGGCGCGCGCTTGATCGCCTCGGCCACAGCGTGGGCCGACTCCAGGGCGGGGATGATTCCCTCCAGTCGGCACAGCAGCCGGAAGGCCTCCAGCGCCTCCTCATCGGTGGCGTAGGTGTAGCTCGCTCGACCCTGGTCGCGCAGCCAACTATGCTCCGGTCCCACGGCGGGGTAGTCGAGGCCGGCGGAGATGGAGTGGGTGGTCAGGATCTGGCCGTCATCGTCCTGCAGCACGTAGGATTTGGTGCCGTGCAACACGCCGATACGTCCCAGACGGGGATCTGCGAAACGAGCAGCGTGCCTTCCCGTCTCAATGCCCAGTCCGCCCGCCTCCACCCCAATAAACTGCACCTTAAGCGAAGCGGCGTCGTCGCGGAAGGCGTGGAAGAGGCCCATAGCGTTGGACCCGCCCCCCACGCAGGCGATGAGCAGATCGGGCAGCCTTCCCTCAGCTTCCAAAATCTGCTGGCGCGCCTCCCGCCCGATGACCGCCTGGAAGTCGCGCACCATCAGGGGATAGGGGTGCGGCCCCAGCACTGAGCCCAACAGGTAGTGGGTGGTGTGCACGTTGGTCACCCAATCGCGGATGGCCTCGTTGATGGCGTCCTTCAGGGTGCGGCTGCCAGCGTCCACGGGACGCACCTCGGCCCCCAGCAAACGCATGCGGTCCACGTTAGGGGCCTGGCGGCGCATGTCCTCGGTGCCCATGTAGATCACACACTCCATACCCAGCAGCGCCGCCACCGTGGCCGTGGCCACCCCGTGCTGACCAGCCCCCGTCTCGGCGATGAGACGGTGCTTGCCCATACGCCGGGCCAGTAATCCCTGACCCAGGGTATTGTTGATCTTGTGCGCCCCCGTGTGGGCCAGGTCCTCCCGCTTGAGGTAGATCCGCGCCCCGCCCTTCGACGAGGCTTCGACAGGCTCAGCCCAGCGGCTCAGGACACCGCCGCAGTGGGCCGTGAGCCGCTCGGCCAGGTAGAGAGGCGTGGGCCGGCCGGCGTAGTCCCTGAGCAGCCCCTCCAGCTCCTCGTGAAAGGCGGCATCAGCCTGTGCCTCCCGATAGGCGGCCTCCAGCTCATCCAAAGCGGACATCAGCGTATCGGGCACGAACTTCCCCCCGTAGGGGCCGAAATGACCGCCCTCATCGGGGACGGTCTCACTTTTGCCACGAATTGACACTAATCCTTCGACTGGGCTCAGGACAGGTTGCACTAATTGATCCTCTTTTCTTCGTGTTAATTCGTGAAATTCGTGGCCATTCCTCTCGTTTGACACAGTCTAAGCTCCTTTTGCAGCGGTAATGAAGCACTGCACCTTCTGGTGATCCTTGATCCCAGGCGCCGCTTCGACTCCGCTCGAGACGTCCACGGCGTAGGGATGGACCCGCTCGATGGCGTCGCCCACGTTTTCAGGTGTCAAACCCCCGGCCAGGATGATGGGGCCATACGGCTTGGCTGCCACGGCCAACTCCCAGTCCCAGGTTTCTCCCGTGCCCCCCGGTTTCGTGGGATGATAGGCGTCGAGGAGGTAGGCAGCCGCCTGGTAAGCGCTCAGCCGCTCCACATCCGCCGCCGAGCGCACCCGCACTGCCTTGATGGCCCGTGGGGCCAGGGCGGCCACCTGCTCCGGCGTCTCGTCCCCGTGCAACTGAGCGTAATCCAGGTGGCAATGAGCCATGATCTCCCCCACTCGATCCAGTTCGTCGTTGACGAAGACGCCCACTTTCGTCAAGAAAGGCGGCAAGTGAAGGATGATCTCCCGCGTTCGGTCTGGCGTGATGCAGCGTGGACTTTGGGCATAGAAGACGAAGCCCAAGGCATCAGCCCCAGCCTCAGCGGCGAATAGAGCATCCTCCAGGTTGGTTATGCCACAGATTTTCACCCTGGTCATGGCGCACCTTTCCTCCCCCCTAGAGCCTGCCCTGAGCATGGTCGAAGGGTTGGGGGGGAAAGAGGGGGGGCGCTCAACTCCCTGATCTTACCAACCACGTCCTCCGCCGTCACCAGGGCCTCCCCCACCAGAATGGCGTCCACGCCGGCTCTCGCCAGTCGCTCCACGTCGGCACGGCAGTGGATGCCGCTTTCGCTGACGAGGACTATGGAGCGGGGGATGTGCGGCCGCAGGCGAAGGGTAGTGGCCAAATCCACGCTGAAGTCCTGTAGATCCCGATTGTTGACGCCGATGATGGCGGGGCCGAGGGGAAGCACTCGGTTCAACTCCTCTTCACAGTGAACCTCCACCAGGGCCTCCATGCCAAGCTCCCGGGCCAACGCCAGAAGCTCGGCCAATTCCTCCACCCCCAGGATGGCGGCGATGAGCAGCACCGCATCCGCCCCGTAGACCCGGGCCTGGTAGACCTGGTAGGCATCGAGGATGAAATCCTTGCGCAGGACTGGCGCCTCTCTTTCTGCTCGACGGAGGGCATTCCTGACCGCCGCCAGGTCCGACAGACTCCCCTGAAAGAAGCGCTCGTCGGTGAGGACGGAGATGGCCGCCGCGCCGCCCTCGACGTAGGTCACGGCCAACTGGCCGGGATCGAGCTCAGGGCGGAGGGGACCCCTGGAGGGCGAGGCTCGCTTCACCTCGGCGATGAGGCTGACCCCTGGCTGCCGCCCTTCGGCAGCCCTTCGGCGGAGCTCAGGGCAGGGCTCAGGACTCCGCAGCGCGGCGGCGAAGTCGAGGGGCAGCGCCTGCCAGATAGCTGCCTTTTCGAGGCGCGCCTGCGGCACGGCTGCCTTCCACACCGCCAGCTCCTTTCGTTTGTGAGCGACGATGGAATCCAGGAGCATCTCTCCTCCGGTATTTCACCTACCCTCCCGCAGGTTCGGAAATCGCCCTGCCAGGCGGAATCACGTCGCAACCTGCGGGAGGGTGAACTTCATGCTGGACAGGCCTGGGTAAAGGCCACCAGGCTCTCCAGCTTTTCCTTCGCACTTCCCGAGTCAATGGCCTCGGTCGCCTGCTGCAATCCTTCTCTGAAATCTCCGGCCGTGCCGCCGGCCACCAGGGCCGCGGCGGCGTTGAGGAGCACCACATCCCGGCGCGGCCCCTGCTCACCCGCCAGGATCGCCTGGGTGATCTGAGCGTTCTCCTCGACCGTTCCGCCCCGCAGATCCTCCAGCCGCGCCCTGGGAAGCCCAAGTTCAGCCGGGTCCAGCGAGAAGTCCTTCACCCAACCGCCTCGGAGGTGACTCACGCGGTTGATCCCCGTCGTCGAGAGCTCATCCAGCCCGTCGGCGCCATGCACCACGAAGGCCGCCTGCACTCCCAACCTGCCCAGCACCTGGGCCAGGGGGCTGGTGAGACTGGGATCGTAGACGCCCATGATCTGCCGCGTGGCTCCGGCCGGGTTGGTGAGGGGACCCAGGATGTTGAAAATGGTGCGCACGCCCATCTCCCGGCGGGGGCCGATGGCATGCTTCATGGCCGGGTGGAGCCGGGGGGCGAACAGGAAGCCGATACCCACCTCGTCTATGCAATGAGCCACCTGCTCAGGGGTAAGCTCCAGGTTGACTCCAAGTGCCTCCAGGAGATCAGCGCTGCCGCAGTGGCTGGAGACGGAGCGGTTGCCGTGCTTGGCCACGGCCAGGCCGGCTCCAGCCACGACGAAGGCCGCTGTGGTGGAGATGTTGAAGGTGCCCGTCCTATCGCCCCCCGTACCACAGGTGTCCACCAGATCCCGTCGCTGAGGCCGCACAGAAATAGCGCTGCGGCGCATAGCCTGGGCACAGCCGGTGATCTCTTCCACCGTCTCCCCCTTGAGGCGCAGCGCGGTCAGAAAGGCGCCGATCTGAGCCGGTGTCGCCTCCCCGGCCATGATCTGGCCCATGACCGCCTCAGCCTCTTCCTCCGACAGATCCTCCCCTAGAATGACCTTGCTGATCGCCTCTTTGATATTCATCCTTACCTCCTCAACACTCGACCCCTCCACTCTTCTGCTAACTGATGATCTCGACGGCCTGAGGGAAGAAGGCATCACCAGGAAGTTTCGCAGGATCCTTTTCCCTTCCCCCGTCAGGATGGACTCAGGATGGAACTGAAGGCCGATCACCGGGTGGTTCCGATGGCAGAGGCCCATCAGCTCCCCCTCCTCGGTCCAGGCGATGGGCATCAGCACCTCAGGCAGCGGCTCCTCTACAATGAGGGAGTGGTAACGGGTAGCCCGAAACTGATCAGGCACTCCTTCGAAAATCGGGTGGTCGCCTCGATGGATGAGCGAGGTCTTGCCATGCATGAGACGCGGCGCCCGTACCACCTGCCCGCCGAAGACGTGGCCGATGCACTGATGGCCCAGGCACACCCCCAGGATCGGCACCCTTTGATGAAAGTGTCGGATCACGTCGTTGGAAATACCGCCGTCTTCGGGTGTGCCTGGCCCTGGCGAGATGACGATGTGGGTGGGATGTAACGCTTCGATCTCCTCCACTGTCACCTGATCGTTGCGGAAGACCTGCAGCTCCGCCCCCAGTTCGCCCAGGTACTGCACCAGGTTGTAGGTAAACGAATCGTAGTTATCAATCACCACAATCATCCTCGTCCCCCTATTTCTACGTCAAAACTGCTATTAAGGGGCGTCCTCGCCCATACGCATCAAGCTAATAACAACTAGTCAAGTCCGAGCCACGGGATAGGGTGTCCTGCTCTCTTGGCAAACTTGAGTTTCATGAGTATAATTTCTCCCA
>Ga0265594_1002784_pt1 | contig 12135 bp, 10 predicted proteins | sample saktaG_11_FD_190147 | JGI IMG/M metagenome (GOLD analysis project Ga0265594, IMG submission 190147) | Saline water microbial communities from Sakinaw Lake, British Columbia, Canada - sak_2011_5_24_80m | ecosystem: Environmental > Aquatic > Non-marine Saline and Alkaline > Saline ... | reverse complement strand
GAAAATAAAAAGAACGATGAGTCTGATTGCCGGAGAGCTCAGAGGAGAGTTTCGTAAAATAAAAGGTGTGATAATAGAACACAAGGGTCTTACCGTAAGCGTTCATTTCAGAATGGTAAAAAGTTCCGGAGAGCTCGATGTCGAAGAGGTCCTCAAGAGAGTTACGGCGCCGTACGTGTCAAAAAAAAAGATCATGATTACCCCGGGTAAAAAGATATGGGAAGTGAGGCCCCCTGTGAAATGGGACAAGGGCAGAACGGCCCTTTTTCTCATAGAGAAAAAGAGAAAGACTATAAAAAAAATACTGCCGATATATCTGGGTGACGACAGAACGGACGAGGATGCTTTTAAGGCGATAGGGAACGCCGGCATATGCGTGTTCGTAGGCCGGCCCGGCCGATCGGCCGCCCCTTATTATCTCAGGGGAGCCGCCGAAGTGAGCGGGTTTATACGCCGCGTTACCGAAATGAAAAAAGGAGAAAGGCGATGAACGCTCAGGTAAAGGCGAAAGAGCCTTTTAAATTCTATACAAGAATGATACTGCCGGAACTTACGGGTCTGAAAGCCGACAATCTGCGGCAGCTCCTGAAGATGATAAAAGAGGTTTCGCCATCGGCAATATATCATCATACGCACCGCTTTCTGCAGCAGCACCAGCATCTCGCGCCGGAACCTCCGAACGATTTCGCTTACTGGGTTACGGAAGTTTTGGGAGAGGACAGACTGGGAGAAAAACTCGCGAGCATCAATACGGTGGAATTCTCGACCATAGAAACCCTCCGCGAGGTCATAGTTTCGGCTATAGAGGGTTATCTTAAAGAGGATCCCACGGCCGGATCCAGGACGGCGCATAAAGGGGAGGAATTCTATTTTATAAAGTCGGTAAGTTTTATTTTCCCAACGAAACATACGGCCTGTGATCTCGATGAATTCGTGGAGGAACTGAAAAAAGTTACCATAAGCTCGATATACTTTCATATCTTTGAAGCTCGCCTTAGGCTGGAAAAGGGCAACAACGACTTTTCGTTCTGGATAGAGACTTCAGTTGGAGATAAAGCGGTGGCCGATAAGATATCAAAGCTCGACCCTTACGCTTATACCCTGGAAGACCTGAGGGGGCAGATAATCGGCATGATCAGCAAAAGGACGAAAAAATAATATGATGAAAATAAAAGAGTATATTCCGATAGTCGGAAAATTCATAGTAGACGACCTCCGTATACTCGCCGAAAAACTGAAAGGTAAAAAGATACAGCATGTTAATTCCACGGCCGTAGGCGGAGGGGTGGCCGAGATACTCAACCGCATGGTACCTCTCCTTAAAGAGCTTGGCGTGGAGACAAGATGGGACGTGATAAAGGGAGGCGGCAAGTTTTTCGACGTTACCAAAAAATTCCATAACGCTTTGCACGGGAAAGATGAAGGTCTTACCGTGGACGATTTCGAGGTGTTTCTCGAAACGGGCCGACGCAACGAACAAGAAATGGACATTTGGGGCGATATAGTTTTCATACACGACCCGCAGCCCATAACGCTTATAAACAGGCGTACGCGGAACAAATGGCTGTGGCGGTGCCACGTGGATGTTTCGACCCCGAATCCCACGGTATGGAAATTTCTTCAGGACTTTATTTTACGATACGATTCCGCGATATTTTCGGCGCCAAGTTTTTCGCGTCAACTTCCCATAAGACAGTTTCTGATAGCGCCGTCTATCGATCCTCTGAGCGATAAGAACAAGGAGCTTCCGCGGGATATCGTGGACTCCGTGTTCCGTAAATATGAAGTTCCGCGAGATAAACCCGTTATAACCCAGATATCGAGATTTGACCGTCTCAAAGATCCGGTCGGCGTCATCAAAGTTTACAAACAGGTAAAAAAACATATCGACAGCCGTCTCGTTCTGGCCGGAGGGACCGCTTCCGACGACCCCGAGGGACAGCAGGTACTCGACGAGGTGAGAGCCGAAGCGCGGAAAGACACCGACATACACATTCTTCTCCTGCCGCAGAACGATATAGAGATAAATGCTCTTCAGACGGGTTCTGACGTAATACTCCAGAAATCCCTCAAAGAAGGGTTCGGGCTCACAATATCGGAGGCGCTATGGAAATCCAAGCCGGTTGTCGCGTCTAATGTGGGCGGGATACCTCTCCAGGTTAAACACGGATACTCGGGGCTTTTGTGCAGTTCCGTGGAAGGCGCGGCATATTCGATAAAACAGCTCCTTAGTAATCCGGCATATGCCAAAAAGCTCGGCGCGAACGGGAGGGAACACGTGAGGAATAATTTTCTTCTTACGCGTCACCTGAGGGATTACATGCTTGTATTTCTTTCTTTGTATCATCCTGAAGATATAGTCTGCCTCTAAAAACGGAACGGGATATGGAAAGAAGAGGTAGTGTCTTGGGGTTTTGAAACCGCCGGGATGAGCAAAACAAATAGGCAGATGTTCCTATTTGTTTTTATGGCTGAAAGTCAATCTGAGGACTTTTGGGTGGCGCAAAGTCCTGCCGTGTGTTATACTTCATACTTATAAAAAATCGGATCTTTCTGCTGTAGCATTAGAGGAAGTATTATTATTATATAGCAGGCAAGGTATTTTAATTGGTTTTGATATGCGGCGCGTAAACATTAAAGGGGTAAGTATGGCAAAGATTACCGGTGCTGAAATATTGATCGAAAGCCTAAAGGCGGAAAAAGTTAAACATGTTTTTGGATATCCGGGCGGGTCTATCATCCCGCTTACGGATAAATTATATAGTGAGAAAGACATAAAGTTTTATTTAACGCGGCATGAACAGGGGGCTGTGCACGCCGCGGACGGATACGCCCGCGCGACCGGAAAAGTAGGTGTTTGTATCGCGACATCAGGTCCGGGAGCTACTAATCTTGTTACGGGGATCGCGACGGCAAATATGGATTCGATTCCTATTGTCGCGATCACGGGACAAGTTAATTCCGCGCTTATCGGAAATGACGCGTTTCAGGAAGCCGATATGGTGGGAATTACGCGGCCCATTACCAAGCATAACTATCTTGTGAAAGATGTTAAGGAACTGGCCAAAGTTGTTAAAGAGGCTTTTCATATTGCCGGAACCGGGCGGCCCGGTCCGGTTCTTATAGATTTGCCGGTTGATGTCCAACAGCAGGTCACAGAGTTCAAATATCCCAAAACTGTTACGCTTAGGGGATACAATCCCACTTATACAGGGCATATAGGCCAAATGAAAAAGATTGTTAAGGCAATTGAAAAATCTAAAAAACCGGTAATTTATGCCGGAGGAGGAGTTATCCTTTCCGAAGCGAGCGGCGAGCTTACCGCTTTCGCGAGAAAAACAAATATTCCCGTAACGACAACTTTAATGGGATTGGGAGCTTTTCCGGAAGATGATTCTTTGAGTCTTGGTATGCTCGGGATGCATGGTACCGCGTACGCGAATCATGCCGTACAGGAAGCGGATCTGATCATTGCTATCGGCGCCCGGTTTGACGACAGGGTTACCGGGAGGGTGGATACTTTCGCGCCTTACGCGACAATCGCGCATATTGATATAGATCCGGCCAGCGTCAGTAAAAACGTTCAGGTGGATATTCCGGTTATTGGCGACGCGAAACAAGTTCTCAAAGAACTGTGGAAGCTGGTAACGGAAAGTGATCATGCTTCATGGCATAAAAAAATCGCCGTTTGGCGTGAAAAAACACCGCTTACATATATGAAGGACGATAAACTGAGACCCCAGTATATTATCGAAGAAATTTACGCGTTAACCAAAGGGGAAGATGTTATTATTTCTACCGAAGTCGGACAGAACCAGATGTGGGCCGCGCAGTATTATACATACACAAAGCCAAGAACATGGATTTCAAGCGGCGGACTGGGAACTATGGGATATGGGTTTCCCGCCGCTCTCGGCGCGAAAGTCGGACGGCCGGAGGCAATAGTTTTTGATATTGCCGGGGATGGGAGTATTCAAATGAATATTCAGGAATTGGCAATGTCAATGATAGAAAAAATTCCGGTAAAAATAATCATTTTGAATAACGGGTATCTTGGTATGGTTCGTCAGTGGCAGGAACTTTTTTATGATAAGCGGTATGCTTTTACGGGACTGGCCAAAAAAAATTGTACTACATGTCCTGATTTTGTAAAACTGGCGGAAAGCTACGGCGCGAAAGGTATAAGAATAACTCAAAAAGCCGATGTCAAAAAGGCTCTTAAGGCGGCGATCAAATTCGAGGGTACGGTTCTTCTTGATTTTGTCATTGAAAGAGAAGAAAACGTGTTCCCCATGGTGCCGGCAGGGGAATCTATCAGCAAAATGCTTCACGGGTTGGCGTAAACTAGTTACTTCGTATATCGTATGTAGTATGTCGTATATCGCAGAAAATTTCACCGGAGGCGGCTCGTCTTCGGCGGGAATATCTCACGACATACCATATACGATATACGACATACGATTATACGAAGTACGAAAGGAGACGGGGATATGTCAAAATTCATAATAACGGTTTTAGTGGAAAATAAGTTTGGCGTTTTAGCCAGGGTCGCGGGACTTTTCAGCGCGCGCGGATTTAATATTGATTCTTTAGCCGTGGGAGAAACCGAAGACGCTGACGTTTCACGTATGACAATAGTGGTGGAAGCGGACGAGAAAATATTGGAACAGGTAAAAAAACAGCTGAATAAACTGATAGACGTGATCAAGGTGCATGACCTTACCGGCGGAGAATATCTCGACAGGGAATTACTGCTTATTAAGGTTAAAGCGGAGAGTACTGAAAAGCGTGAGAAAATCGTCCAGATCGTTGATTCTACGGGCGCGGAGATAATAGATATGGGCAAAAATCACCTTACGATCGAAGAAACCGGTAATGAGCATAAGATCAAAACGCTGATCGAACTTTTGCGGCCTTACGGTATTATAGAGATTGTAAGGGGCGGCAAGATCGCGTTACGAGCGGATAAGTGAAAATTCGAGGAAATAAAAAAGATAATTGTACTAAACTTAAAAAAGAAGGAGAGACAAGATGGCTAAGATGTATTATGACAATGATGCTGATATGAATGTTATCAGTGGTATGAAAGTCGCGATAATCGGGTATGGGATACAGGGTCGGGGACAGGCTTTGAATTTGAGAGATAGCGGGATTGACGTTTTGGTCAGCGAGCTTGAGGGAACAGTGAATTATGACCAGGCGAAAAAAGACGGATTTAATGTTCTATCCGCAGAAGACGCGGCAAAAACAGCCGATATTATTCAGATCTTAACGCAGGATCATGTGCAGGGCATGGTTTATAAAAACGCTATTGAAAAAAATCTAAAAGAAGGAAATTCTCTTGTTTTTTCTCACGGATTTAACATACATTTTAAGCAGATAGTTCCTCCCGCTAATGTGGATGTTTTTATGGTAGCGCCGAAAGGTCCCGGAGCTTTGGTGCGTGAGATGTATGAACAGGGCAAGGGCGTGCCGTGTCTTATCGCGGTGTTCCAAGATTCCACAGGCAAAGCGCGGGCTAAAGCGCTTGCTTACGCGAAAGCTTTAGGCGGTACGAGAGCCGGTGTTATTGAAACTACGTTCAAAGAAGAAACCGAGACAGATCTTTTCGGCGAACAGGTCGTTCTTTGCGGAGGTGCGTCGGAACTGATCAAAGCCGGATTTGACACTCTTGTCTCTGCCGGATATCAGCCTGAAATAGCGTATTTTGAATGTCTGCATGAACTGAAACTTATTACGGATCTTATTTACAAATATGGTATTTCCGGTATGCGGGCAAGGGTTTCCGATACTGCGGAATATGGGGACATAACGAGAGGAAAAAGGGTTATCGGGCCTGAAGTACGATGTGAAATGAAAAAAATTCTCAGTGAAATTCAATCCGGCAGTTTTGCTGATGAATGGATCAAAGAAAATAAAGAGGGCCGTCCGAATTATAACAAGATCACCGAAGAAGAAAAAAAACATAAAATTGAAAAAGTCGGGAAAGAACTCCGCGGAATGATGCCGTGGATGGAATAGGGTCCGCAGAACAGTATATCGTATATAGCATGTCGTATATCGTTCAAAATTCCGCCGGAGGCGGGTCCGCCTTCGGCGGGTAGTTCTTACGATATACGATATACGACATACGATATACGATTTATGGTTGGTTTGAAAGCGGGGGTTTTATGAAAAACGATAGGGTGATTATTTTTGACACGACTTTAAGGGATGGAGAACAGACTCCGGGGGCGAGTCTTCCCGCGAACGAAAAACTCAAAATAGCTTTTCAGCTGGAAAAGCTGGGGGTTGATGTTATTGAAGCGGGGTTTCCGCGGACAAGTCCGGGAGACCTTGAAGCCGTGAGAATGGTTGCCGAACACATTAAACTTCCCATAATATGCGGTTTGGCCAGAGCCACCAAAAATGATATTGACGACGCTTGGGACGCTCTAAAAAAAGCGCGCCGCGCGCGAATTCACGTTTTTCTCGCGACTTCCGCCATACACCGAAAATATAAACTGCGTAAAGCGAAAGACGAGATCTTGTCCGCGTCCGTGGACGCGGTAAAATACGCGCGGGGAAAATTTTCCGATATTGAGTTTTCTCCGGAAGACGCGTCTCGGACGGAACTTGATTTTCTCGCGCGGGTTGTGGAAGCGGTTATTAAGGCGGGAGCGAAAACGGTGAATATTCCCGATACGGTCGGTTATTCCGAACCTGAAGAATTCGGGAAGATTATCAAGTATCTTAAAGAAAATGTGCCGAATATCGGGAAAGCCGTCATAAGCGTCCATTGTCATAATGATCTCGGGCTCGGAGTGAGTAACTCTCTGGCGGCCGTAAAAAACGGAGCCAGACAAGTGGAATGCACGATCAACGGGCTTGGGGAAAGAGCGGGAAACGCTTCTTTGGAAGAAGTTGTTATGGCGCTTAGAACGCGTAAAGATATTTTCGGCAATTTGAAAACGAACATAAAAACTAAACAGCTTTATAAAACCAGTCGTCTGGTATCGAGACTTTCGGGTGTTTTTGTTCAGCCGAATAAAGCGATTATAGGCGAAAACGCGTTTAGCCATGAAGCCGGTATACATCAGGACGGGATCTTAAAAAGAAGAGAAACTTATGAGATTATCCGGCCGGAAGACGTCGGATTTGAAGGAAGCCGGCTTGTTCTCGGCAAACTTTCGGGACGTCACGCGTTTTCGGAACGGCTGAAAAAATTAGGGTATTTCCTCAAAGAAGACGAACTTAATCAGGCGTTCGTACGTTTTAAAGCTTTGGCGGACAAAAAGAGCAAAATTTTTGATGAGGATCTCGCGGTAATTGTCGAAGACGAAATTGCTATGGTGCCGGCGGAATATAAACTTATTGATTTTCAGGTGACAAGCGGCAACAATATCAGTCCTCTGGCAAGCGTGAAACTTGAAAAGGAAAAGAAGAATATTTCCGCTTCCGCCTCCGGTGACGGGCCGATAGACGCATGTTTTAAAACTATAGATAAAGCGATCGGGCTTAAAGGGAAATTGGTTGATTATAAGGTAAGCGCGGTTACCAGCGGTAAGGACGCGCTTGGCGAGGCGAGCGTGAAAGTCGCCTTCGGAAAACGCGTCGCGATCGGAAGGGCATCAAGCACGGACGTGATCGAGGCAAGCGTGCTCGCCTACGTGAACGCTGTTAATAGGTTTGTTTTGAGGAAGAAGAAAAAATAAGGTACAAGTTACAAGTTACAAGTTTCAGGTTACAGGTTTCAGGGTTCCCGCCGGAGGCGGGTCCGCCTTCGGCGGAATACTTGTATCTTGTAACCTGAAACTTGAAACTTGATCAGCATTTTTATTATGACAGAACAAAATTCAAAAAAAATATACGGGCTTTTGGGAAGAAACATTAGCTATTCTCTTTCGCCCGCCATGCATAATGCCGCGTTTGAAAAATTCGACCCTTCTTCCAAATACAAAATTTTTGATAAAAAACCCGAAGAGTTAAAAAGCTTTTTTGAAAATGAAGTTTTAACCGGGAAGATCAGCGGGTTGAACGTTACGGTGCCGTATAAGATAAAGGTCAAGGAGATGTTGGAAGAAAATGCGGAAAAATGGTCGGTATTTATTGATGAATATGTTAAATTTGCGCAGGCAGTAAATACAATAAAAGTTGAAAAAGATAGAATAATTGCGTCTAACACAGATATGGAGGGATTTAAAGACTCTCTTAATGAAGATGCGCACGTCAGTTGGGGTGATAAAAAAGTTTTTATTGTAGGAGCTGGTGGTGCGGGACGCGCGATAAGCCTTTTTATATCAACTTCGGGAGATAAAAAAGAAGATGGCACGTGGCCTAAACTGACAAAAGTTACGGATGTAGATCTTGATAAGCTAATGGATTTAGAAGTTTTATTTAGCCGGTTTTGGCACGATGAAAAGATGTTTGTTCCGGTTAAAACGGAGGATATCTCAAAAGAAATACAAGATTGTGATTTAGTCATAAACGCTACTCCGCTCGGCTCAAAAGAAGGAGATCCAATGCCGATTTCTCCTGATTGTTTAAAGAAAGGAATGACGGTATACGATCTGGTTTACGCGCGAGAAACAGAACTTGTAAAAGCGGCAAAAGAAAAAGGGCTCACAGCTGTAGGTGGATTGGGAATGTTAGTATCCCAGGGGGCAAGATCTTTTTGTAGTTGGACAAAGGATAATAACAACGAATGGTATCCTGTTTCTGATTATTTTAACGAAGTAAAAAATATCATGAGAAAAAAAGCGCTCGAAGAACTTCGAAAACGAAAGGCATAAATGGAAAAATTTGTTATATTTATTTTTGGGGCTATAATCGGCAGTTTCTTAAATGTTTGTATTTACAGAATTCCTTTAGGTAAATCCATTGTCCGGCCGAGGTCTTTCTGTCCTTTTTGCGAAAAAACCATTTCGTGGTTTGATAACGTGCCTTTGATAAGTTTTATAATTCTTTTGGGAAAGTGCCGCGAGTGCGGGCGTCCCATATCTCTCAGATATTTTTTTGTGGAACTGATCACGGCGTTAAGCGGCGCGGCGCTGTTGTTCTATTTTCCGATAGGGATAAATTTTTTCATATATTGGATATTTATTTGGGCTTTGATCGTGATCACTTTTGTTGACATTGAGCATCAGGAAATTCCGGATGTGATAAGTCTTCCCGGAATAGTTGTCGGGCTTATTCTTATGACCTTTTTTAGAATGGACGGTTCAGTCTCAGGCGCGAGCGCGTTTTTAAATTCCGGATTAGGCATTTTAGCCGGCGGCGGAATGATGTTTCTTTTAGGGGTGATCGGTGAATTTATTTTCAAAAAAGAAGCGCTTGGCGGAGGGGACGTTAAGCTGATGGCGATGATCGGCGCGTTTCTCGGATGGAAACTTGTCATTTTAACATTTTTTTTAGCTCCCGTAATGGGAGCCGGAGTCGGTATCTTTATGAAGATCCGGTTTAAAAAAGAGGTTATTCCGTACGGCCCGTATCTTTCAGCCGGCGCCATCATAAGTTTATTATACGGACATGAGATCTTGCGGTATTTGTTTTGTTCGTAGGCCCGTCCGCCAACAACCTCGTAGGATGGTAGCAAAGAGCGCTACCAACCTACGAGGATATTGGCGGAGCTTGTTGGTTGTTCGTAGGGGCGGACCGATGTGTCCGCCCGTATGATAGAGCCACCACCAACCTACGAGGTTGGTAGTCGGCCGGAAGAAACCGGCTAACTGACCAACCAGCTATCGGACCAACTGACTAACCGGCCAACGATAAAGGAGTAGATATGCTCAGATACATGACCGCGGGAGAGTCTCACGGGAGGAGTTTGATCGCGATTCTTGACGGTGTGCCGGTGGGGCTTAAGCTGGATGATGAGGCAAGAAAAGTTATTACGCGTGAACTTGCCAAGAGAATGCATGGATACGGCAGAGGCGGCCGGATGGCGATAGAATCTGCCGATAATTTTAATATTCTTTCCGGAATAAGAAAAGGCGTGACTATCGGAAGTCCCATCTGTATAGAAATTCCGAATAAAGATTTTAAGATTGATTCACTGCCTGAAATTAAAGCCCCTCGTCCCGGACACGCTGATCTGGCGGGTATGCAGAAATATGGTCTAAAAGAAGCCAGAAGTGTTTTGGAAAGGGCAAGCGCGCGGGAAACTGCCGCGCGTACCGCTCTCGGGGCGGTTGCCAGACTCTTGCTTCGAGAGTTTGAAATAGAGATTCTCAGCCATGTGACTATGATAGGTTCTTCTCGGGCAAATACGAAACATCTTTCGTTTGATGAAATCCTGGAATTGAGCGGAATTGAAAGATCTCCGGTGCGATGCGCGGATAAAAAAGCCGAACGAAAGATGATGCAGGAGATAGATAAGGCAAAAAAACAGGGGGATACGCTTGGGGGAACTTTTGAAGTTATTGCCCGCAAAGTGCCGCCCGGGCTTGGAAGCTATACCCAGTGGGACAGGCGTTTAGACGGAGAACTCGCGCGTCAGATCATGTCTATTCCCGCGGTGAAAGCGGTATCTATCGGCGGCGGAATTGAATGTGCCGCGCTTAAGGGGTCTCAAACACATGACGAGATCGTTTATCTCGAAGCGGAAAAAAAGTTTAAAAGGACATCGAATAATGCCGGAGGTATTGAAGGCGGTATGTCTAACGGTGAAGACATTGTGATAACCGCTTTTATGAAACCTATCGCGACTCTCGCCAGGGCTTTGGCGTCGGTAAATGTTTATGATAAAAGTGTTAGCGCGGCGGAAGTGGAAAGAGCGGATGTTTCGGCTGTTGCCGCCGGCGGAGTTGTCGCGGAAGCGGCGGTATGTTTAGCTCTGGCCGGGGCGTTTATGGATAAGTTTGGCTCGGATTCTATTGATGAGACGCGCCGGAATTATAACGGATATATGGAACAAATTAAAAGTATGTGAATTTAGAGCGGCAAAAAAAACGGCCATTACCGATTATGCGGAATATTATTATTGTAGGATTTATGGCAACAGGAAAGACGACTGTCGCGAAAGCGCTCGCGAAGAAGCTCGGAAGAACATATGTAAGCATCGATGATGAGATCGAAAAACGCTCCGGCAATGTGATCTCTGACATTTTTAAAAATAAGGGTGAAGCATACTTTAGAAAGCTTGAAAGGGAGATCATAGAAAGTGTTTCAGAAAAAAATGATCAAGTGATCGATACCGGCGGCGGAGCTGTTTTAGATAAAGAAAATATGGTCAATTTCAAAAAAAACGGTGTTGTTATCTGTCTTTGGTCTCCCCCCGGCGTTATTTTTGAAAGAACAAGAAAAAGTATTCATAGGCCTCTTTTGAATGTTGAAGACCCCGCGAACGAGATCAAAAAACTTTCCGAGGCGCGCCGTCCGTTTTATAAAAAAGCGGATTTTCATATAGATACCGCGGATTTTGATATAAAAGCTATAGTTAAAAAAATAAGTGAGATAATAGACTAACATAAGAGGACATCCAAAACAAGGAAGAGAGGGACAGATGCCGTGGAGAGATAAAGATTCGGGAAAGATAAAGATTGATGAGAAACATACCGTATTATGGGCTCTTTTTTTTGAGAAGCTTCTCCGGAATGTTACCGCTTCTGTTATGGTTTCCGACCCCTCGGGGAAAGTTATATTCGCGAATGAAATGTATCTTGATTTTTTCAGTTTTAAAGAGAAAGATATTATAGGCAAAAATTGGATCGATATTATAATCCCGCCGCTTCAGCGTCCGGCGATCAAAAAAATATTTAACGATATAAAGAAAAAGAAAATGCTCGGCAAGTTTGATACTCCGGTGGCCGGAACAAAAGAAATAGAGGATTATTTATGCTGGGTCGCCATACCTTTGGAAAAACAGAGGACAATGCTTTATACGTTTATCGGAAAAAAAGACAAGGAAATATCCGAGCGGAAAGTAAAGGTTTATGAAAATACCGAAATAATGCTGAATACGTCATACGCGGAAATTGTTGAAACGATTTTTGCCGCCGCGGAAGTAAGTGAACCGGGAACCGCGAAACACGCTGTTCGCGTGATGTTTTTCGCCGTTTCGCTCGCCGAAAAACTGAACATAAAAAAGAAGGGGATAGAACGCCTCAAAGTGGCTTCGCTTCTTCATGATCTCGGAAAATTGGCGATAGACGACAA
>Ga0265594_1002781_pt1 | contig 12139 bp, 12 predicted proteins | sample saktaG_11_FD_190147 | JGI IMG/M metagenome (GOLD analysis project Ga0265594, IMG submission 190147) | Saline water microbial communities from Sakinaw Lake, British Columbia, Canada - sak_2011_5_24_80m | ecosystem: Environmental > Aquatic > Non-marine Saline and Alkaline > Saline ... | reverse complement strand
GTATAATTTCATCTAACGAACCATTTATAGAAAATAAAGTCAAGAACATAATTCACCGTAACCCCGAGTTTTTGACTTTAAGGGTGCCATAAAGACGGTTGAAATTTTAGTAATGTCGCAATGCCTATTTTCATAGAGGATATTTTAAGTTGGCACGATGAAGAGTTGCGATAAATGCGCCGGGAGTGAGCTCCCGACGCAACTAATGATAAAAGTTTTGTCTATTGGATTTGATATGATTTGCACAGAATATCCTTGAAAATCGATAAAATTCTATTAATTTTTGAACGTTATATGGAAAACTATAGAATAACTTGTTAGGTAATTAATAATGGCTAAATCAAATATCATTTATAAAGATCGCCCGACAGTCTACGCAAAATACTATCATCCTCAATCAGGTGATTTCTTAGAATATAAATCAACTATCGTGATAAAGGATTTTGGGAAGCAACCAATAACAATGAAACTAAAGTTTGATGGTATTCATCCTTCTTTCGCACCAATGCCCCCGGAGAATCATACAATCAAAGCCAAAGACATTATCGATCTCTATCTAAAAGTAACGAGATGGTTTGGCAAATATGGCTATGAAATAAAATAGGACTACTGAACAAACCATTAAATATCAAGAGTAAAACTTCGGAACGGAAGCAAAAAAGTTATTTACATATTACCGGTATTACCGTATATTACCGCTATGAAATATGGAGAAAGTAATTATGAAAACCGTAAGCTTTAAAATTGACGAGCCATTCTTAGAAGAGATAGAAGCTTTAGCGTCGGAAATTCATGAGACAAAAAGTTCCATGATCAAAAAAGCGCTATCATTTTACATTGATAATTTTGATGGTATCATCGCGAAATCAAGAGATGAAAGCCCGGACCAAAAATTAATTCCACATGAAGATGTTTTAAAAGAATATGGATTGTTATAGAATAGAATGGGATAGCAGAGCGTTAAAAGAATTGCAGAAAATTCCTGATAGCGATGCTAAACAAATTCTTCAAAAAGTCAGTAAATTATCAGAATCACCTTATTCGGGTACAGCATTAAAAGGCGGCTTTAAAGGTTATTTTCGTCTCAGGTCAGGAAACTATCGAGTTGTTTATTCAATTAAGAAAAATCATTTGCTGATATTGATATTACGTGTTGGAAGCAGGAAAGATATCTATAGAACTAAATAACGGAGCCTGTTCTCAGTGCGGGGACGAAACAAACCCAACCTTCAGAAGGTTTCTGACTTTACCGCTCGTTCCAGCGCTCCAATACTCCATCACTCTATCGCTCCACAGACAGGAATGCAACCACGAAGGCACCAGGACACGAAGTAATTATATGATAAAAAAACGAATCAAATTAAACCAAAAAGAAGCATTAATATTCTTTGTGCCTTCGTGTCTTTGTGGTTTTTTCTGTGAATTCTTCGTGTAACTTCGCGTAATAAATCACTATATTAAACCATGTGCGGAAGAAAAACACTGACCAAAGGCAAGCTGGAGATCATCGAGGAACTATCCATTCAGCTCTGGGACGATTCCTTTGAGCATCAACCGAACTACAATGTGGCGCCGACAGCCATTATGCCGATTTTAGTGTTTGATGGTCAACGGATTGTCAAACCGATGCGCTGGGGACTGATTCCGAAGTGGGCGAAAGATCCGAATAATCTGCCGATGTTCATCAATGCCCGTTCGGAAACACTGACAGAAAAGCGTTCCTTTTCGAACTTGATTGGGTCAAATCGCTGTGTTGTGATAACCGATGGTTATTATGAATGGCGTAAAACAGCTTCAGGGAAACAGCCGTACTATATCGCAAAACCGGATCGGAGCATTTTGCCGATGGCGGGGCTGTGGAGTCAATGGACTGATAATCAGGGAGTTTCGGCATTTACTTATACCGTCATCACAAGTGCAGCAAGCCGGCAACTGGAATTCATCCATCATCGTATGCCGGCAATTTTGGATAAGGATAATCTCGATATTTGGTTGGGCTGTAGAATGAACGATTCTGTTTCTGCATTACAGCTGCTGCAACCGCTTCAGGAAGGATTAGAATCCTATCCGGTATCTACATTTGTTAATAGTGTTCAGAATAATTCACCTGTGTGTATTGAGAAAGTGTCGGAAACACACCAGTCTCTTTTCGATTAATTAAAATTGCTTACGTTATAATTATAAGACCGCCCAGTTCTATTCAGGATAAAATCAGGCCTGAAGTTAGGTGCCCATCGGATGTGGAACAAAGTGGACATTATTAAGCAATAATGAAACCGCCTCCGGTTTAAATTCCATCACTATCATTTTCGTGTGAAAAATTAGATATTCGCTTATATTATATACCGAATATTTATGATTAACACACATCTATATCAGTTCAGCAAAGCCATCGTAAAAACACCCTGCCGGAATTTTATTAATGGGTTGACAACCGCCGGTCTCGGTCTGCCGGATTATTATCTCGCAGGAGAACAGCATAACGGATATATCAAGGCATTAGAAGGGTGTGACCTGGATGTTACCGTTCTTGAAGCAGATGAAAACTATCCCGATTCTGTTTTTATTGAGGATACTGCGCTGCTGACACCGCATTGTGCAATTATAATGCGTCCTGGTGCGCCAAGCCGCAAAGGTGAGGTCGACACAATATTACCTGTTATCAGGAAATATTTTGAGAGAATCGAAGCTATCCGAAGTCCAGGAACAATGGATGCCGGAGATATTTTAAGAACAGATGATTGTTATTTCATTGGGCTCTCAAGCCGGACAAATATTGACGGAGCGCAGCAATTGATTGACATCATTAATACCTATGGTTTGAGTGGTGACATAGTTCCATTGAAAAAAATGCTGCATCTCAAGTCCGGCGCTGCATATCTGGGACACGATACTATGGTCGTGACCGGTGAATTAACAAATCAGCCGGCTTTTCAGCGGTTTAATCTTGTGAAAATTGCAGATAGGGAATCCTATGCGGCTAATAGTATTCAGATAAACGGAACGGTTATTCTGCCGGACGGATATCCAAAAGCACGTCGAGCGATTGAAAAAGCGGGTTTCAATACAATCGCAGTGGATGTTTCTGAATTTCAAAAACTCGATGGCGGTATTAGTTGCTTATCTTTACGCTTTTAAATTATTATAAACACAGTAGGAGATAAGATGAAAGAAATGGTTTCAATCAGTCCGAGTGGCGAGAAATTTCAAATTCCAAATAAGGAAGAATACGATGTAGAATTTGAAATGCTGAAGAAACGAGTTCAGCTGGAGCGCGAAAAAGGCAGGGAGATTGTTGTAGTCATGGGCGTCGGATTTGTAGGTGCAGTAATGGCAGCCATCGTTGCCGATACTGTCGATGACAATGGTGAGCCCTCCAAATTTGTGATTGGAATGCAGCGCCCCAGTGTTCGGAGTTACTGGAAAATACCAATCCTGAATCGTGGTGTTTCACCAGTCAAGGCAGAAGACCCGGAAGTGGAGCCTATGATTCAGCGCTGTGTCAATGATAAAAAAACCTTAATGGCGACTTACACTTATGATGTCCTTAAACTTGCCGATGTCGTCGTTGTGGATGTTCAATGTGACTATCTCAAGGAAGACCTTGGAAACGTGCGCACCGGTCAAACCGATATGGCGGCACTGGAACAGTCGATCGGTATAATCGCTGAACATATTCCTGCAGAGGCACTTGTACTGATTGAAACCACGGTGGCACCCGGTACGACAGAACAGGTAGCATTTCCGATTATGAAAGATATTTTCAAGAAAAGGGGAATAAAAACCGATCCGTTGTTGGCCCACAGTTATGAACGTGTCATGCCGGGACGAAATTATGTTGCCAGTATCAGGGATTTCTGGCGGGTTTGCAGCGGGATTAATGATAATGCCCGCGAGAAGGTCGTAAAGTTTCTTAATGAGGTTCTGAACACTGATGAATATCCATTAACAGTGATGGATCGTCCTATTGAATCGGAAACAGCAAAGATTGTTGAAAACAGCTACCGGGCGACAATCCTGGCGTTTCTGGATGAATGGAGCCTTTACGCCGAACGGAATGGCGTCGATTTGATTAAGGTCATTAAAGCCATAAAAGTTCGTCCGACCCACAGCAATATAATATTTCCTGGTCCGGGAATCGGTGGTTACTGTTTGCCGAAAGATGGCGGTCTGGGAGTCTGGGCGTACAAACATATTCTCGGGTGGAATGATGACATTTTTAAGATCACACCGATTGCGATTGACATTAACGATACACGGGGGATACATGTTGCCGAATTGACTCGTGATGCCCTGCGAAATATGGGTGAAGCCATTGCTGCGGCGGAAGTTCTGGTATTGGGTGCAGCTTACCGGGAAGATGTCGGCGATACTCGTTATAGCGGCTCTGAAATCATCGTCCGGAAACTGGCTGAGATGGGCGCTGAGATTCGCGTTCACGATCCTTATGTTCAGCACTGGTGGGAATTTGAACTTCAGGACAGCTATCCAAGTCCGGGATACAGCAAAGCCCGCTTTTTCCGGAACCAGGAAAAGCTAAAAATTTTACGGATTGAACAGGATTTGAAAAAGGCGCTGAAAGATGTCAAAGCCGTCATACTGGCCGTCCGTCATGAGCCATATTTGAACTTAAAACCTGAAGAACTTGTCGAAAGTATTGGTCATCCGGTGGCAATTATTGATTGCTTTGGTATATTGGATGATGATCAGATTAAACAATATTTTGAACTTGCTTGTGAAGTTAAAGGTCTGGGACGAGGCCATATCCAGAGAATCAAAGAGGATGTCCGAAAAGGAAATATTTGATTTAAATGAAACCATCCATAAACGTTCAAAAAATCCGCTGGGGAATCATTGGTTGCGGAGATGTTACCGAAGTCAAAAGCGGTCCCGGTTTCCGGAATGCCAGGAACTCTGAATTGGTCGCCGTCATGCGCCGGAATAGTAAACTTGTGCAAGATTATGCCAAACGTCATCATGTTCCCAAATGGTATGACGATGCCGATCTGCTAATTCATGACCCTGATGTGGATGCTGTTTATATTGCAACACCGCCATCGTCACATATGCAATACACACTGGAAGTTGCTAAAGCCGGAAAACCGGTTTATGTTGAAAAACCAATGGCATGCAGTTTTACCGAATGTCAGCAGATGATCGATGCCTGTGAGAAAGCCGCTGTTCCGTTGTTTGTAGCATATTATCGACGGGCTTTACCGCGCTTCCTGAAAGTAAAAGAGATCATCAAAAGAGGCGATATTGGTGAGGTTCGGGCAGTCAATGTCAGGTTCTATCAGAAACCATCTAAAGCAGATCAATCCGGCGAATACAACTGGCGGGTTGATCCGGAAATTGCCGGTTGCGGTTATTTCTGTGATCTCGGTTCACATATGATCGATCTGCTGCAATATTTACTGGGACCGATTATTTCCGCCAATGGAGACGCTTCTAATCAAGGCGGGCTTTATAAAGCTGAAGATATTGTCAACGCTTCATTTAAATTTGAAAACGGAATTCATGGGACCGGACTGTGGAGCTTTAATGCAGCGGAAAATTTGGATAGAACGGAAATTATTGGCGCTAAAGGAAAAATCAGTTATGCTACTTTCGGGGATTTACCTTTCATTGTTCATACAAAACACAGAAGAAAGGAATACAAAATTCACCATCCTGATCATATACAACAACCGCTGATTCAGTCGATTGTAGATGAATTAACGGGAACAGGGAAGTGTCCGAGTACCGGTAAAACAGGCGCCATGACAAATTGGGTGATTGATAAGATTTTAAAAAGAATTTTCTGAAATCTAACTATAGAGATTAAAATGGCTCACCACACAATCAAATCGGGGTATTCCAGATTAGTTGAACGCTTGAATAAGTTTCCGCAGGGTGCTCCACCTTCAGATACATTGTTCGCTATTCTTAAAATGCTTTTCAGTGAGCGGGAAGCCCAATATGTTTCGATGCTGCCGATTAAACCATTCACTGCTAAGAAAGCCGGTAAAATTTGGAAATTGGATATTACCGAGACACAGAATATTCTTGATGAATTAGCCAGTCGCGCTATCCTGGTCGATATCGATCATAACGGTGAGTCGGAGTATGCGTTGCCTCCGCCGATGGCCGGTTTCTTTGAATTTTCGCTAATGCGTATAAACAATGATCTTGACCAGAAAGTTTTAAGTGAACTCTTTTATCAATATCTGAATGTAGAGGAAGATTTTATCAGGAATCTTTTTACTCAGGGTGATACCCATTTAGGTCGAACATTCATCAATGAACCGGCATTATCAGAAGAAAATGCCCTTTACGTGCTTGATTATGAACGGGCCAGCGAAGTCATCAAAACCGCAAGCCACAGGGCCGTCGGAATGTGTTATTGCCGGCATAAAAAACTGCATATCGGAGAGGTCTGTGATGCACCAATGGATATTTGCATGACGTTTAATGTTTCCGCTGTTTCGCTTAGCAAACACGGATTTGCCCGTGAAATAGATGTTGCCGAATGTCTCGATCTACTCCAATTAGCCTATGAAAATAACCTGGTGCAATTTGGATCCAATGTAAGGGAAGGAGTGAATTTTATCTGTAATTGTTGCGGTTGCTGTTGCGAAGCCATGCTTGCAGCCAGACGGTTTGCTATTCTAAACCCGGTGCATACGACTAATTTCATTCCTGAAATCCATACAACCGACTGTAATGGCTGTGGCAAATGTGTCAATTCCTGTCCGGTTGAAGCCATGACATTGGTTTCGGCAAATGATCCACATAAACCAAATGCAAAACGTGCCAAATTAAATAAAGAAATTTGTCTTGGCTGTGGGATTTGTGTCAATGCCTGTTTGAATGAATGTATTACCTTGAAATCCCGTGAAAAACGGGTAATAACTCCTCTGAACAGTGTGCATAAGACTGTTGTAATGGCGATTGAGCGTGGAGTATTACAAAACTTGATCTTTGATAACCAGGTACTCTGGAGTCATCGTGCTCTGGCCGGGGTATTGGGAGTTGTACTCAAATTACCACCTATTAAACAAATACTGGCCAGCCAGCAGGTAAAATCGAGATATCTCGAGACGATGATTAGGCGAATGCAAAAATAATTTAAGGGTGTCTTGAAAATAAATACAAAAAATATTGTTATCACCGGCATTGTTCAGGGCGTTGGATTCCGACCATTTGTTTACAACCTTGCAAATAGTCACAAATTGAACGGGTTTGTTCTAAATGATTCGTCGGGTGTGACTATTGTTGTTCAGGGCACGACGGATAATATCAACTCTTTTGAAGACCGGTTAAAGAAAATGCCGCCACCGCGCAGTAAAATAGTCAGCTGCATTTCAAAAGAGATTGAATCAAAGGAATCTTTTAGTGATTTCAGTATTCGGGTAAGTCCCTCCGGAGGAAAGAAGTCCGCAGCAGTTTCACCGGATCTGGATGTCTGCCCGGAATGCCTGAATGAAATGCTCGATCCGGACAACCGCCGGTATTTATATCCATTTATCAATTGTACCAACTGTGGGCCGCGCTATACGATTATACAAGATATTCCCTATGACAGACCAAAAACAACAATGTATAGTTTTAAAATGTGTGAGAGTTGTCAGTCTGAATACAACGATCCCGGCAACCGGCGTTTTCATGCCCAACCCAATGCCTGTCCCGAGTGTGGTCCGCAATTGACATTACTCGATTCAAATCAACAGTTAATCCAAATTGGAGGCGGCGCTTCTGAAAATCAACTATTATATCAAAAAGTCGCTGAACTTTTCAATAGCGGTAAAATAATCGCGGTCAAAGGCCTTGGCGGATTTCATCTGGCATGTGATGCGACGAATGAAACAGCAGTTTCTTTACTTAGAAAACGCAAGTATCGTGAAGATAAACCCTTTGCGGTGATGTTTCCGAATGTTGACGCTATACCTGCACATTGCGGTTTGAATGAGCCTGAAGAAGCGCTTCTGAGCTCGGTTGCTTATCCCATTGTGCTGTTACATAAAAAAGACGGTTTTGTTCTTGCCAAAAGTATTGCGCCAAATAACCATTTCCTTGGAGCGATGCTTCCCTACACACCTCTGCACCATCTGATTTTTCAATATTTTGACCGACCGTTGGTAATGACCAGCGGAAACGTCAGCGATGAACCGATTGCTTATAAGAATAAAGATGTATTTCAACGATTAGAAAAGATTGCCGATTATTTTCTGATTCATGATCGTGAAATACATACTCGCTGCGATGATTCGGTGTACCGGATATGGAACGAAAAATTTTATCCGATTCGCCGGTCACGAGGATATGCGCCGGATAAGATCATGGTTGATTGGAAGTTTGGTTCTCACGTTCTCGCCTGCGGGCCGGAGCAGAAGAATACCTTCGCATTGGCGAAAGATAACGCTGTCTATCTCAGTCATCATATCGGTGATATGGAGAACTTTGAAGTTTTGAAATCACTGGAAGAGGGTGTTCGGCATTTCAAACATATTTTCGATATTGAGCCTGAAATTGTCGCCTATGATCTGCACCCCGATTATTTGAGCACGAAATATGCCCTGGATTATCCCGATATCAATTCAAATGATCAGAATATTCGTAAAATCGGCGTCCAACATCACCACGCTCATGCAGTTTCCTGTATGGTTGAAAACGGGATAAATCAACCGGTTTTGGCGATTGTTCTTGATGGAACCGGATATGGAACCGACGGCACAATTTGGGGTGGTGAACTTCTTCTTGCTGAATATGACCGCTTTGAAAGGCTGGGGCATTTTCAAACAACCAGGTTACCGGGCGGAACCACCGCCATAAAATATCCCTGGCAGATGGGAATTAGTTACCTGCAAAGTGTCTTTGGGGACAGGTTGGTTGATATTCCGTTCATCAAAAATTTGGATTCTGGAAAAATTAAATTGGTACTTAAGATGATGAACGCCGGATTGAATTCGCCGATAACGAGCAGTTGCGGACGATTGTTTGATGGAGTAGCGGCAATCGCAGGCTTGCGAAATCGGGTGAATTATGAAGGACAGGCGGCGGTGGAATTTGAACAGGCGATTGAAAATCGTGTCGAGGGCGGGTATGAGTTTGAAGTTCGTGCTGAACAAAATCTGCTCATTCTCAACTGGTCGAAAATGATCCGCCAATTAGTTGATGACATTAAAAATAATATCCCGATCAGCATCATTTCCTGTAAATTTCACGATGGGCTATCTGACGGACTTTTAAACTGGGCAAGCGAAGCTCAAAAGCAGACGGGCATAAAAGAAATTGTGCTGAGCGGCGGCGTGTTCATGAACTATTATTTATTGACGCGGCTCAAAAAGGCTCTTGAGAAAAAGGGTTTTATTGTTTATACTCACAGCACTGTTCCTTGTAATGATGGCGGTATTTCACTCGGACAGGCTGTGATTGCCGACGCAAAACTGAAAAAAATGAAAATAGAATAGGATTAATTGATACATGTGTTTAGCGATTCCCATGAAAGTCATTGAAATAAAAGATAACGAAGCGGTTGCCGAGGTCGGCGGCGCCCAATATCGTGCAAACCTGACCTTGCTTCCCGATATCAAGATCGGTGAGTACATCATCGTTCACGCCGGTTTTGCTATTGAGAAATTAGATGAAGAGGCCGCGCTGGAAACTCTGCAAATCTGGCAGGATATAGCAGAGTTCACCGAAAAACGACAAAATCGCAAACGGTAATAATTAATGCTGAAGTATATAGACGAATTCCGTGATCCTCAACTAATTCGCTCCATTGTTGATAAAATCCATCAGGAATGCCCGAGCCGGACGGTCAAATTCATGGAAGTCTGCGGCGGACATACAACCACAATTTTTAAATACGGTATTCAAAAACTGATCCCGGACAATATTAAATTGATCAGCGGTCCCGGCTGTCCGGTATGCGTCACCGATAACGGCTTTATCGATAAAGCCGTTAAAATTGCTCATTTGGACAATGTAATTATCACGACATTTGGCGATATGATCCGGGTTCCCGGAAGTACAACAAGTTTACAGAAGGAAAAGGGCAAAGGAATCGACGTCCGGATTTGTTATTCGCCCATGGACGCTATTCAAATTGCTAAAGATAACCCTGAAAAAGAGGTGGTTTTCCTGGGAATCGGTTTTGAGACAACTGCGCCCGCTGTGGCGGCTGCGATTCAATATGCCTCTGATAATAGAATTATCAATTTTAGCGTTTTATCCGCTCATAAAACCATGCCTTACGCCATGAAAGCCCTGCTCGATTCCGGTGAAACCGACCTGAATGGTTTCATTTGTCCCGGGCATGTATCCTCGATCACCGGCATCCGTATTTATGATTTTATCGCGAAGGATTATCATATTCCCTGTGTTGTTTCGGGATTTGAACCGCTGGATATGCTGGAGTCTATTCTGATGCTTATTCGCCTGATCAATCGGTGGGAAAGTCGAGTTGAAAACCAATACACTCGCAGTGTGAAAGAAAACGGTAATCCCAATGCCATGCAATTAATGATGAATGTATTTGAAGAGTCGGATATTAACTGGCGGGGAATCGGCATTATTCCCAAAAGCGGTTTGAAAATCCAAGAAAAATACCGTGATTTTGATGCTAATTTAAAATTCGATATTACCATTGAGTCACCTAAAGAATATCCGGGCTGTATTTGCGGTGATATTATGCGAGGGGTAAAAGTTCCAACCGACTGTAAACTCTTTAAGAAAATCTGCACTCCCGAAGACCCAAAAGGCGCCTGTATGGTCAGCGATGAGGGAACCTGCGCGACTTATTTTAAATATGTGGGGCGTGATTTGTGAAAGTGTATTTTAGGATAGACATGTTCGATTATTGCAATGATAAACGAAATATTGCGATTATAATGTTAGACATTTTATTTATTAGGGATACAAGTGTTAAAAGAAATATTTAAAATAATATCGTTTTATGATGAAGTCCGTTGGAGTTCTATTTCCAATTACAATCTTATCAATTTCTACAAAGATCAACTTACTGATGACACAAAATTATTAACTCACTGGATATGTTATATTACAGACAGGCAAATGGCATTTGAAAGAATATGGGAAGTTGGTGGTTTCATTTTTTCAGAACTTGTAGATACAATAAAAAAAGAAAAAACATTAAAGTTATTAAATCCAGATATTTCTAATGCTTTTATTGAAAAGAAAAAAGACGGATTTGCCTTTAAAAGTAATTCCATAGTAAACGATAATCAAATTTTAAGACAATATGGATTTAAAGAAACTGATCATGTTATTTTTTCTTCAAGGTATTATCCTTCAGACTATTTATCAATCTTATACACTTTTGACATTTTAAATAGTTTTGATTTTTCTTTAACAAAATTTATTGTCAAACAACTACAAGCACACCTTGATAAAGAAGACAATATAAAACGAATATTGTTTTCTCTTTACCTTCTAACATACTTTGATATAGGGCAGCCTAAAAAATCAGACTTATCTAATTTTAAAAATAATATAGAAAAGTCAAAAAATAGAAAGCAAAAAGTTCTTTCTATAATTAATTCAGATAAAGAATTTGAAGTAGAATATAAAAATTTTCAAAAAGACTCCATATTTAACCAAAAAAGGGCTTGGTGTAGTTTAAGAGATTTTTTTAAATCGCCGGAATTTAAGGATTATTTCAAAAATTCTCTAACAATAGAAGGTGTAAGTTTAAAAGAGCAAAATCAATTATTTTCACTTAAATCTCTTCAACAATTTGAACTCCCGGGAGATGTGTGGAATAATAATTCAAAGTTCAGAAATTGCATTCTTGAAAATAGTGAGTATGAAAATTCTAAAAAAAGTCTAAATAAAATTTTACGTGATTTTTTTGAAAAAAATATAAACTATTTAAAGAACTGTTATCCCGAACAATTTGATATAACATTTGATTTTGTTCCAAGAATGTGTGAGAGTAATAATTGTGATATTTGTCCAATAGGGTTATTAAAAGGAAAGCAAAACTCAAATTTCAAGAAAACTTGTGTAAATAGAAGCATGTAAAATCTTGTGGAGAAAGGAAAAATAGCTCACCTTAAATAGATAGAAAAAAAGAGGAGGTGAGCTATGGACACAATAAGTATCCAATTAAAAGTAGAGAGAGAATTTGACAATTTCA
>Ga0265594_1002778_pt1 | contig 12141 bp, 10 predicted proteins | sample saktaG_11_FD_190147 | JGI IMG/M metagenome (GOLD analysis project Ga0265594, IMG submission 190147) | Saline water microbial communities from Sakinaw Lake, British Columbia, Canada - sak_2011_5_24_80m | ecosystem: Environmental > Aquatic > Non-marine Saline and Alkaline > Saline ... | reverse complement strand
TCTAAACGTGAACGAGAAACGGCTCGTAGGAGGCCTCCTCGACCGGGTTCTAGGCGAGTCCATCGAGGTGGAGCTTGTGGCCGGGGACAGCCAGTTCGAGTCGCCGCTGGTCTTCGAGTTCCTTGAGGGACTGAGGATAGGGCACGTCGTCCCGTGGAGGCGTATGAGGCGCAGGGTGAACCCATCTGAGGTGCTGTCTGTCAAGGATCGTATCGACGTGGAGGGTCCCGAGTATCTGAGGTGCGTTTATCACCGGTTGAGGGCTCCGGCTGAGGGCCTCATCGGCAGGGCTAAGAGCAGGCTAGCTCTTCAGCGGCTGACCTGGCAGGGTCTGGAGAATGTCTCTATCCATGTGGGTCTGGTGCTTATGGTGGCTTACGCTGTCTGCATCGCCGCCTATGGCATTGGGCGGCCTGAGCTTCGGCAGGGTGTTGCCTTCTTCGCGTGAAGGGTTGGGCCTGGGGTGGCTGGGTTGGTTAGAGGGTGCTCTGTTTCTACTGGTTCTGGGAGCCCTGTGAGGTGCGGGTTGTCCTCTGTTTATGGTTTTCGGAGGGATCTTGAGCTGGATGTACTTGGGGATGGGGGTAGTGGTTAGCTGAAAAGCGTATCATTAGCCCAAAAAACTCATAATTATTGAATCAGCCCGCGCGCGCTATAAAATCATCTGTTCATGATTCAAAACAAAAAGAATGCTCGTAATTTAGACACCCTATCGTGCGACAGCGGTCATAAACTTTTAATAGTTATTCCTTTCTTTTCTAGGAGAGATGTAGATATGGGAAAATGTGATATTTGTGGTAAGAATGGGCCTGAATTATCTTTACTCGGAGCAAATCACAAAGAGATGGGGTCTATTTATATCTGCTCAGATTGTTGGACGATCCTTTATGCTAAAAATAGATTCGTAGGGGGCTCAGGATCCAGCGGTAGTTCTTGTCCAACCTGTAGATAGTGGTTATTATCAATCAATTGCTGGTTGTCTTAGACTCGCGCGCATAATATAGAGATATAGAATGGGGGATTTGCTTTGAATATTGTTGAATGGAAAGAACGTATTGAAAAGGATAGGGAGGAGAAAAACAGGTTTTTCCTTTTAGATCCAAGATCCCCTATACCCCGCGGAGAACGTAGAAGGCTTTTAGGTAAAGGCCTTAGCTATTATCCTCCAGATCCAGATCTCTTTTTCGAACTATTTCTTTATGAACATAGAGATAAGAAGAAAATAGAAATGGAGACTACGAAGGGTGGGATTCAGGAATTCATTCGCTGGGGAGAATTTAGATTCAATATGGATGAGAAACAATGCGTAATCCAAGCCTATAAAAGCAATCCAGAAGAAGAAAGACTATGGATCCCCTTCAGGGACAAAACATCGGGTAAGGATACATATGGTGCAGGCCGATATATAGACCTGGAAACGGGGAAACACCTCACTTCTGATGGAAAGTGGATCTTAGATTTCAATAAAGCCTACAATCCATGGTGTGCATACAGTGAAGAATACGTTTGCCCCTTTATTCCACCAGAAAACTGGTTTGAGATTCCAATAAAAGCGGGTGAAAAGAAATATCCTCTCGAAAAAAGCTAACCAAGTTATGGCATAAATCTTGTACAGGGAATAGCTAACAATAAAGCGCGTATAGGCTGTTTGAAAATTGTGAGTTTTGATCCGAGGAGAAGTTTTCAGCGTTCCTCTGAATCCCCAGAAACGAAAACAGCTCAAGAATCAGCCGAAACCGTCGCGCGCGCCGGTGGTAGAGATCCCGGAGCAATCGGCGAATTTGCTTGGTGTTGACGGAGTTTAGCACCTGTTTTATCTTCACTCTTTCTCTAATCTATAGAAGAGGAACGGCCGCATTAATTTCTAAACAGCCTAGCGCGCGAAAAATATGACGTATCAAACGTCGTTGTTCACAGTACAACGTGAATGTGGAGAATAGTTCCATCCGAGGCGCCATTTGATTTATTCGTACATTCTCGTTTCAAAGCCTTGTGGAGCATCCCATCCATTTGTAGCACAAAGGGTGAAGGACTGCCTGTTTTTTCAGGGAGGTTTCAAATCTGAGTGCGTGTTTGGGGTAGGTTAGAAAAACAGAAAATACCGTGGTACGCGTTTCATGTAGTCACGGTATGAATCACCGTATCGCTCTAGGCAAGCTTTTTCCTCCGCTAGAATTCTAGAGTGAAGGAATAACGAAGATATTATTTGTATGAATAGTGCGAGCCATGAGCATGTGGCAATACAAATCCCAAGAAACGAAATATAAAACATGAGTTGCTGTGGATGGCGTGATATTCTGTAGAGTCCTCCAGTAACCAGTCGATCAAGTGGTGAATTTTTGAAATTGAAGAGAGCGATGACGAATCCAGTCAAACCCAGGGCAAATATAACAATTCTGGGGATGAAAACTTTGGATCCGATTTTTAATGGGGTAAAGATTATCAATACAAAATAAACGAAGGCTAATGAATTTCCTATATAAATTAGAATTTTTGACCTTTTAGTCCGTCCGAATTTATCGTAAAGCCTTGCTACCACATCCTTTGGAAAGGCACAGAGCAAAATACCGTATATCAAATATAGCAAACATATTAGAATCCATCCGTTGAGCCACCCGATCTCCAACACAGGAATTAGCTCTATCATAATTTTATGCCTCTCAATCCATCCAAGCTTCGTCATCTTCGAATTAATACCTATTGCGCACGTAGAATCCAAATTATATCCAGAAGCCTGCGCGCTTCATATTATTGAAGAGAATAGTGTCCCAATCAAGTAGGTTATGGCCGATGCAGAGGCTCCTATGACCATCATCTCAAACCCGCTTCTGATCCAGTTCTTCCTCGAAAATATGGTCTTCATGGCTCCTACTCCGAACAAGCTAGCCAGCGTGGCGATTATGGAGAATTTCATCGCGTCCATAGTACTGAGGGCCTTGAAGGCGAAGGGAAATATCGGTATTATCGCAGATATGCCGAAGGACAACCCGCATAGAACACCAGCCTTGATGGGATTCCCGATCTCCTCGGGAGCCAGTCCCAATTCCTCAAGGGTGCCCATTTCGATGGAGAACTCTTTTTCTATGGCGATCCTTTCAACGATGGATTCAGCCTCAGTGATCGTGTAGCCTTCTGATTGATAGAACCTTACTAGCTCCTCCTTCTCCTCTTTGGGGGTCCTCCCCTTGATTTTCTCCCTCTGGCTCTCCCTCTCCATGACCTCAAGCTCGGACTTGGATGACTGGTAGGCGCCTGCGGCCATTGATATGGTTCCGGCGAAGAGCTCGGCTATCCCCGAAAGTAGGATGACGTTAGGGTCAGTGATGGCTCCCATCACTCCGGCGACGAAGGCAAGGGTCGACACCAGCCCGTCGTTGGCTCCGAAGATCATGTCCCTGACCCCGCTGCCTCCGTGTATCTCCCAGGCTTCCATGCCCAGCACCTCGGTCCTCATCCTGTCTAGATGCATCCTCTCGTCGGAGGCGTATCTACTCCAGGTCTCGGATGTTGCGGTGTCCCTGATTTTTTCCGCTTGAATGGCGAGGTCCTGGATTCCCTCTTCTTCACCTATCACCGCCCACTCGAAGAACCCCTTCGTGCCGAGGATGCTCATCATCAACCCCACCTTCCAGTCTCCCAGAAGAGAACCCGTTTCCACATCGCCTCCAAGCTCCCTCATTATCCCGGACCAGAACTCTGAGATCTTTTCCTCGTCATCGCCTATGCGAATCAACAGTTGCCTTATTCTCTCGTCCTTAGCCCTGTCGACGAGGACCCTATACCCACTGATTTGCACGAGCTTATGTGCGTGGATCTTCTTAGCTACGTCGAGGAGGCTTCCTTTTTCCCCGTCAGAAAGTGTGCTCAAGGCATCTCCCCATAGGTTACTGACACCAATTCTTAAAATAATGATACCTTCCTATTTACACATTGTATTATTGAAAGGATGATTGGTTTGATGGTTGACTATGTTCCCGTAGGGGTTCCTGGCGTGGATGAGATCCTAGCTGGAAAGGGAATCCCAAAGGGCCACACGATTTTAGTCAGCGGTGGGCCGGGGAGTGGGAAGACGACGTTCGCAACCCAGTTTCTCTACACGGGGGCGACCCAGCACGGTGAATCTGGGGTCTATGTTACGCTGGACGAGGACCCGATCGAGATAAAGAAAAACATGTCAAAGTTCGGATGGGACCTGGACAGGCTCGAGGAAGAGAAAAAGCTCGTTTTCATCAACGTCTCGCCGGTTCGCGTCGCGCCCTCGGAGACTGGTCTGATCCAGCTCGGGATGAAGGAGTTTAGGCTTGTGAAGCTGCTGGAGGCGATAAGGAAGGGCGTCGAGGAGGTGGACGCGAAGAGAGTGATAGTGGACCCCCTGACGATGTTTATCCTCCAGTTCCCGGATGAGATCGAGCGCATATACGCCATGAGGGACCTGATGAGGGAGCTCAAGAAGACGGGCTGCACCAACATGCTCATCTCCGAGCTGAGGGGAACGGGTATTGAGAGGGAGCATCAGTTCGAGGAGTACCTCGCCCAGGGAGTCATACTGCTCCGAACCTTCCTCAAGGAGAGCAGGCTGATCAGGGCCTTCCAGGTGGAGAAGATGCGGGGGCTGGCGATAGACAATCAGCCGAGGCCCTATCAGATTACCGACAATGGGGTAGAGGTTTTCCCGAGGGCGACGGTCTACAGGTGAACCGTCAACTCTATACCGGTAGAAACTGAACCATTAAGTTAAAAGTAATCTAGGAAGATATGTATAACCTGGGCGACGCTTGTTGTCTTCTCTAACCCAGTTACAGGAAGTTCCACCCGAAAACGTGATCTTCCTGGTAGGCCTCCCGGGGTCGGGAAAATCCACGTTCTGCCACCAAGCTGTCCTCAGAAACATAGAGACGAGACCTGTCATCTACGTCACAACCGAATCCACCCCCTCGAAGGTTGAGGATTCACTGAGACAAAAAGGGCTGGGTAGGTTGTTACCCCATCCTCTCGTCTTCGTCGACGCCTTCCATGAGACCGTGGGACTCCCAACCGCGGCTCGACAAGACACCGTGGACGCTTCCTCTGGAGACCTGACAAGTCTAGACATTGCCATCTCCAAGCTTCGAGGAAGGATGAGCGAAAATAGCCTGTTGGTATTCGACTCTCTAACCACGCCATACCTCATGAGCGGCTCTGAGATTCTGAGGTTCATCAGAATGACGTTGTTGAGGTTTGCGGCTGAAGGAAATGCCGTTCTGGTCTGTGTGGACGAGGGCTGCGGTAAGGAGGAGGACTTAGTGTCCATGATGAGCACGGCGGACGGCATCGTCAAGATAGAGCTGATGGATGGTTCAAAGGCCTTCAATGTCCTGAAGCATCCCATGTTGGAGCCGATTAAGATTGAGGTTCCCATGACTGTTCGCCCCCATGTGGTCTCTTCCTATTATGATACAGAGTACGCTAGAAGGGAGGCGGAGATGGCCGTCAGGGGAGTAAAGGTGACGTTGAGACCAGGGGTTGGGGACTACGTTAACATCGCCTGGCGGGACCTCATCTTTTGGAGCGGCATGCTGTGGGACCCGAAGAGATTCCCGATGATGATGTACGAGTTGACCAAGTATTCTGAGGACCCGAGCAACTACGATTTTGACATGTCTTCGCTTTTTCCCTGGCACAAGAGATGTCTCTTCAAATTAGTTTTCCCAAAAAACTTCAGTAAAGTAAAAGACATGAAAAAAGTGTTTGAGAGCTCCTTTAAGCCTCAATACACACAGTGGAGAGTCTCAACTGTCGAATATCTTGACGGCATTTCCAAAACGGATGAACACTACGTTAGAGGATACGAGCATTATGAGTGTTGGGGGTTCGAGAACGTCGGCGCCTCCATAGGCCTCATGAAAACTGCGATGATGGCGGGCAGTTTTAGTGGAATGGAGGAGCTTGTTGGGGGGGTTGAGAGGGACTGGAACGCTATCGAGACGAAGTGCATAGGGCTAGGGGACCCATACTGCGAAGTCAAATTTGTGCCTGGGGAGATCGATGAGCTTAGGGGCTCTCTGGAGAAGGACAGGTCGGTTATCGAAAGGGTACATGACCGCCTCATGGAACACATCTTGGGATTTCTGCTCCATGGGAAGCCTCGGATGGAGAGGCCGACTTTGGGCAGCGGCGTACACATCCATGAGATCCAGCACGTCACGGCTGCGCCACTAGTCAATGACAGGCTACAGATGGTGTTTAGGATGGGAGGATCTAGGGCAGGGAAGATGCTCGGCGAGCGCCTCTTGGAGTCAGGGCTGAGGGAGCAGGATGCAGTGAGACGCGTAGTCGACCTCCTGGAGCACTGCAAGGGGGGAAAGATCACGTTGGGTGAGACGATAAGGATGAGGGAGAACTGCGAGAGATTCGGAATAAAAACCGAAGAGCCCTCCTGCTACTTCACCACCGGCTTCTTGAACGGCTTCTTCTCAGCCGTCAAGAACCAGCACGTGAAGGAGACGAGGTGCATAGCTATGGGCGACCCCTACTGCGAGTGGGAGTTCAGGTAGGTGGTTCTTGACGGTGTCTCTAGCGCAACTACAAGAAGTGCCACCCGAAAACATGATCCTTTTAGTCGGTCCCCCAGGGTCAGGGAAATCGGCGTTCTGTGAACAGGCAATTCTCCAGAGTTTGGCGGTGGATAGGCCCATCATCTATATTACGACCGATTGTGACCCATCTAGAGTCGAGAAGACATTAAAAGAAATGGGATTAAGCGAGTTCGAGCCAGGCGTTTTAAACTTTATTGACGCCTATAACGAGACGGTGGGGCTGCCAATTTCAGATCGACCTGATACCGTTCATGCAGACTGTGCGAGCCTGTCTAGCATAGGTATAGCGATCTCGAAGCTACAGGATAGAATAGGGAAGAAAGGTATCTTACTGGTCTTCGATTCCTTGACCTCACCTTATCTATTGAGCGGCCCAGAGATTGTGCGGTTCATGAGGTTAACCCTGTCCAGATTCACGGGTGAGGGGAACAGCGTCCTAGCGTGCTTTGATGAGGGCAGCGGTAAGGAAGAGGACCTTGTGACCATGATGAGCATCGCGGACGGCGTGATAAAGATAGAGACTGAGGAAGATAAGCGGCGCATGAACGTTGTGAAGCACCCGAGATTGAATCCGACAAGGATTGAAGTTCCTATAACCCCCTTTATTGGACTCGAAGCACGCATCTTCGATCTGAGTGTGCTTAGAGAGATACTTCAAGCAATGATGCTAGGAGGTAAATCTGGGGTAAGAAGTGAGGTTGGGGATTATGTGAACTTGTTCTGGCCGAACCTTGCCCACTGGAGTGGCATGCTCTGGGACCCTAAAAGGTTCCCGATGATGACATACGAGATGAACAAGGAGGATCCTCCCTCCTTGTTCAAGATGAGCAAGGAGGATGAAGCGGTGAAGCGCGCTTATATTCCCTGGCGCATGAGACTTCTCATGCCTTTCATTCCAAAGAACTTCAGCAAGGTCAAAGACATGAAAAAATTGATGAAGACATTGTCTTCAGGCCCCCTTGCAAAAGAGCGCGTCGGCATCATGGAATACCTTGAAGGCAGCTCCAAGACTGACGAACACTACTTAAGAGTACACGAGAACTCTGACTGCTGGGGGTTCGAAAACATCGGCGCCCCGATTGCTTCATATCTCCCTCCTTTAATCGCAGGCATGTGTAAAGGAATTGAATATTGGAAAGGAATTGAGAGGGACTGGAACGCCGTTGAGACGAAGTGCATAGGCCTCGGAGACCCATACTGCGAGTTCAAACTGGTGCCGGGAGAGATCGATGGGCTGAAGGATTCTCTGGAGAAAGACAGCCCGATTATCGAAAGTATACACAACCGCCTCATGGATCATCTCATGGGATATCTGCTCCATGGAAAACCCCTTGTTGAGAGGCCCAGGTTGGGTAGCGATGTATATATCCATCCTGTTTTCCATGCCATGGCTTTTCCTGCCATGGCCGGCGAGAGATACCAGATTGCGCTGAGGATGGGAGGCGCTAAGGCTGGAAAGGAGGTCGGCGAACACCTGATGGAAGCGGGGTTACTGGAGGATGAGGCGGTGAAGCGCATTCTCAATCTCTTAGATCACTGTAAGGTGGGAAAAATCTCAATGGATGAGACGATAAGGATAAGGGAGAACTGTGAGAGTTCTCAAACGAAGCTCTTTATAACGAAGATCAAGGAGCCCTCCTGCTTCTTCACCACGGGCTTCCTCAACGGCTTCTTCTACGCTGTAAAAAACCAGCACGTCAAGGAGACAAGGTGCATAGCGATGGGCGACCCCTATTGCGAGTGGGAGTTTAGATAAAGGGAGAGATGGATCAGAATTGAGTTTGAGTAAATCGGAGATGAATGAGATAATCGTTGCCGGCGAACCATGCCTCATTATACGCAACCCCATGATCCCTAGAATGGTTATTTGTAACTCGCTGCTCCACCCTCTACTTTCCCGGCTGAAAAGCCCAGAGGAGTTCGTCGCGTTCGTATCGGAACCATGCGTTGCACCCCACGGTTTAGACGTGGTGCTAGTCACGGCTTTCTGGCCCAGATGTGTATTCGACCAGGCTTCGGAGATAGACGCAAGTTCTAGATCGGCGCAGATCATCAAACCCCAGAACCTCATGCTGGTCGAATCGGAACTCTACATGAAGATGACGAAGAAGAGCTGCCTCTTCGGCGACTTCCTAGATCCCCTGCTCCTCCACACCGAGGACAAGAGAAAGGTCTACCGGATTCTGAGCAAGCTTAGAGCTATGATGAGGGAGAACAAGTCATACGGCCTGTTCTTCTTGACGGAGGTGAGGGGCATGGAGGACGTTGTCGATCAAGCCGCCGGCATCTTTGAGATAGTCGTAAAGGCGAAGGTCGAGACCGAGCATGATGAGCCGCTTCTAAGCTTAACCATAGTAAAACATCCCGACATCGCTGAGATGGATAAGAGGATCGAAGTCGTATTTGAGAAAGGGCAGCCAAAACGCAGAATAGGTTAGAGCCTCCAAGTTGCGCGCGCGTAAGTTTTAAAAAACCTTAACATTTCTATATTATGGAGAGGTTTGTTGTCTCTAGCCCAGTTACAGGAAGTCCCTTCTGAAAACATGATCCTGCTGGTCGGCCCTCCAGGCTCGGGAAAGTCGACCTTCTGCCAGCAAACGGTCATCAACAACATATCAATGAAACCGGTTATCTACGTAACAACCGAGACAGCCCCTACGAAGATCGAGGACTCGCTGAGGGATAAGGGGCTCACAAGGATATCACCTCACCCTATTAGCTACGTCGACGCCTTTCACGAGACCGTGGGCCTCATGACCAAGGTCAGATCAGACACGGAGGACGCCTCATCCGATGATCTAACGAGCCTTGGAATAGCCATCAACAAGCTCAGTGATCGGATGAGTGAAAAAAGCCTGCTCATCTTCGATTCTTTAACCTCGCCCTACCTCATGAGTGGCTCAGAGATATTCAGGTTCATAAGGAGTACTCTGATCAGGTTTGCGGCCGAGGGGAACGCCGTGCTAGCCTGTTTGGACGAGGGATGCGGTAAGCAAGAGGATCTGGTAGCCATGATGAGCCTCTCCGACGGCGTGATAAAGACCGAAATAGAGAAGGAGAGGCAACTCCTGGACGTCGTGAAGCACCCAAAAATGAGGCCAACAAGAATCGAGGTTCCAACCGAACCAAGACCTAGTGGACTCAAATTCCTCTTCGATTTAAAGGTCATGGATCTGAAGGCAGGGAAACAATGTTACGATGCGGTTATGCAAGGGGATGAAAAGTGGTTGAGAAAAGAGACCGGAGACTTCGTGAACCTCTTTTGGCCAAACCTCGTGACATGGAGTGGCATGCTCTGGGATCCTAAAAGGTTCCCGACACTGAAATACGAGCTCGACAAGCTGGACGGCACAATGATAAAAGAGATGATCCAGTATATGCCCTGGCATACGAGGCTCATGTTTAAGTTCATGCCCAAGGACTTCAACAACATCAATAACATGAAAAAACTGTTCAGCACCTTAGCTCCTTGGTGCGAAGCGGAGCGAAGCGGCATAATGGTATACCTTGAAAACGCCTCCAAGGTCGACGAACATCACTTTAGAGTATACGAGAACTATGCCTGTTGGGGATTTGAAAACGTAGGCGCTGCAATAGCCTTATTTTACTCCGCTGCCTGCGCCGCAGGCTCGTGTAAGGGATTTGAGGAGCGGAAAGGACTTGATAGGGACTGGAACGCCGTTGAGACAAAGTGCATTGGCCTTGGGGATCCCTACTGTGAGTTCAAACTGGTGCCTGGGGAAATCGATGAGTTGAGGGACACTCTGGAGAAGGACAGCGAATTCGTGGAGAGGATGCAAGACCAATTGATGCATCGACTCATGGGATTTCTGCTCCATGGAAAGCCTCTCGTAGAGAGACCTAAGTTAGGAAGCGATATCCACCTCCACGCGGTCTTCCATGCAACCGGTTTTTCCCAATAACCAATGAAAGATACCAGACAGCTATGAGGCTGGGGGGAGCCAGGGCGGGAAAGGAGGTCGGATCACAGCTGATGGAAGCGGGATTAGGAGAGGATGATGCCGTGAAACGCATCCTCACGCTTCTAGAACACTGCAAGGTTGGTGAGGTTTCAGCGGGTGATACAATACGAATAAAGAATAACTGCGAGAGTTTAGGCGTGAGGTTCGTAACGATGAAGTTCAATGAGCCCTCCTGCTACTTTACCACGGGCTTCCTCAACGGCTTTTTCTCAGCCGTCAAGAACCAGCATGTGAAAGAAACCAAGTGCATAGCGATGGGCGATCCCTACTGCGAGTGGGAGTTCAGGTAGCGTAATTTCCTTTGTTAATTTTACAAATATATTTAATGGAAATGCGCGCCATCGTGTTGCTAAATTCTCTTGGTTAACTTCTACATGCAACAAATATCCGAGTATGGTTTAGACTCAGCTGAAGATGGAGAAACACGAGGATGTAGCATCCATCCTCTCAATGCTCAACCCCCAAGACATAGAACAGACCATCTCCCAGCCATACCATCAGGAAGGCCCAGGAAGACCACCCAGAAGCCCGCTGGGCATCTTCAAAGCACTCATCGTGAAGCAGCTGAGAAACATCCCCAGCGACAGAGAGCTCTACCGCCGGCTCTGGAACGACGAGGCCCTCAGAGAGATCTGCGGCCTCGAGGACCGTGAGAAGCCCTACCACCCATCCCAGCTCACCAGGTTCAGAAATCGCGTCGGCCCCGAGAGGCTGGAAGACATAATGGCCAGCCTCCTAGAGGAACTCGTTGAAGAAGGCGTCGTTAAAGGCGAAAACCTGGCCCTGGACGCCACCTTCATCAAGGCCTGGAGCAGGCGGGACCCGACGGACGACAGCCACGGCCTCTCTGACCCTGAGAGCCGCGTGGGCAGAGATGGCAAGACGTATGATCTGGGCTACAAGGCTCATGTGGCTGTGGACGTTGAATCTGATATGCCGGTGGCCGCCGTCGTGGCATCGGCTAACGAGAACGAGAAGAAGCACGCCGAGGAGCTACTAGGTAAAGCGTCAGAGGTGGTCGAGGGGATTAAGGCTGTGGTGGCAGACAGCCAGTACAGCAGCGAGAAGGTTAGAGGCTTCGTCGAGGAGCTTGGGGCGAGGCCTGTGATTCCTTACATGTCTAGTCATAAGCGTGGGGAGATGGTGCTCCGGGTGGATCGGTTCTTCAGGGTCAGTGGGCCGGAGGAGGAGAGGAGGATATATGGTTTGGGGAGGGCTTCGGTTGAGAGGGTGAACTCCAGGCTGGATCTGGTGGGCTTGGGCGGCCTTAGGCTTAGGGGTTTGAAGAATGTCGTGGTTCACGTGTTGCTCTGTTTAATCGTGATGCTGATTGTGGCTGTGGCTGCTGTTCGGCTTGGTAGGCCATGGAAGGCTAGATCATTGTCTTCGTTCTGGTGGTGAGGAGGTTGACTTGTTCATGTAATTTAGCAACACGCTGGCGCGCGAGAAAATTAGGGTTGCAACCCAGAAAAAATGTAAAAACATTTGCATGTGTTCGTAAAGCTGATACATAATCGCGCGTACGATCTTAATTGCTTGGGGATTTGATGTATGGTTGTTGCAAAAGGAAAGCGTATTGCGAT
>Ga0265594_1002777_pt1 | contig 12143 bp, 14 predicted proteins | sample saktaG_11_FD_190147 | JGI IMG/M metagenome (GOLD analysis project Ga0265594, IMG submission 190147) | Saline water microbial communities from Sakinaw Lake, British Columbia, Canada - sak_2011_5_24_80m | ecosystem: Environmental > Aquatic > Non-marine Saline and Alkaline > Saline ... | reverse complement strand
ATTTTTCTCCCTGGTCAGTCAAAGAATTCGGGATTGTCCCGGCAACCGCGTAAATCGGGACCCGGGCCCCGTCAATAAAAATCCGCAGGCTTTTTTCATTAAGGTTGGTGCCAACGACGTCGGCCACATATTTTCCGGCAATATGATGCCATTTTTTTATGTCGGTAATGGGGGCGTTTTTGCAAAATTCGCCAGTGGCGCAATCATTATCAGTCAAACACTGGGTGGTTTCAACGTTCAATCCGAGACAAACGCCGTCTTTCTGAGTGACGGTCGCGGTGTTTGTCCCGTCGGAAACCGTAAAATTCAAACGATTATTTATGTCAAACCAAAGCCGATAACTTCTGTTTGTTGATTCGTCCCATTTGCCGACAACGGTCTGTTCGCCTGTTTCTCCGTCACCGATCAGACCTCTTTTAACCCAGGCCTCAACAGTTAAATTGCCAGTCACGCTTAAACTCGCGCTGTCAGCCGCTTCGATATAATCTTCAACTCCGTCAAACTGCAAAGCATTGCCAAACTTGCCCTGAACCTGAAACGGCGGAGTGCTGACCGGCATTAAAGTATCGGCATTGCCATTACCGGAATCATCGGCAATTACTCCGGCAACAATGCTGTTCATTTTCCAATGGGCTTTTAAATGAGTGGAACGGACGCAAGGACCGGTGTCAATAAAATTCTCGCCGCTGTCGCCGGCGCAACTGAAACGGCAAAGACCTCCTCCTTCACAATCCGTGTCATTAAAACACAATGTTCCCGGCTCGGTTCCGCCCTGACAAAGCCAGCCGGGATTGCCGACGCAGGCCCAGGAAACCGGCAAGCCGTGAGGAGGCTGGCCGCCGCAGACCCCGCCGGGACAATTGGCGTTGAGCGTGCAATAAGCTCCATCATTGCTTCCGCCCAAACAAACGTTCTGGCAGGTCTTTCCAAAACAAATCCAGCCGACGTTCTCGCTCCAAGCCCAGCCACTCAATGTCCTGTCGCCTTCTTTGTCGTAATGAACTCCATAATCTCCTCCGGCCAAACCATAAGGGCAATCTGCCGGATTGCCGCCTGGACAACAATTTTCAAAAACGCCGTCAATTTCACAAACACCGCCGCCGGAACAATCCGCGTCTTGGGAACAGGCCGTTCCCGGCTCGGTTCCGCCGCTGCATTTCGCATAATCGTTGTAACAATTCATTGAAATCCAGCCGGCATTTTCGCTCCAACCCCAGCCGCGAATCTTGTGGACGGCAGCCGCCTGAGTTTCCAAAGGTTTTTGGTTAATCAAAAAAACACTGGTTAAAATGACGAAAATACCCAGCGCAAACAAGACCCTGGCCATAATTAAATATTTTTTAAAATTTAATTTAAAAATTAAGGGCATAATAAGATTTAAGATTTAAGATTTAAGATTTAAGATTTCGGATTTACTACTTCACGTGCATCACGCCTGTCTCGCCCCGGTCGCGATGAGCCGGAGTGCCGCAATAAAAAGCGTAATCCCCGGGCGCGGGAGCGTTGAAAGTAATGGCCACGGTCTCGTTGGCAGTCGCGCTGATCGCCACCGCCTGCAAAATAAGGTCGTCAAACGCTAAGCTATGAATTTTTTTGTCGCCGGAGATTATTGAAAGAGTGACTACTTTCCCTGTTTTGACGGTAAATTCCTTTGGTTCAAAGCCTTTGGCGGAAACGACTAATTTCACGGCTGATTCAGGAATCTCCTGTTCGGTCAAAACCCTTGATTGTTTCGGCGCTTGCGGAGAACCCGGCAAAGCGGCATTGTCCGCCAATTTTCCTTCCAAAGTCAAGACCTGCCCTTGTTCGGAAACGGGACTGGCTCCGGGAATGACTGCTTCAGCCCCTTTTAAGGGGTCCTCTCCTGTTTCAGGGATAATCCCTTCCGTCTCCTGTCCGGGAATTTCTTGTCCCTCTGATTCCGGGGCGATTCCCTCGGGCACCGTCGTTTTCGGCAAAGTTAAAAGCATAACGATAAAACCAATCACGATGATTCCGATAACGATTATCAATGTTGCATTTTTTTTCATAGACTTTTAATTATTTTTTATCCCGTAGAAGAATATGGAAAAAATTTAGTCAAAATTTCTCTACGGGATTTATTAATTCTATTTTAATCAATTCAATTATTTCGGTCAATCCCCCACTTGCGTGCAAGTGAGGGGGTCAAGTTTGGAATCCGACCCGATTGTTAAAATGCGTCTTCGTTATAAATAAGAACCTGCTCGCTTCGCTCGCAGAACCTTGAAATTAAGTTTTTATCTTATGAATAATAAAGTAACTTAATTATAAGTATACCAATCTTTGATAAAAGGGTCAAGAAAAAATGTGGAGATTGAACCTCTATAAACATGTGAATAAGAACCCTTGACAAAAAAAGGAAAAAGTGGTTATATTAAAAGTAATAAAATAAAATTGATCTTTACAATTTAATAATAAACTAAATATGGAGGAAATGAATCATGAAAACAAAAAGTTTGGTTTTAGGAATTTTCACTTTATTATTGATGTTTTTAAGTGTTTCAGTATTCGGTCAAACTAAAACCGGTACACTTAAAATCTTTTCTGAATTAACTGGAATCGTCGTCTACCTTGATGAAAATCGTCAGGGTGAAAATGTACAACAGATAAATGATATTCCGGTGGGCAGTCACTATCTTAAAGTATTGTTAGGCAGCGTCAGCGTATATGGTGAACTTATTGAAATAAAAGAAGGCACTGTTACGACTGTTCTTATTAAAAATACCGGTCAGGTACAGGAAAAAATACTTGACAGCAAAACAGCAGAGCAGGAGACCTATACCAATTCTAAGCTTGACATTATTCTCAGCAGAGGAATGTCTACAACGACTAAAGGTTATAGTAATCTTTTTCCGGGTTATTACTCTTATTGGGGATATTCCAGTTCTGTATCTTCTTCTGTTGAAACAACAGATTGGAAGATAATCCAGGGAGGAGTAAAAGAAATAAGTGAAAGCACTTTTGCCGGCCTAACGAACAACACAAATTTACAGAATGCTATAAACTTAGAATGAAAAAAGTATAGCAAAAAAATTGGAACTTCTGCTATTGTTGGTATAATTTCTATGATTCCAACTGGATTGATTTTGGCAGATATACTGGATTCTAAACCTAAATCATGGCTGTTCCCTGATACTAAAAAAGGACAAACCGCTGAAGCTGCTGTTTTCGCGATATCAGCACCAGTTTGTATTATCAGTTTAACAATTTGTTTAAAATCTCCAGAACCCCATGGTCACCACATTTCTGTAACAGATGCTGCGAAAGAAGCTCAGAAATACAATAGGTTGTTAAAAACCAAATTGGGACTACCAGAGAATTACGATATTAAATAGTAATTCGTAATGCAAGTGATAATCTTGTTACCCATCAAACGGAAGGCATGCAAATCAGTATTTTGCAAAGCAATATGGAGGTGATATTTGCCTGCCTTCTTAGAAAACCCTCATTCTATTTAATGAGGGTTTTTTTAGTAGTAGTTACTATAGAAGTCGGACTTCTATAGACTTCTGGTTCCCAAGTGACTCCTAAAAAATAGAGTTGACCCCATTTTTCACTTATATTTTTTAAAAAGGTATCTTTTACCGCCTGATAAGGTCCGACCCCATCAAGAACCCCATCAAGATCACTCCATTTTTTAATAAAAAACCGCTTCTTTTTGAGAAACGGTTTAAAGATTAAAAGTTTACACAGAATTTTCCGGCCGGCGTTTTGGCCATTTTTTGCGATTTAACATCGCGACATTATTGGGTTTGCCGGCTTTCTTTCTGGTTTGGCGATAGCGGCTTCTGGCCTTACGCTGAATTTGTAAGAAAGCCAAAGCTTTCGGTGGCATACCGTTATCCCAAGCAACGAAAATCGGCTTAGCGTGATGCCTCATATTGTCGCAGCGCCAATACCGAGATTTTAGAGCTTGACCGTACGCTATCCTCATATAGCGCTGGCATTGGGGGCAAAGCGGACGATGGATAATCCGCCATCTGGCTACCCAAGCATGACGGACCATCTTTAGTAGGAAATTCTTAGTCCGTCGAAGCGGATGCGTAAAATATCTAGCCCTATCGCCGTCGGCAATCAAGATCCAACCGGCATCGCTATCGCGCGATTTTTGTTCCTGGCTCAAATAAGTCGTCCAAATAAAGACTTTTAATTCATTAGCGCTAAAGATAAAACCGGTCTCCCTGCCTTCTTGAGGGCGCGGAGCTTCCAGACCTAAACGCTTGAAAGTCTTAGAAAATTCCTCGCTCGTGAGTTCTCTGAACCCCAAAGTGAGAAGCTTTTTCCGAAAAGCGGTAAAAGCTTTTTCATCAGGTAAGATTTGGCGCGGCATCACTCACTATCCCTTTCTATAACGGTTTTCAATCGACGGACAACATCATCTACAGTCTGAGCTGTTTCCAGGCTATTGCCGATATCCACGCCGAATTCGCGTCCCATACGACTAGACAATTCAACGACATCAAGCGAATCAAAACCTAAATCATCCTTTAAATTATCGGAACGCTTTACTTCGTCAAGATGTTGACCCTTCGCCCATGCGAAACTCAGGATACATTTTTTCAGCCTGTCAAAAATGGCTTCATCAGAAAGATTCAATTCATTCATTACTTAGTCCTCCTATGTGTTTAGTTAATATTATTTTTAAAGTTCTAATGATAATATATCACTATTTCCAGATCTTTGTCAAGTACCGCGCATTGAGTCATAAATAATCTTACTTTACTCTCAGCGGTTGGGACATATAAGAACCTGATCACTGCGGACTTTGACTGAGCTCAGCCGAATGTCTTCGCAGAACCTTGAAATTAAATGTTATTGTATAGAAATTAAGGTAATTTAATTATAAGAACCCTTCGCTACGCTCAGGAACCTTGAAAATAAGTTTTTATTGTATAAAAGTTAAGGTAACTTAATTATAAGATATTGCCATAGTTATTATTCAATAAAAAGTTCGCCAGTTTAATGGCGGATTTTTTGTTTTTAAATTTTCATACGGACGTACAGGACGGACCTGTACGCTTTCAGAAAATTGAGAGGCCGAGCCTCTCAATTTTGACTAGCACTGGTAAAAAATCTCTCAAAATCGTGCTAAATTCAAAAAATTGACCTATTTCTCAGATTTAATGCGGGTTGTAGAGAGGCTATTTAGGAGACCTGACTCCAAGTAAAAAGTTATCCACAGATTTAATGTTGATTTTTTACTTTTGATTAGTTATTATTGTAATATAAATTATTACAAATTAATACACTTAATAATTATCAATATGCGTAACATTGTTAACATTTCTTTACCGAAAAAAATGGCTGAAATAGTAAGAAAAGAAGTCAGATCAGGAGACTATGCTTCGGTGAGCGAGTTTTTCCGCCATCTTATTCGACTCTGGAATACTAATAAATTAGCTGAAGAATTAAAAAAAGACCGTCAGGAGTTTGAAGCGGGAAAAGGAAAGGTATTGCGTTCTTTTCGTGATTTGAGATGATAGTCATGAGAATATTGTATTTGCCAAAATTTGAGAAACAGTATAAAAAGTTGCCAGTGGAAGTTAAAAATTTGGCGGAAAAAAAAGAAAAAATTTTTCGTCAAGATCCTTTTGATTCAAAATTAAAAACCCATAAACTTCATGGCGAACTTAATAGTTTTTGGTCATTTTCAATAAGTTATGATTATAGGATTATTTTTGACTTTATTGACAAAAAGACGGTTAGATTCTATTCTGTCGGCAAGCATGATATTTATGAGTAAAAGTGTGGAGGTTGAACCTCCACAGTCAGCCCCTTGATTATTTCTTTTTATATGCTACGCTTTTAACAACTATCAAGATAGAACTCATCGGATCATTCCGAGATTCCGAAAAGTTCGCCAGTTTAATGGCGGATTTTTTGTTTTTAAATTTTCATACGGAGTACAGGATGAACCTGTACGCTTTTAATGCGAACACTTGACAGAAAAAGGAAAATGTGCCATAATAAAAAGAATAAATAACGGTATGAACAAACGAATGTTTGTTTGTCCGACGACGCTCTTTGAAAATATATATAAACTAAATATGGAGGAAACAAATCATGAAAACAAATGTATTTAATTTAACTTTAGCCATTGCAACTATATGCCTAATGCTGGTTGCAGGTTGTGAAAAAGACGACAACCCATTAACCCCCGAACCTAATGCGCCGAAAGGTTTGTCTGCTTGTAAGGCTTGGATAGCATTTCAGCTATCCACCGGCGGAAACAATGGCGATTTGTACAGCATCTGGAGCAATTCAGATACGAAACTAAACCGCCAAGGGATGATTACAGAAGCAGAAGGCTGCTGGAACCTGACTTACAGTCATGTTTGGGGTAAAGAATATAAAGGTTCTAATCCCGGTTGGGAAAAAGGTACTCATCAGGACAACTACGGCACCTATACACCTTTGAATCAAATATTGAATTTTGATTCGTATGAAGCCATGCGAGTGGCCGACGCCAATGGGGGTTCGGCATACGCAGAAGTCTGGTCGATGACTGTTGCCAGCGGTAATGGTAATGTTTTCGGCCAGCCGGGAGAAACATTCTGGGTCATTATCTATAAAATAATAGATAAAGACAAAGATGATGCCAGAAGATTGTTTCTGATAAATGCCCGAACTGGTATCTTCTTTAAAAGAATAAATTTTCTTTCATAAAAAAGAAAAGAACAGATTTCTTTTAGAAGTAGAAACGCGGTTAGTGATGCGTGAAAGATTGATTAATTAAAATTTTGGGACTATTTTAAATATTAAATAGTCCCATTTTATTTCTGTTTTTTGACGGTATTGTCTTTAATTTACGAATATCAAAAATTTGGAAGCTGAGCTTCCAAATTTAAATTATAACAAACAAATTCTACTAATTTATCTTTTTCAGAAAGTTGAGAAGCGAGGCTTCTCAACTTTTCTTCTCAACTTTTCACTTGGGAGCTAAGCTCCTAAACTTCTCCCAAAGGATGATTTCCACAAATCCTCATTTGACAGCTTTATTCTACGGTTTATAATATAACTATAATCTGTAATTTATAAAATTATGTTTATTGCTTATCTCTTTCAAAAAATGGCTCAGGCTAAATATAAAATTTTAGAAGATGGAAATTATTTTGGTGAAATCCCAAGACTTCAGGGGGTTTGGGCTTCAGAAAAAACCTTGGAAAAATGTAGAGAAGTTCTTAAAGAGGTTTTAGAAGAATGGATAATTCTAAAGCTAAAAGATAACGACAAAATACCAGGATTCCCTATTATTAAAAGAAAAACAAGCAATAAAAAAATTCAGAAAGTAACTACCCATCAATATGTCTAAAAATATTTCCCGAAGGAAATTGATAAAAAATTTCCGGGAATTGGGATTTGCGGGACCGTATAGCGGAGGAAAACACGAATTTATGAAAAAAGGACCTCTAAAAATTCGCATACCCTCCCCACACGAAGGCGATATCAGCGCTGGATTAGTTAACGAAATACTCAGACAAGCAGGAATAAACAAAAATATTTGGAATAAATTTTAAAGAACTCCAGTATTGACCGGATTAATAAATTTTCAAACGGCTTTTAAAGAGCTATTTTTTTATTTAGGTTCTATGGAAGCCAGGCTTGTGTAAAGATTCATTGAACAAAAAAATGAACAGGGTCCGACCCTGTCAACCTGTCACTGTCAACCTGTCACTTAAGACTTTTCTCAGTAGTTACTTATAGAAGGTTACTATAGAAGTCAGGCTTCTATAGTAAGAATAGCGGATTTTTTGTTTTTAAATTTTCATACGGAGTACAGGATGAACCTGTACGCTCAGGAATTTAATGCGAACACTTGACAGAAAAAGGAAAATATGCCATAATAAAAACAATAAATAACGGTATGAACAAACGAATGTTTGTTTGTCCGACGACGCTCTTTGAAAATATATATAAACTAAAATATGGAGGAAATGAAAAATGAAAAAGTATTGGATTTTTGCGTTGCTCTTTATAGTATTGAGCGCGTGCGAAAAAGAAGAGATGATACCGACATTATCAAGTGGAACGCCAAATGGAGTAGAAACGTCCAGATTTAAAACTACTGTTTCTCTTGGAACAGGTATTGGTTCGGTAACTGTTTCTTTAGATAAAGATGTATATCAACCTGGAGATTCGGCAATCTACGCAGGAGTCCTGCACCTGGAATGTAATAGTAGGGATATAGCACTACTAAGGTTAAACTTGACAGCAGCAAGACTAATATATGATCTAAAACAGGATATATACATTTCTTCGCCAGCGAGACTCAGTCAAGCATACTATTTTCAGAAGTCTTTTAAAGTTGAAAATGAGCCTGGTTTTTATATTGCGAGTCTTGATATGGAAGTGGAGCACTTTTTTCCAAATTCACTTAAACCTGAAAGTATGATTGCAGTGGGTATCCCCAGTGTGTATAAAGTTAAATATTAAAGAGGAATTAAAATATTCCTCTTTTTTATAAATTTATTTTATGCGACGGATAATGTCAGCCATCGTTGGAAAGCCGAGACAAAATTCAAAAACATTGATTTAAAAAATCTGCCAAAATTAGATAATCTGGAATTAACGGACTGGAAGTACTAACTTTTTAATCAAAAACCATTCTTAAAAGAATGGTTTTTTATTATTCAATACTTTTATGGTATGGGCGCGGTGGCGGGGGCTGCGGGAGCGGTCGGAACCGCGGACTCGAGATAATTCATCTCCAGAGCATTAAATTCCTTTATTTCTTTTATATCTTTTTCAGCCATAACTCTTATCGTTTGCCCGACTTTCAAATCGGATATGGAAATTTCACTTTTATTAAACCTATCAGGAGGAGTAATCGAATTCTTGTCTTGGTTTTTATTATAATACGCATTCATCTCGGCTATATACTCTTTTGAATCTTTCAATTCCAAACTATATATTTTAGTGGCTTGATCCACAACAATTATTCTCACATCCAAAGATTCGTCAGCCAATGGTTCAAGCGGTCGGATTTTTAAAGTTATTTTATCTTCGTTAATTTCCTTGATTTCACCGCTTAATGCCCTTATTTCCATATTTACTCCGCCGGGCATAATAAAGCCGCTGTCGATAAGCCTTGTCTTAGCCGCTTCCCAGCCGGCTTGAAAAGTATCAGTTCCTTTGACTAACTGTTCGGTTGGATTAACCTTAGCGCCTCCAATAAGATAACCCAAAGTAAAAAATACCAGGGCGACAACTAACGAGATGATGGTGGTTTTTTTTATAGAATTTAAATTAAAAATTATTTTTATAAAACAAAATTATTTAAACCGGATGAATTCTTTATATTCTTTTTTCGGTCTTTTCCGAAATATAGTTGAATCTTTCGTGCAGGTCCGACCTGTACGGAAAGCCGCAGAAAACAATAACCTTATGTTAAATTAATAACAAGAGTAGCCGTCCCAAGTACAACCTGCAGATTGGCAACTGTACTGATCATAATAGCTGGAACAAGACGCACTAACGCATCTATAGTTATAACTATCCCAATAGCAACCTGCATTATAACAACTGGATGAATCAGAACCATAGTACTCACAAGGATAATTATCACAGACATAGCCATAACTATGCCAGTAGCAGTTTGCCGAAGTACAGGCGGATTCATAAGTATAGTCGGAACAGGGACAGGAACCACAATCTCCTGGACAATTTGAACATGTTTCTCCGGGATCGCAAATGTAGTTACCACAGGGACAAACCCCGCAATCAGCAGGACAAGACCCGCAATTCTCACCATATGCGGTGCTACAAATAGTATCACCGCAAGGTGCAGAGGTAGAACAAGTCCCCCATGAAGAATCTCCAACAGTCATCGGTATAGTTAGTTGGCTTATCCTTACGCGATTTATGAATCCGGCCCAACCACCAGCATCCACGGTTCGCAAAGTACTTCCAGTATACATGCATTTTTTAAGAGGATAATCATAAGTTCCAGTACAGAACCTAACTTGGCCCCAGTCTGATTGTCTTACTATTGCAGTTATACAAGGCTCTCCTTGACAGATATTATTAGCCTGACCTAATGCCCCACAACGCATGTGTCTCCATTTCTTAAGAAGACCACAGCTACCTCCTAAACTAGTCTCAATAGCACCCCCCGTAATATATAAAGGGCACGCGGGATAACTTGCGCATTCACTTAAAGAAACATAGCCAGCACCCACATAAACTCCTGCCGGACTAAGATCACAAGGGCCGCCGTCTATAGAAACTCCGGTGGGCAGATTGTTCTTAAAGCTATCAAATTCTCCCGTTGTCTTAGTGGGGATAAAATAATCCTTTCGCGAGATATTACTGATATAAAAAAGTCCACCAGAGTATCCTGCTGGGTAAACAATCTTAAAGGTTGTAACTGCATTAATTCTATAACCCGTACTTGTATCATCAATACCAAAAACTAAAGTTGGAACAAAAATTAAAAAAGCCAAAACTAATAAACCAAGAAATTTAAAACGCCTTAAAGCTGATTTCATATTTTTTAAAAAATAAAGATTAATTATTTTTTTAAAAACTAAATTCTAATAAAATTATACCACTAAACCACTAAACCCGCAATAGTGTTTACTCATGCCTTAATTTTAACATGTTTTCAGCTAAAATTAAAACAAAACTGGGGATAACTTTAATTATTTTCTAAGTTTTTGAATGGGTTGTGAGCAATTACTACTTACTGCCAAGAAAAAAGGGATACTTATAGCGTAGTTTACAATTTTTATTTAGTATCCTTTACTAAACGAATACCAAATCCACGGTTTTGATTATAAATACCCGCTATGTCTAGAGTACAATAACTTCTAGAAATTTCCGCTACAACCGCCCCTGGCCCAAAAAGTTCCGATGTCCAAAAAATAGCATCTTCTCCTAAATTCATAAACACAAATTTACCGGTTACAGGGCTTACAGCAATTGCTCCATTAGGCAAGGCAGTAAAACTGCTGCTATTAGTACCCGGCACCGTTGGTGTTTTCCAATGAGCTAAACCGGTTTCCATCATTTTCGGTCCAGCCGGCATCTGACCACCGAGGAAAGTTTCTAAGTCAGACCATTCCTTATTAGTAGGCACGTGCCAGCCTTTAATGGCTAAGCCGCGAGGATCGGCGGTGGTGTACCAGTTGTAAAGCGCGCCATAGACCTCTCCAATTTTGGGGTCATTGTTATACCAGCAGAAAGCGCCGGTAGTTAATCCGCCCCAAGCTACTGGATCGGTAACGTTAGGAATAGGGTCGCCGTTCTGGTAGTGAGTAACTTTCAAGTTTTCTTTCAGCCAAACTTGATTTCCGATTTTGACGGTGTGGTAGAGATTACCGTCAATATCGGCGATCATAATCTCTGGAGCGGTGGTGTTTATTTTAGGACCGTTTGCATCTTTTTTAGCTTCAAAATATCTTACAAGATAAAAAGCTAAAGCGAAAAGAAGCAAAGCAAAGGCTATAATAATTAGCAACTTAATAATTTTTTTACTCATATTTTATTTATTAATTTCTTAATTATTTAATAATCCGGTAGTCGGTCGGGGTGGCAATAATTATTAAGACTGGTAAGCCAAAAATCAAATATTTAAGATTTTTTTTATAGATAAAAATTAATCATTTTTTAAAAACTAAGTTCTAGTAAAATTATACCACTAAACCACTAAACCCGCAATAGTGTCTACGGCTAAGAAAAAAGGGATACTTATTTAAGTATCCCTTAACGTAATTTACGATTTTTATTCGGCATCTTTTATTAAACGAATGCCAAATCCACGGTTTTGAGTATAAATAAGTCCTATCTCTAAAATACAATAATGACTTATAGAAATTCCCACTGCTTCCGCACCTGGTCCAAAAAGTTCTGATGTCCAAAAAATAGCATCTTCTCCTAAATTCATAAACACAAATTTACCGGTTACAGGGCTTACAGCAATTGCTCCATTAGGCAGAGCGGTAAAACCGCTGCTATTAGTAGCCTGTACTAGTGGGTTTTTCCAAAGAGCCAAACCGGTTTCCATCATTTTTGGTCCAGATTCTCTCTGACCACCAAGAAAAGTTTCCAAGTCACACCATTCCTTATCAGTCGGTACATGCCAGCCTTTAATGGCTAATCCACGAGGATCGGCAACGGTGTAC
>Ga0265594_1002774_pt1 | contig 12146 bp, 15 predicted proteins | sample saktaG_11_FD_190147 | JGI IMG/M metagenome (GOLD analysis project Ga0265594, IMG submission 190147) | Saline water microbial communities from Sakinaw Lake, British Columbia, Canada - sak_2011_5_24_80m | ecosystem: Environmental > Aquatic > Non-marine Saline and Alkaline > Saline ... | reverse complement strand
CTGGATGAGGGCATACTCGAAGCTGATGCGCCTCCCCGTTCGTTCAACGTAATGACGACAGGCGGCCATCAAGTGGATCAAGGGATAGCGGCGATTGATGGGGACCAGCTCGTCGCGCAATTCATCGGTGGAGGCATGGAGGGAGACAGCCAGGCCAATCTGTCTCCCCTCCTCAGCCAATCGCTGGATGCCGGGCACCAGACCCACAGTCGAGACGGTGATGCGCCGCGCTCCCAGGTTAAAACCGTCATCGTGAGTCAGCGCTTCGATGGCCTGCCAGGTGGCCTCGTAGTTGGCCAGCGGCTCGCCCATGCCCATGAGGACTACGTTGGTGAGTGACGAGTTACGAGTAACAGGTAATGAGTGAGCCCCCCTCGTTACTCGTAACTCATTCCTCATTCCTTCCCTCAATTGTCGAGCGAAGTATAGCACCTGCTCCACGATCTCCCCCGCCGTGAGGTTGCGCACCAGGCCACTCTGGCCTGTGGCGCAGAAGACGCAGCCGAGCGCACAGCCAACCTGGGTGGAGATGCAGGCCGTGTGCCGTCGCTCGTAGTGCATCAGTACGCTCTCGATAGTCTGATCGTCTCGCAGGGCGAAAAGCACCTTGCGCGTCAAGCCGTCGGCGGATACTCGTTTCTCCAGAGGCTTCATAGTTCGCAAGCAGGCCGCCTCTGCCAGTCTCTCCCGTAGTCCTTTGGGCAGATTGGTCATCTCCTGGAAGTCGGTGGCCAGCGCACGATAGAGCCAGCCCCAGATCTGATTAGCGCGGTAGGAGGGCTCGCCCCAGGAGGCAAGGAATTCCTTCAATTCATTGTAGGTTAGATCAAGCAGTAGAGCTTTACCAATCAACATAACCAATCCCTGGGATGAGGTGGAGCAATTTGTGACTCGATCATCCCAGTCATTTGCTACTCCCACTCGGTCTCGTAGTCTCAGTGAAAGCGATCAGCTTTGTGCTTTCATAGAGCGCAATCGCCACCGCCGCAGACAAATTGAGCGAATCAATCCGCTCGTCGTGCGGGATGGCGACACTCGTCCCGACGTTTAGGAACTCGTCAGGCAAGCCGCCGCTCTCGTTGCCGAAGACGAGCGCAAAGGGCGGCTTGAAGCGCACGCAGGCGATAGTCACTCGCCCGTTGGTCATCAGGGGATACAGGTTGTGGGCGAAGTTGTGGCTGTAGTCTTCAAAGCGGTCGAAGTATTCAAGCGACAATCTGAAAACCGCTCCCATTGAGGCGCGAACGGTCTTGGGATCGAAGATGTCAACGGCAGGCCGGATCAGCGCCAGGTCGGTAATCCCAAAGCCTACCATCGTCCGGGCAATGGCGCCGACGTTGCCCATGTCGCCGGGGTTGACCAGCACGACGTGGTTGCGGTTTGGATCAAGCCGGCTTCGGTACTTGCGGAATACGCCAATCGCGAGGTGGCTCCCCTTAGGTGAGAGTCGCTCGATGGTCTTATCGTTTGTCTCTACCGGGACGCGGCTTCGGGCGCACAGATCCTTGAGCCTGGCGACGCCGACATTCCGTTCGCTTTTGGAGGATAGCACGACCCCCAACACGTGTTCTGGTCGCGCGTCGAGTAATTCCAACGTGGCGAACACGCCGTTGGCGTAGGAGTATTCAAAACGCTTCCGGTAGCGCTTAAGACGTAAGCTCATGAGATACCTACCCATTAGCGTCAACTTAAGACTCAAAGGCCCGGGGACAGGGCTCAGCGCTTAAGTTGACGCAGAGGATTGGAGATCAGAGATTACCACACACCAGGCAGCAGCCGGTAGCGCACCCGCTGGGCATAGTCTTTGTAACCGTCGAGCTTGTCCTGCAGCGCCCTATCTTCAAGCGCGGTACGGACAATGGCAAGGCACACCGTAAGCGCCGCCGGGATGATCGCCCATAGCGAGCCGAGTATCAGCGGCATTGCGAGATCGAACGCGATGATCCCAGCATAGCCCGGATGGCGCACGTGCCGGTAAGGCCCGCTGGCGGCGACAGTATGGCCGCGGTTCTTTGCGATGCGCAGGACGCCGTAGAAGAACCTGTTCGATGCCATGGCCCAGGTGGTCAGAAGGGACCCCAGCACCGCGATAGCCAACGCGGTGATCAAGAGCGCGAGCGGAATCCCCGTTGCGCGAGCCGACCACCCGAAGCGCTCATCCAGCCCGGCCACGATGCATATACCCACCGGGCCGTACAAGGCCATTACGCCAGCGAGCACTCTATCCAGGTCTCGTTTACCCCTGGATTGGGCACGGTCTACCACCAGCTCCGGGTTGGCTGGGATCAGGACGAGCGCATTGACACCCAGGCCAGCCAGGTGCACGCCGATATAGACCCAGGCCATCACCCAGTCCAGGCGGCCTGAAGCGATGAACAGGCTCGCCACCTGAATCAGGATAAAGAGGCCATGCTGTAGCATGTATTTCGTCACCACGACGGCTGTGTCCGGTTTCCCTTTTGGTTGCTCTGCAGATGTACCGGCGTTGATTTTGCCCCTCCTGAACGATGTTCTAGCTGTTTCGCACACCGGTGGCTACCAGATGCCCGGCAGCAGGCGGTAGCGCACCCTCTGTGCGTACTCCTTGTAGCCGTCGAGTTCCTCCAGCAGTGTCCTGTCTTCCAGCGCCGTGCGGATGATTGTGCCTAACGCTACCAGAATGGTAGGGATTAGCGCCCACAGCGAACCAAGAAGAATCGGAATCATGAGGGAGGACACAATCCCAGTGGCGTAAGACGGATGGCGCACGAACCGATATGGCCCATCAGTGATGACAGTTTGGCCGCGGTCTTTCTGGATACGCACAACGGCCGAGTAGTACCTGTTCACTGCCATGGCCCAGGTACCCACAGTGTATCCCAGCACCATGATGGCCAGCGCAACCAGCCGGGGAGTGAGTGGAATCTGCGGCGACCACCCGAAGCGCTCATCCAGACCGGCCACGATCATCATGGCCAACGGGCCGACCAGGAGCAGGAAGAAGAGAATCAGCCGATCCCAGTCTCTGACATCCTCCCGATCAAGGGATTGGGCGCGTTCCGCTAGCAAATCCGGGTTTGTGCGCATCACGGCAATCCGGCTAACAAGTGTGAAAAAAACAACGATGCCGACATAGACCCATGCCCACACCCAATTCAGACGGCCCGCCGCGATGAACAAGATCATCGGTAACAGCAACGTGAATGCAGCAAACCTGAGCCACGCTTTCCAACCAACGGCCTTGATTACCTCAAATGCCCCTTTGGGTTGCTCAACATAGGTGTTCATTTGTCCCTCCTTCGGAATGGTGGATTGGTAGATTCGGAGGTTCGGGATTCGTAGATTCGTACCGAATGTACCAACTTACGAATCTACGAGTTTACGAATCTACCTTGTTACTTCCTGCCGACGTATATTCCGTATCCAAAGTATTCGTCAAGGTTGTCGGGCGTGACCCCATCCTCTCGTACTCCCTTCACGAATCTCCTGTAAGCTGGACTTCTGGCATAGAGGGACAACATTCTGCCCCAAATACCCAACATTCCTGCAAAACCATACCGACGGAATATCTCTTTGGCCTCGGTTCGCACGTTGATGGCATAAGTTCTCGCGACGATTTCTCTCAGCCCAGCGCCCTCCAATAATCCCACCCAGGCATCAGAAGTCAGAGGTTGCACGTTGGCACCCACATCCTGGGATGCCCAGGCGACCACTTCTGGCGGAGGCGGTACCTTCAGCCAGGCTGACTCATTCAGCCCGACGTATCCTCCCGGCTTCGTCACCCGCGCATACTCGTTGACCGCTTTCTGTTTGTCTTCTGGAAAGGCGGTTACGGACTCGGTGATGACGGCGTCGAAAAGGTCATCCTCGAAAGGGAGGTCTTGCGCATCGGCTACCCGGAATTCAACCTGATCCGATACCCCCTCTCTCTCCGCCCTTTCCCTGGACCTCTCGACCATGCCTTCCAGAATGTCCACGCCGACCACTCTGCAGCCACACCTTTTGGCGATGAAGCAAGGCGTCACCCCAGCGCCGCAGCCAACGTCCAGGATGTATTTGCCTTCGCCTATGTGGCATAACTCAATGAGCTCTTCTGTGGCCACGACGCCTCCCAGATGTTTCGTGAGGCCCACCTCGGCTGCAAAATCGAAGAAATGTTCATTCGCCATTCTTGACCTCCTTTCTTGGTGGAGCTTTCCCGGAAAGTGCTCTGAGCCCCGTCCCCGGGGCGGCTTTTGCAGTTCCACTTCGCTGGTGACGCCCCCGGGGACGGGGGCTGAGAGCGTTTTCAAGGGCTTTCCGGGAGATCTCGGTGATGCTCAACCACTCGCGACCTGGGCAAGAGGCATCCGCTCACCCTCATATACATTCATATGACGACCGAGAGGATCGAGATAGCGTGCCCGGTACTCCGCTGCCCCAGCATGATCAATGAGCGTGAGACCTCGCGCGGCAAGGTATCCGGCCAGCCCAGCCGGATCGACAGCTCATGCTCCGCCACGAATCGGCGGTAGGCTGCCGTGGTGATGTGAAAACCAGGAGGCACAGGCAGGCAGGCCGCTGCCATGCGTGCCAGCGAAGCGCCTTTTCCTCCCACCTGCGACAATCCGGCAGAGGCATCGGAGAGAGACACTATGAAATTGGGTTTCGCTTGCATAGAGTTCTCCTTTTTGCCTGTAAATAGGGCTTTTCACCCTGCTGCCTTTCCCAGTTGGAAGTGGTAGATGCGGTGTGTCCTGACCAGGGTTTCAATGGGGTGCCACCACCATCGAATGTGGGCCAGGCGCGGCTCAGGCTGGTCGAAGAAGCCCCACTCGTCGAGCAGGCGGATGCCATCGCCCCAGCCTTCGAGCTCCTGGCCGCGCCAGAAGCCCCAGTGTAAAAGGCCCGCCGCAAGCTTGGAGGAGGAGAGTGAGAGTTGACGGTTACCCACCCAGACAAGGAATGGCGTCCAGCCGTCGAAGACCAGCTCTGCGCCTGGGAAATGGTCGCGCAGCGTGAGCACCAACGACTTGACCTGCGCTTCTATGAAGTAGACGAAAACTGTTTCGGCCAAAAACAGGAAGGGGCGCTGAGAATGCACCTTCACCGCTTCCAGCCAGGCATCCTCGAGCACCGAGCAGCCCAGCAGGTGGTAGCGTTCCCTTTCATCGCCGATGAACCTCCGGCGCAGATCAATGACGCCCGGCAAATCCAGGTCAAACCACTCCACCCGGCCATTGTCCACCCGTTCGAAGCGCGAGTCGAGGCCGCACCCAATGTGCACCACAACCGCCTCCGGGTGACGGCTGAGGAAATCCCGGGCGTAGCGGTCCATTTCGCGGGTGAGCATGATCCGCGTTACCTTGTTCGCCTCGGTCATCGGGATCTTCCTGACCCGGTCGAAGTCGTAGCTCATCTGCGTGACCAGCGCCACGGCTTTCTCGTCCTTCATCATAACATCTGGGCGCTGCGATTCCATCGCCCGGATGTAGAGCGGGATGAGCATTGTTTCAGCTACGCCGCTCAGGTCTTGATGAGATGTCTCAGACATGCCGCACTCCCTTTTGCCTGTAAACAGAAAGCCTTTTCACTCTGCTGCCTTTCCAAGACGGTAGTGGTAGATACGCAGCACCCTGGCCAGGAGCGGGATGTGGCGCATCCATCGAATATGGGCCAGTCGCGGCTCAGGCCGGTCGAAGTATCCCCACTCGTCGAGGAGGTGGATGCCGTCGCCCCAGCCTTCGATCTCCTGGCCGCGCCAGAGTCCCCAGTGATAACGGGCGCCGAATTTAGTGATGGATAAGCGGAGGTTGTTTGCCCGGACGAGGAACGGCGAAAACGCATCGAAGACCAACTCCGCGCCTGGGAAATGCTCTCGCAGCATCAGCACCAGCGACTTGACCTGGGCTTCCTCAAAGTACATCAATACACCTTCGGCCAGAAAGAGAAAGGGGTGCTGGCGATGCGCGCTCACCGCGTCCAGCCAGGCGTTGTCGAACACTGAGTAGCCCAGCAGATGATATCGCTCCCTTTCGCTGCCGATGAACTTCCGGCGCAGCTCGATGACCTCCGGCAAATCCAGGTCGTACCACTCCACCCGGCCATTGTCCACGCGCTCGAAGCGCGAATCGAGGCCACACCCGATGTGGACAACGACCGCCTCTGGATGGCGGGCCAAAAAAACCCGCGCGTAGCGGTCGAACTCAAGGTTGCGCAGGATCAGCGTCACCTTATCGTCTTCATCCATCTTGATCTGCCTGACCCGGTCGAAGTCGTAGCTCATCTGCGTGACCAGGGCCACGGCTTTCTCATCTTTGATTAGAGCGTCCGGGCGCTGCGATTCCATCGCCCGGATGTAGAGCGTCATGAGCAAGGTCTCAGCCACACCGCTCAGGCCTTGATGTGTAGCCTCGGACATGTTGGTCTCCTTAGAGTTGGTAGTGAAAAATGCCTATCGTCTTGGTGAAAAACGGGATATGGCGCACCGCTAAGGCGCGGCCCAGACGCGGCTCAGGGTACTGGAAGGGGAACCGTTCATCGAGCAGGCGGATGCCGTCACTCCATCGTTCGAGGTCTTTGCCGTCTTTCAGAGCCCAGTGACTGCGGGCGCCGACTTTGGTAAGGGTGACCCTGAGGTTGTTCGCCCAGCTGAGGAACGGCGAAAATCCATCGAAGACCAGCTCCGCGACCGGGAAGTGTTCCTTCAACGTCAGCACCAACGACTTGACCTGGGCTTCCTCCAGGTACATCAAAACACCCTCGGCTAAAAAGAGAAGGGGACGTTGGCGATGCGCGCTCACCGCGTCCAGCCAGGCGCTGTCGAGCACTGAGGAGCCCAGCAAGTGGTAGCGTGCTCTTTCTCCGCCGATGAGCTTCCGGCGTAGCTCGATGACTTCCGGCAGATCCAGGTCATACCACTCGACCTGGCCATTATCCACGCGCTCGAAGCGCGTATCGAGGCCGCATCCAATATGGACAACGACCGCCTCCGGGTGGCGGGCCAGGAAATCCCGTGCGTGGCAGTCGAACTCCCGGCTGCGCAGGATGGTAGCGACCTGGCTGTAGTCTTCGATTTTGGCCAGCTTACCCCGCAAGAAATCCTGATCCATCTGGCGGACCAGCACCTCGGCTCTCTCGTCTTTGATGAGGGCATCGGGACGTTGCGATTCAAAGGCTCGAATGGCGAGGACGATCAGCAACGTTTCAGTCACGCCGCTCAGGTCTTGATAAGTCGTCTTCATTTCGGGAAAAACCTTCCTGTCCTTTGCATGTATGCTTTGTATTCCTCCCCAAACTCCTCGATCATCATTTGCTCTTCCTTGGGGACGCGGGCAAATAAGCCGGCGATCATCGCCACTGCCAAGACTACAAAGACCCAGTTGGCGGTCACCAGGGCAAGGCTTGTCCCATAGCCGATCATAGCCGTGTAGAGCGGGTGGCGTATCCGGGCATAGGGCCCTGTGGTTACCAGGTGGTGCTCCTCACGCAATTGTAGTTGGGGTGACCACTCCTTCCCCAGTGCAACCTGAGTCCATACCCAAAACCCCAGACTGGCTAGTCCCAGGGCAAACCCCACCCAGCGTAGCCAGCCCGGAAATGGGACGGATAGCACCTCCATCCAGGGCGGATTGATGGCGTATAGCGCCAGCCAGGCGAGCAGGAGAAAGAACAACAGAACCCGAACGGCGAACATTCCCCGTCCTTCCTGCTCAACGGCTTGACGGTCGGGCATCACTCGCTCCCCAGCGCGACTAACCCGGAGCGCAAAGTATATCCGCATAACAAACACCCCTCCGAACAGAACCCAGAAGGCGACACGAAAGACCGATTCTGTGGTCATGGGATTATCCTCCTTCGTGCTTGTAGAAAAGCGGCCTAACGGTGTGACTCAGCGGCAGCGGCAGGGCGAGCGAGACACCTTTGCCATTATCGCGCACTTCTCGCAAGCCGACGCTTACCACCAGCGGCGGAGCCACTGTCCGCTGGAGCTGGTGTTGGGCAGCGCGTATCTTGATTTCGCCTGGACAACGGTCGCGCAGTTCCCCTCAGGGCTTTCTGAAGGTGAGGCAATACATGTTGCCTTTGGCAAAGTCCCTTGCATGTACGTCTCTCATCCCCTCTGGAATCAGTCCAACGGGGGCTGAAAACCTTTCGCCATGCTCCTGCAACCACTTTCTCACACTTGGCATCCAGGCGATAAATTCCATCAGTTTGGCAGTCTCATCAACAATCACGATCTTGGCCCCTGCTCTCGCCACCCGGATCATTTCGCAGATGGACTTGGCCGGGTCATTGAAAGCATTGATTCCGCCGATGTGGAAAACTGAATCGAACGACTCATCACGCAGAGGCAGTTCTTCAGCATTGCCCAGAATCAACTCTGCTTCTCGCTGCCACCGCTTCAGATTCCTCTGGCATCTTTTCAGCATTCCCCAGGAGAGGTCCAACCCAAAGTAAGCTGCCTTCACCGGCAGGTAGTGAAGGTTCGCCCCCGTGCCAATTGACACCTCTAACACGCGGTCGCCGTCCTGTACCTCCAGTTCCCGCAAATACTCTCCGCGGAAGCGCTCTTCTCCCCCGCCTGCCAGGTACGCAAACAGCTTGATACCGGCATCGTAGAGCCCCGCAACTCTGTTGTAGATCCCTTGATACCGCTGGTTGAATCCGGAGACTTTCGATTCATCCAGCAAGAGGGGAATTCCGTCACGTACAGGAAATCTTTCCCCGGAATGAACACCGACCAGTACTTCCTGTGCACTTCCATCGGACCCTGGCACAGAGGCCAGGCACAACGGTTCGTGTGTTCCAGGCCTGCACAGCAGCGAGACGGTTTCAGGTTTCATCATTCGTCCTCCTGTGTCTTGGACTCAAGGCAAGCTGCCCAACTCTTGATTATACGGAATGTCGGGAAACACCCGTGGCAGCCCTGCAGCGAAAAGGCAACGATGGCAGCCGCCAGCCGCCCTCCCCGCCCACGCGGATGTCGCGCCGCTGGAAGCGCCACCAAGCCAGCAGCGCGAAGGCCGCCGACACGGCCAGCAGGCCGGCCAGCCAACCCCAGTTCAACTCAGTGATGGCGTCGCCGCCCTGGTAGTACTGCAGCGGGGTGAACTCGATAAACGACTTGAGGCTTTCGTTCAGGTTGGACAGCCCGATGAGGAGATAGTTGGCGATCAGGAGTCCTCCGCTGATCATGCCAGCGATGCGGCCTGAGGGCAACACGATGCTGAGCAGTAGCGCCAAGGTGCCGAAGAGGAGCAGTTCGGCAAACAGGGGCAGGAAGGGCTTCAGGAGTTCGATCCAGGAGAGGTCCAGGCCAGAGCTTCCGGAGGGAATGAACCAGCTCAAATAGCCTACTAGCAGGATCACCACCGTGGCGGCCACGTATCCCAGCAGCCGGCCCCAGAAGAGCGCGGTGCGGCTGACGGGATGGGCCATCACCAGATCCAGGATGCCCTTTTCTTCGTCGCCAACCAACAGACTGGCACACGCGGCGACGGCAAAGATACCGATGATGACCGTCATATAGTTGAAGTAGTAAAGACCAACGTAGCCCTTGGGAGTGGTGATAGCCAGAAAGTCGGCGTCGCCAAAGAAGGCCATCAGCTCTGGAGGATAGCTGGCTATGAGTTCCTGGAAGCCCTCTATGCCGACGATGGAATCGTAGAGAGACACCATCAGCACGCCATACAGGGTCAGGCCAATTCCCCAACCAATCATCTGGCCGCGCATGCGCCGCAGGGTGTGTTTGAATTCTGCGAACATGTTAGCTTGCCTCCTTGTCACCGGCCTCGTAGTAGGCCAGGAAGATTTCTTCTAGCGAAGAACGTTCGGTCTCGAAATCACTCACCGGGAAAGCGGCCACCGCTTTGATGAGATCGTCCATCTCGCCTTCTACTTGCAACAGCACGCTTGTGCTATCATCCTGGGATAGCACCACCACGCCAGGTACGTTCGACAGCGGGCCGATGTCCACCGGCTGCTTGAAGCGGATTCTGGCCCGGTGCAGGGCGCGGTTGATGAGCGAGGCAGTCTCAGCCACCTCCACGATCACACCCTCCCGAATAATCGCCACCCGCTCTGCCACTATCTCCACCTCGCTCATGATGTGGGAGGAAAAGAAGACCGTGGCACCATCGGCCCGGGCCTCCTTGAGCAGACGGTAGACTTCGTGCTGCATCAGCGGGTCGAGGCCGAGCGTCGGCTCGTCCAGCAGGAGCAGTTGCGGGCGATGCATCAGGGCTTGCACGATGCCGACCTTTTGTTTGTTCCCGTGTGACAGGTTCTTAATAGCGGGCTTGAGAGGGAGATCAAAACGCTTGGTGAGTTGCCGCACAAATCCCCAATCCACCTTGTTTCCGCGCAGGGAGATGAAATAGCGTAGCGCGCCTTCGACTGACATGTTGGGATCCAATTGCAGTTCGCCGGGCAGGTAGCCCGTGTGCGCGTGCACCTCCACTGGCTCGGCCTGGGGGTCTATGCCCAGCACCCGCACAGCGCCGCCGTCGGGGCGGATGAGGTCCAGCAGGCAGCGAATGGTGGTGGTTTTGCCGGCGCCGTTCGGGCCGAGATAGCCAAATATCTCGCCGCGCCGCACCTCCAGGTCAACGCCTCGCAGCGCCCGAACTTTGCCGTAGGACTTGGTCAGCCCCTGGGTCATCAAAGCGATTTTCTCAGACATTAGCACCTCCTTCAAAGAATGATGAACTCGGCTAGTTGCCGATGTGACTCTCCAGGGCACGAGCGAACAACTCCCGATCCTCTTCTTGGATAATCTCCAAGGCCTCATCTCCTAGTAGAGCCAGAATCTGGGGAAGATACAAATCTGTTCGCAAGTGATGCTCAGCGATGAAGACGAGAAGAGGGCTGCTGGTCCAGGAAGCCCGCGCCTGAGTTGCGGTCAGCCATTCAGCGACCAGTACTTCCTCCCCGTCAATGACCAGGATCAGCCCCAGCCCTCGGGCCTGACCAAGGGTCTGCTCGGCCACGCGAGCGACGACCACCTGAGCGCCTGGCAGATCGAGGTCGGTCGTCGTATAGATCACCACTCGCACCCCTTGCTCTATCGCTTCCCCCAGCGCAGGCTGCAAAGTCGGGAACGTGGCCGGCAAGAGGGCCAGGTAGACTCGGGCCTTGGCCTGGTCAATCATCTCCATCGCCTTGGCCATGATGTTCTCGTGGCCTTCAATGTTCCAAACGTATTCGAGATCGGGAGCTGATGTAAGGGCAGCCAGGTCATCCTTGAGGGAGACGATGAGCTCTTCGTGGTCACGGCGGAGCTGATCGAGGAACTCCGCTGCTGGAACCGGCGAGTACTTGGTGGAACCGCCAGTTCGCAGCGTCATAGCCGCCCCACGAGCGATGAGCTTGCCTACGACCTCGTAAATCATGGAGCGAGGGACGCCAGAGAGCTTGGAGAGTTGGTACCCCGTGATGGGACTCTCCCTGAGTAGAGCTAGATAGGCCTTGGCCTCGTACTCCGAGAAGCCGATTTTCACCAACTTGTCAATAGAATCGTCGCTCATTCTCCTCACACTTTAGGAGTTAGCATTATAACTTAGGCGTTAGTCTTATAACTACGTATATTATACCAAAGTTCACCTGGTTTGTCAAGTACCAGAACCTTAAATTTTCATTCTTCAGCCAGTACACAAAAGTCCCACCCCCACGGACTCAGCCGCCGGGCTGGGGCAAATTGCCTATGACTACCTGGCCTGGCCCAGGAAGGAGTAACGAGGTAACGAGCTGCATTTCCCTCGCCACTGATCTCTCGTTCCTTGTTACTCATTCCCCGTTGCCTCATCGCCTCATCGCCTTATCTCCGCAGGGTGGCCACCAGTCGCCTGGGATGGAGCAGCAGGTCCAAAGCGTCGTGGATGCTTGCCACTACCACATCGGCTGCCCGCAACGCTTCCTCGGCCAGCCCTTCCGGCCCCAGGACGGCCATACCCAGCGCCGCTGCTCGTAGCATCCAGGCATCGTTGGCCCCATTGCCGATGGCCACCACCCGCTCCGCCCCAAGTTGCTCCACCAGGGTTCCCTTCTGGTCCGCTTCGTCGCCTAGTGTTACCCTAACGTAACTTTTGTGCAAATGCAGGCCGAATCGTCAAAAGCGGCCCAAAAATTGAACTTTGACAACTGAACCTTGCTCGGCTATGCTCATGGGACATCTGATTTGAGGAGGT